>Ga0209373_10000536_pt1 | contig 60546 bp, 59 predicted proteins | sample Higcelweek5metaG_FD_187173 | JGI IMG/M metagenome (GOLD analysis project Ga0209373, IMG submission 187173) | Freshwater pond sediment microbial communities from the University of Edinburgh, under environmental carbon perturbations - High... | ecosystem: Environmental > Aquatic > Freshwater >...
CACTGAATCGTACGCTCCGTTATTAAGGACTATATGCAAAAGATTTTTACATTCTGCACTTATCACTAGGCCACCCATATGCATTAAAAAGGCACCGTCACCATCAAGACAAACAATTTTCTTTTCAGGTTTGGCAAGTGCTATGCCTGCTGCAATCTGGGACGCATGCCCCATCCCGCCGACCGTGAGGAAATCCCGATGGTGTCCATTGCCAGCAGCCTTCCGTAACTCGAATAATTCGCGAGATGCCATTCCAGTTGTAGAAACAATTGGAATGTTATCTGGAAGCACTTTTAGTATTGTCGAAATTGCTGTTTCACGACTCATCAAAACTTGATCATCCAAGGATTTTGGGAATTTAAAAGGGGTAAAAGTCTGTTTGCGTACCAACATAGCAACTGGTCCAGACCTTTCTATAGCCGCTTTGGTAAGTTTTTCAAGAACTGCATGTATGTCCGTACTCTCCCCATCAACCACAACACAGGGTATTTCCAGAACATCAAGTTGCGATATTGTGATTCGCCCCTGTTTGACGTGCTGAGGTTCATCGTGTATTTGCGCACCTTCATCCGTAATTTCACCACGCCAACCAATCATAAATACCATAGGTATTGCATACACCAGAGGGTCAGCAAGTGACGTAACCGGGTTAATCACATTACCAAGCCCGGAATTCTGCATATAAACAAGTGCCGGGCGTCCAGTAGCTAAATAGTGACCAATCGCTAACCCTACTGCAGAACCTTCGTTAGTCGCAATAATATGACGCTCTGCGGAAAAGTGTTCTGTAATACAGGCACAAACATCCTTAAGCAGAGAATCAGGCACCCCAGTTATAAAGCGAATGTCAAGTTTTTCGAGTGAAGCTATAAATTCATTTGTCTCAACCATTATTTTGTACCAGGAATCAACTCTAGTATTTCATTGATATTCATCAGCTGCGCATCAACCTCAGCTGAACGACCATTTTTCAGTATGTCGTGCGCGACACGCTGCATTGCAGGGTACGCCGCCCTGAGTAAATGATTAGCATAAATCACAACGTTAAACCCATGCTCTGCCAATATATCTTCAGTTACAGTGTTATAGCTGGTTGGAACACAAACAAGAGGTAATGTCGGAAACTCAATTCTAAACAATCTGGCAAATTCAAATACCTCGTCAGATTTTTTTTGACGGCTGTGGATCATTATGCCATCTGCACCTGCACTAGCATAGGCCAGAGCACGTTTGATCGCGTCATTCATACCTTTTTCCAAAACGAGGCTTTCCACTCGTGCAATCACCATAAAGTCATCACTTACTCTTGCAGCACGTCCCGCACGTATCTTGTCACTGAACGATTCAATATCGTCTTGACTCTGGATAACGTCATTACCCAACAAAGAGTTTTTTTTCAAACCAGTTTTGTCTTCGATGATTGTGGCAGATATTCCCAGCCTCTCCATGCTACGTACATTCAGTTCAAAATGCTCAGGTTTGCCGCCGGTATCGGCGTCCATGATGAGTGGCTTGGTTGTAACATCAAAGATATCGTTTATATTGGAAAGTCGGCTGTTGATTTCCAATGCCTCGATATCTGGTTTTCCACGGGCGGTTGAATCTGTCAGAGAACTTGACCAAAATCCATCAAACTGACGGACTTTTCCATTTTTTTCGACTAAAGCGTGCTCAGCAATAAGTGCTGATATTGGATTGTGTGCTTCGATGAAGCGGGAGATTGGTTTTGCTGCAAGCAAGCGTTTCAGTGTTCTCCGCCTAATATCAGGTGTTGTCCCCAATCCTTTTATATCTGAATTTATTTCACTTGATGAGACCCCCTTCGTATAGGGAATCTCAACAAGTTTCCCTCCGTACTCTGAAAGCGCAGCCAGTGCCTTCTCTCGGTAAGGAGCCAGCGGTCCTTCAAGCCAGTCTGTACCATGCACCATAAAGTCAGGTCGATAGTACCTAAGGTTTGTAGAATAATCCCACTCTTCCTGTGGTACTACTCTCGAAACGCCAATGATATTTTCAATAATCTGTTTTCTATGTTCATAGGTAAGATAAGGCAATCGTTTGTGGTCTGCTACAGCCGAATCGGTCAAAAGCCCAATGGTCACATCGCCATATTCTCTTGCTTTTGAAATAATATTAATATGCCCGTGGTGTAGAACATCAACCGTCATACCGATGTAAACTATTGGCATTGTTACACCTTTCTTCAGTTCACCAAAAGAGCAGAAATTATGAATATAATAGAAGTAAGATATTCATTATAAGTCTTCATTGTCCTTGACGCCACAAAGACAACTAGACTTGATTTAACAGGTCGCTAGGCACACTATGTCTCACCTGAAGCTGCCTGTGCAGATACAAACCCAATGGCACAAGCATTTCTCTTATTTGATTCGCATCCAGCCTACGCAAAGCACTTAACTGACGTCGTTTAGCAAGCATCTTAGGTATCCCCAGCACAGCATGCCATTTCCCTTTCAGGAAGGGGCGCCATTTCCCCTGCATCATGCAGAAATACCCAAAAGAAGCAATATCATAAAGCACACGCTGAGGCAGGTTTAAAATTAAAAACTGTAATGGAACGTTTTTAATCCAGACCCATTCATTATTTCGGGCAAAATAATAGACTGACGTATCGCTAAGAGTGCCGATAGAAGCACTAACCTTATGTTTCACTACAGCTTCTGGAACAAAGAGACACTTCCAGCCAGCCAACCATGCCCGCATATTCAGATCTGTGTCCTCATGATTCAAGAAGAAGTCATCATCAAGAAAACCAATGTCATCAAGCATTTTCCGTTTATAGATAACTGCAGCAGCACAGGCACCTGGTACAAATACTTTCGAGTCATGTAGACATTCGTTGGAGAACTCACCAATTTTTGTACCAGTAAATGCTGTTGTAAATGTGTCTCCTACACTATCAATTAGATTTGTTTCCGAAATAATAATTTTTGAAGAACAAAAACCGATACATTCATCCGACTCCAAGGCCTCAATCATATATTCAAGCCAACATTCACAGAGGCAGGCATCATTATTCAAAAGAACAATATACTCACCTTGTGCAACCTGATAGCCTGCAATATTCCCACCGGTAAATCCACTGTTAGTCTCTAATGCTATGGTTTTAACAGAAGGGAATTTTTCATGTACAAATGCCAGAGAATTATCCTTTGAACCATTATCAACTAAAATAACTTCAAAATTATGCGAAGTCTGAGCATTTACTGCAGACAGACACTCATCTAGCAAATCTCTGCCGTTCCAGTTTACAATAATGATACTAACCAATAGTTTTACAGATGAATTGACACTCAAAAGTATATCCCCCATCCCACCATGATGCCCCAGGCAAGCCCAACCACAAGCAACGAGGGATCACGCAATAGCGCCTCAGTCGGATCCCCGCCCTGCCCCGCCTTTATCCGAAAGATGTAGCGCATCAAACCAAAACAACAAAGCGGAACTGTATACAACAACGCCCGATGCGAGATAGTGTACATAGTATAGGTCACCAACACCGCACTGCCAGTCATAAACAGGACCCCGTCAAGAAAACCGTCTGGATAATGGCTTAACACCTTTCGATGAGATGCTGCAACTTCGTGCAGCTCATACTTTTCTGAAAGTCTTTTTCCAGCGCTTAAAAACAGGGAAAGCAACAACACGGAAAGAAACAACCACTCTGATATCGGAATGGAAAATACTATCCCGCCCGCCTGAAGACGGAACAGGAAACCGGTGGCAATGCAGAACAGATCAACTACCGGAAGATGTTTGAGACAACAGGAATAGGCCCCCGAAACAACAAAATAAGCCAGAACAATAATAAAAATAGAGGAATTGATAGAAAAGGCCAATAGCAGTGCAGATATTCCCAAAATCATTGCCATGAATACAGCAGAAGAAACCGATACCCTACCTGATGCCAACGGGCGCTTTGACTTCCTTGGATGACTTTGATCGGCCTTTATATCCAGAAGATCATTCAGGACATACCCTGCGCTAGATGCAAGAGAGAAGATAATAAACGGCAGTAATCCACTCTGCCAAACACCAGACTGCAACAGAGTACCACCAAGAAATGGTGGAAAGAACAGCATCAGGTTTTTCAACCACTGGTGAGGCCGGATTAGCGTTATGAGTTCCAACATTTGACCGTTCACTCCTGAGCTTTTCAAACAACAGAATTAAACAGTGATGCTTTCAGATACAAAGCAAGGAAACAATACGTAGCGCAACTCAAAAGCAAACACTCTTCATTCTTCTTTCACCAGCGACAAAAAAAGATCCTCAAGATTCTTACGTCTGGGCTCAACCAGCATCACCTCATTACCAGACGAGACTTGTTTATCAAGGAACCGTTCAAGTTGTTCTTTTGTGCTGACATGATCTACGACATTACCATCAGTATTCTTCACACGTATCTGATATCCCATAAGGCCCTGCACCATAATGGAATCAACACGCTCAACCAGTTTCAAATGGCCATGCAGCAGGATACCAACTCTGTCGCAAACCTTTTCTACGTCATCAGTTATGTGGGTACTAAAAAAAACGCATTTGCCACGCTTTTTCAGATCAATAATAACATCTTTGATCAGCGCCCTCCCTATCGGGTCCAGACCGCTCATCGGTTCATCAAGAATATAGACAGCCGGATCATGAATAAGCACTTGCGCCAATCCCACCCGCTGCACCATCCCTTTACTGTAACCACGGATCGGTCTTTTTCGGGCATCCCATAATTCAAGCCGCCTCAGTGCTTCGTCACAACGCCGGACTAGCAATGAATCCTGCACCTTAAAGATCCGCCCAACAAAATATAAGTATTCCTCAGCAGTCAAATAGTCATAGAACGCAGGGTTCTCAGGCAGATAGCCAACATGCCGCCGGGAGGCCTCACTTCCAATAGGTTCACCCATAATAGTAGCGCTACCGGATGTTGGTGCAATCAGCCCCATCAGACACTTGATTGTCGTTGATTTTCCAGCTCCATTCGGGCCGAGAAAACCAAACACCTCACCCTGTTCAACAACAAGAGACAGCTCTTTAAGGGCTTCTACAGACTGACGCTTTATACCATGAAATTTTTTCCCTAGATGATTAACATCAATGGCGTACATTACGTATCTCCGCATCATGTGCTACTTTTGGTAGTTCAGGCTAGACAACTCTTTAATAGCTTTATCGTGCTTTTTATCATTTACTTTTAAGTTTTGTGTTGCCAAGGTGAAATAAGTTTTAGCTTTGTCTTCATAACCCAAAGCCTTTGCATCCACCCCAAGCTCATAGAGCATGCTTACGTCATGTGTCAAATGCAGCAGTTTTTTCCGCGCTTCATATCTTTTCTGTCTGTCAACTTTTCTATAATGAAGCGATTTTATTTCTTTATCTTCAGACAATTCAATCAAACCTTTTAGAGCTTTTACAGAGCTGTTATTAGATTTTATAAAAATTTGTTCCATCATCGCAATTGCGTTATCAATGTTACCTTCTCTTCTCAATATCTCTGATTCGAATAAATCTGCACGTTCATCATAAAACATACCCGTCTGAGGTTTTATCATAGCTAAATGTTGTCTGGCTTGTTTGTAATCTCTAAAATCTTCAATTAAAATTGCGGCAAGAATATATTGCATATCAACACTGTCCGGCTCCTTACGTAACGTATCTTGCACCAGACTATAATTAGTTCGCCATGTTAGATTTCTATTAAATGTAACACCCGACCAGGTGACAAGTATCAACACGACAGCAGTGCTTCTGCTGGCTGTATTGGGAAACACAAGGTGACAACGCAGATAACAGATAGTTGCAAGAGTTACAAAAGCTGCAGGAATATAAAGGTAACGCTCGGCATAAGGAGTCCAGGCAATCTGGTTTAGTGCAATTACCATTGCAGGAGAAAAAAGTATAATACCGGTAATAAATAAAATAGAAAGCAACGTTCTCCGCCAAGCAATGTAAAGGAAAGCTGCCACAACCGGCCAAGCCATTATTTCGTACATAGCATTTACTTCGTAAATTGCAAAAGAAAGGGGCATCGGTATAAAAAGTTTTTTGGTATAGAAGCCTATTGCTGTCAGTATGATCTGAAATGAACGCTCCGGGGTATTTAAAAAAACCAACAAAGTAGTGTTAATCATTGGACTGTTAGAGGTATATGCCAGCTTTCTAAATACAAAGAAAAAAACAATCCCCAAAAGGCCTAAAAAAACAATAGAGAGCCATTTAACAGAACCTGATCTGAATTTATGATTATACATCGCTAGCCAGATAAACCCTGGCAAAAACGCAACCGCAAACTCTTTTGTCAGGGTAGCAAGTATAAATAAACAGAGACCAAGATAAAAAAAACGGCGCATCCTATTTTGGGCATAACATAAAATTGACCAGGTACTACCTAGCAAAAATGTACCAGCGAGCAGATCTGATCTGCCGGAAATCCAGTTAACAGATTCTGTAGTAATAGGATGAGACAGAAATACTAATGATACAATCAGGGGGACGAGAGGATAATCATGAGCTAAAAGCTTAAGGACTGTTCTGGTTATAAAAAAAAGAAGCAAGGAGTTTAAGGCATGCAACACCACATTATGAAGATGCATGGCAAAACTATTCAAATTGAACACAAAATGATCTACTATAAAACTTGAAATGAGTATAGGTCTATAATAGAGTCCATTTGTGCCAGAAGGAAAAAATCGATCAACAAAAGAAAACTGATTGATTGATCCAAGCCTGTTAACCATCTGTATATCGTCTACTCGACAAAATTCAGCAAACAAGGTTGGATAAAAAAGACTTAAACATACAAAAACAACTAAAAGCAGCTGATAACATGTACCCGGTGTCTCAAAATACTTCATTTCGACCCCTTACTGTCATGTACCGTTCCCTTCAATTCAGTAAAATTACTGCTACTACGCACTACTCCTTTACCATCAAGAACAAAAACGCCGCCGTAGGGGTCTACCGGAAGGTATTTTAGATAACCACCGGCTATGAGTATGCCCAATGAAGTTGGCAGAATACGCTCGTGTTTTAGATAGTTGTCTCTGGCCTGCTCGATCATTCTTACAGCAACAAACGCATCGTAACGTTTCTTTAACATCTGCTTTAACGCCTCATTTCGGCTTGATTCTATCATAACCTTAAGATACGCCAAGGCTTCAACCGTTTGACCAGCTTCATAAAGATTTCGACTGGCAAGTCTAATAAAAAGATCGTTACCTGTCAGTTCAGCTGCCTTACGGTAATATTTTGATGCACTTAGTGCATCTTTTAAAAAATAGGAGTAATTAAAAGCCACAAAAAATGGCAGGTAATAATCCCACGTTCTATACTTCATTCCATATTCAAGTAAGGCATTGGCTGCCCTATACTCTTGTACCTCCCAGGTCAAGGCCGCCTGTGCAAAGTAATATGCATCTATATTATATGGGTCAAGTTTGGTTGCAGTCTCAAGGTTACGATACATCACATAAAATTCTTCTTTAGTAACAGGTTTGGTATTTACAATAGATCTGCCGCCAAAATACGTTATCACCTTAATGACCATATATTGGCCAACCAGCAATTGATGATCCAACGAAACCGCTTTTAATGCCTTATAAGAAGGAGGAAAACTGATGGAAACCGTACGATACTCAGTACTCAAATACGTAGATACAAAAGGCATAATACAAGCATAAGAGAATAACACTACTATATACAAGCAGCCCCTACACATTACTTAAAGTCTCTTTTAGAAAAAATAGCTGAAGCAGTCATAAGCATAATTGAAAGCACAACTATAAAATAGCCGCAGGGAAGCCAAATCCCTTTAAAAGGGATTTCTATTGCATAGACCGCATAACTTTTAAGATCAAAAAGCGTAAAATTGGGAATTATATAATAAAACACAGTACCCGCATGACGCACAACAGAGGACAACCCTTCTCCCATTGGCGAATGAATGTAGTCATATACCTGCTGGGAGACGGTTCCTAGCACAAAAAAAGAGATACTTGAAAAAACTGGTAAAAAAAATGAAGTACTAAAGGAGGAAAATAGAAAGGATAATCCCACAAGCAACAGATATTTAAGTAGATCAAAAAAGAGAGCAAAAATAATATTCAGCCAACTAATCGCCCGATCCGGCGGATAGGTACTTGAAACAAATTTAATGATAAGCAACGAGCATGTTCCCATAAAAACAGCTGCAAGCACTAAACAGGCAGCCACCCCCAAAAAACGCCCAAAGAGATACGATGTACGTGACAAAGGCAAGCCAAGCACACTAAAAGTATAGCGTCTCTCCATATCTCGCCATAAGGTAGTACCACCTATAAAGATGGATAGCAGTAGCAGTACAAAAGAAACGAGTGACAACGAAATACTGATAGAAAGCTCTGAAATCTGGCGCATGGAAATATTACTGACTGCCGGAATAATGAAGAAAAGAACTGAAACAGCCATTATTCCCTGAAAAACCCGGTCCCTCAAAAAACCTTTCAGCGAAACCATCGCAAGTTGAAACATAACATCCTCACAAATGTAACAGGCGGGGATAAAAAACCCCGCCTGTTTAAAACATAACTATTCAATTGATCAACTATTATTTGCCTTCAGGTCTCCAACCGGCAGCAGTACCGGTTGCTTCTGTTGGTGTTGTTACCGCCGAGATTCCAATATCAGCAACAGCGAAACCAGCGGCTTCATTTTTGTAATACCACATACCTGGGTCAGATTTACTTGTCCAGAATGCATTACCTTTTTTGTTGCTTATGGCGCTGGCATGGTAAGATACGGCAGCCCAATCAGTAGAAGCAGCTGCCACTGTTGCTCCATCTGTATAAACGTAATTAAGCGTTACTTTTGGTGAGGTTTTAAAAGGACTCTTGCTAATGCTGCCAACAGAATATACAGACGCGGGCAGATAAGAACCTGAGCCTGCATAGACAGATGTTGCCATTAAAACAGCTGCCAAGGTAAGAATAATTTTTTTCATACGTATTGCTCCTTTCGTTAACTTACAATTAATTTATTGGAAATAATATGCACTGTCATCACTATAGGCGGCCGTCAAAACAGACTTCAAGTTTTTGAGGTCACTTTTAGCTGCAGCGTTACCAGCCTTAATTTGTTGGTCGCTGAAGAACGGGATGGCAATGGCTGCCAGAATACCGATGATCGCAACGACGATCAACAGCTCGATGAGGGTGAATCCTTTTCTGTTCCGAATCTTGTTTAACATAGATTCTTCTCCTTTCGGGTTGTGTCCTGCGAAATGCAGGGTTTAAAGTTAAAGAAAAACTTCTTGAGAATCATAAACTAACTATTAATATGCAAAACAAAAGCCAACTACAAAAAAACAACTAACCACATGATTTCAAACAAAACTATCATTGGCTGCTCACACCATAAACAATCATGGCCCAGCTGTTTGTCAAACAAACTGACATTTTTTGTCAATCAAAACTATACCTGTTTCAAAACCCTTTTACGGGGTACTTTATGTAGCTCAACAGATTCGCGGTGGGCGATTAACTCGGTATGCACCGCATCGATCCGTTTGGTCAATTTTTCATCCACCGCATCAATACGCTTGGTCAGACTAATCTCAACCTTGTCAAGCCTGCTATCAACTGCGTCGATACGTTTGACAAGATTAGTCTCAACCGTATCAACCCGATCACTTAACCCAGAAAGCTTTACCTTCACCAGGTTAATGTCTTCCTTCAGCTCGATATAATTATCATCAGTCTTTTTATCCAAAACGCTGAAATAGCTGAACCTTGCTCTCAATGGATTCCAGCACCAGTTCAAAATGCTCTTTTTGCACCTGTACACCTCCTCCAGAACATGCTCATGCATAGCACGAACTGACACGTAAAACAATCACTCAGAAATAGCAATGCGTGAATGGTGTAAGGACGCTACATAACAAGCGTATTAAGGATCAAACTTCCTGAAACACCGCAGCCAGATCAATCAACAGATCACCCAACAAAGGTACCGGCACCTGATCATTACCGGCATACCTGTCTGCAGCCCCATACAGGCCGTCAACACCCCGTTTATACACCAGTAATGTCTGCTCTGCAGGATGGATGATCCAGTATTCAAGCACGCCGACCCGCTGATACAGATCAAATTTGGTCTTTAAATCATGGGCTGCAGTGGAGGGAGACAGTATCTCGATCACTAGATCCGGTGCACCGTTGCAGCCCTTTTCATCCAGTTTCGCTTTGTCACAGACCACCACAATATCAGGCTGCACAACGGTTTCTATGTAGTTGTCACTTACATTGCTTTGCTCAGTAAGCCGGACATCAAACTGAGAGCCGTAGACTTCACATGGTTTACCACGTAGACAACTGAATATTTGTGAAAGCAGAGCTGCCTGTATGTACTGGTGAGTTCTTCCCGGCGCCGGACTCATACAGTAGGCTACCCCGTCAATCAGTTCCCAGCGCTGGCCGTCATCCCAAGTTAGATAATCGGCGTACGTCCATTTATGTTCTAATTTATTAACGGATGGCTCCATGACTGGCGTCCTCTCTGGCAAAAGAGCTACCATATTCCCTGACTCGGCAGGATATTCTGTAATACTTGCTGTTATAGTCTCACTTGAGTACTGCGCGATTCAATCGAAACATGATCCTTGATCGAGAATCTCTGGAAAGCTCCAAACGGCCACTAAACGTGAACATATCATCCTTCCACTCTACAGGAGATAAGGTAAAGACTTCAATAACCTCTGATGCCCTGCTCGGTGGACAAAATGAGCAGGTAGGACTGTTTTTACTGAGCAAAAAATGGCTGGAAGCCTTGGCAGGCTCAAGAGGCGTAATAAATCCACTTATTGAAATTTCCTTCTGGTCCAGCTTCCTGACCGCAGGAGTGTAACCAAGAATGGTCAGATTTCTTACTTCATCCCTCATAAATTTGCATTTAGCAAATTCACCCCACAACGGATGGTCAGAAGCAGGGACTTTGTCAGTTATGGCCTGGGTTTGCAGTGGCAACAGTGAACCGAATAAAACTATTGCAAATAATACGAGAATTTGATTCACAACAAACTTCATGGACGTTTTGCCAGAACTTTAAAAACTTCCAAACGATAGATCCGTAACGCTGGCAGTATTCCCGCAAAAAAGCCGATTACCATCGTTGCAACAACTATCCACAATTCCATTAGAGAAAATGTAAAACCTGTAATAACAAGATGTTTTGACTGAGCTAACGTCATACCCAACACCTCAACCGCTCCATGCCCCAAAACAAGCCCGACTGTAAGCCCAAGCACTGATAAAAACAGGCTTTCACATAAAACAAGACGAACCAGTATTGAAGGACTTGCGCCTAAGCTCCGTATAAGCGCCATATCATATTTTCTCTCATCCATTGCACTATACAGGCCTGAAAAAATCCCGAAACCTGCCAAAATTATTAAGAACCAAGCAACAACCTGAAACAATTCTACTCCAGATCCCAAAAAACTGTTTAATCTGGCAACTTGTACGGCAGGGCTGGCTGCCTGCAGGGATGTCATACTGTTAATCTGTTGAGGTAGCGATAAAGCAGCTATTGGAGAACTATAGGTAATAAGCATTGCTGTTATAGCACGCTCCTCCTTTTGGCTGTGGTGATGATATTCTGCGTGATCATCATGATGATGTTCATCGTTATCTTCTGCGTGGCCTGTCTGTGTCTGTTTATTATGTTCTTCATGATGATGACCGTGTACATGCCAGACACTGTCAAGTGCGGTAATTATAAGCCGGTCCAGAACAGAGTCGTTTTTTTGTAATATGCCAACCACGTGATAAGGATGATCATCATGTGCGGCCCCCCCGGATACCACCCCGTGTGAACCAGTAAAAACACCACCAAGCTTTAAGCCGGTTTTAACCGCTACGTCAAAGCCAAGAACAACCTCCATTGGCTTGTTCCAAATCCTGCCCCCTTTAACAAGACGACCTTTATACAAATCAAGATAGTCCTGGGTACTTCCAACAATTCTATAACTTTTATAATTATCGCCAAGAGCCAGCGGAATAGCCCGGCTGATCAGCGGATCTTTACGCAATGCATCTGCTTCGGCCAAAGGGATACTGCCTGTTGGAGTATCCAGATGAAACACGGTGGACATGATTAACTGAATAGGACTGCCTTTACTTCCGACAACCAGATCAATGCCACCAAGATTCCGCTTAAACTCATGCTGAAGCTGTATGTTGACGAGCAATAAAAAAACAACCATAGCAACACCTAAAGCGAGCGTTGCTATGGTTAAAACACTGTTCAGCGGTTTATGACAAAAATAGGCAAAGCTTAATTTAGATAAATTCACGCCTGATCTCCCAGCATAATATGATGGGAGAAATGATCTTTCACCCGTTTATCGTGGGTGGCAATAATCAGGCTTGCTTGCATTGCAGACGATACGTCTATCAAAAGCTTCATGACAGAAGCACAGCTTTTATCATCCAAAGCGGATGTTGGTTCATCGCCGATTATAATATCCGGCTTATTGATAATTGCACGTGCTATTGCAAGCCGTTGTTGCTGTCCCTGGCTAAGTGTATAGGGTTTCTTGTCGCTACAGTCATCAACACCAAGCTGTTCAAGTAACATTACTGCCCGGTTACGATCTGGAGGTTCTCCAATGGCAAACTGTGCCAGTAACAGATTTTCCAATACGGTTAATGCCTGCACCAGATGCAGCGTCTGGAAGATAATACCGATATGACGACCACGAAACGTATCATCTGGCTGATGGATATTACTGATAAACAGGCGTTCATTCAGCAAAATTTCACCACTGATTGGTGCTAACAAACCTGCCAGAGCATGGAGTACCGTTGTCTTTCCCACCCCTGAAGGTCCAAGTAGCAGACAATTTTCACCCTTAGACACCTTAAAACTTAACTCATCGATAACAGGTTTATTTTTATATCCCAAAACTAGCTGATTCGCCTCAAGCATACACAGCTACCTCATACTCTCTTAACTCTATCTGACAAACACCCAATTTGAACCAGCCCAGTAGCAGAGCGTCGTAATTCCTGCCGGATTTAATGAAATAGCATATGAATAGGTACCCTGTGTTATGTAGAGCGAGGCGTTCTGCATGGATTCTGTCATAAAACCTTTGCCGTCAAATCGCGCACATCTATAATTAGTAAATAGCGCCACTGCTGGACAAGTACCAGCTGTAAAATTATTTACCGAATCAGTTGGTGCCCCGGCTGTATTACTACATGCTTTTTTAGAAACTGATGCACTGTATCCAAATCGTGCACTGCCTAACCCTCCTTGCTGAACCGTGGTAAATTCAGCAGCAGTTTTAATATTGTCATTATTTACATCACGCCAGCGCACTACCATATAGGAGTTGTCTGTCTGATTCACCGCAACATACAGCCTTTGTTTGATCAAGGCACCATTAGCAAAATCCACATCACCCAGTTTTTGGGCCTGTATTTGCGCCCACTTTATGGATTCATGCAGAGTGCTGGCACTATCCTCTACCTTGCCTCTCTCCAGCCACTTCATAAATGGACCGGCAGAAAGGCCTATCAGTACTGCAATAATACCGATAACCACCACCAGCTCAACTAATGTCATACCGGATCTATTTTTCACAACTTTCTCCACCACAGAATCTTGTAAGGGTTGGTTTTATTCGCAGAGGGGGTAAAATCGTTCCCTCCTATCTGCAAGATATCCGTTTTCGTTGCGCCGCTGGTTGTAGGTTTAAGTGCAATGATGTAGGCATGCTTGTTATCAAAATCAAAGCCCCCTACAAACCCGCCTGATTGCCATTGGTCTGCAGTTCCACCAATAACCGCTACGTTTGAACCAGATGTGGCAGATGTGGCATTTGTAGCATTAACACCGGCATCACGCTTTGTTTTCAAATCAATAACAATAACCCTGCCATCACTCTGTAAGGTCGAAACTGTTTGACTGGTAAAATAACTTCTTGCGGTTCCGACATACACCTTCAGGTCGCTGGTTATGGCAGGCTTTGCCCATACTTTTTCACTACCCTTTTCAGTGCTGCTGTCGTAACTGGTTAAAAGCACCGTTTGATTATTATCCTTAACCCCGCCATTTATACCAATTTTTACCACTTCAATACGGTAGGCTCTGGAATCTGATGCACTGCCATTGGATGCAGTATCTGCACCTCCAGTAGCCAATATGACGTAATCACGATAGACTGAAACAGACGCGCCGATCGGTTCCTTGGCACCGGTCAGGGTTGTGGTGTCAAGACCGCTGGAATTAAGCTCATGTAACTGGTACACCGGGATACTTTCATGGTTTGACGACGAAAACAGATCGGTAAGATTTTTTCCGTCAGTTGTACGCAGTGCCCAAAGACGGCCTTGCATATCACCAAACACGACATAGTCATAGGAGCCGTTATTATCTCGATCCATCAGAGCCGGTACTGCAGGGGTCTCATTAATACCGGAGGCATCACCAGAATAGGGTAACGAACGTTCCCACATCACCTTACCGGTATCCAGATCAAGGGCATAGGCGCTTACCCCATAGACACAAGAGGGGGAAGTGTCACTTGCTGCACAGGTTTCATACAAATACTCCTTGGTCGTTGCATCAACCTGCTTTGCTCCTGAGACCTCTTTCACCTTTTTCTTGTTAATCCAGCTTGAGGTTAAAAAGACATAATCCTTCAGTTGATCACCGATTTGTGCCGTACCAATGGAAACCCCTTTGGAATTACCCATGTTACAGTTTTTTGAAGTACCCGAACAAGAGCTGTCAGTAGTTACATTATAGCTGGATTCCCAAAGCAGTTGAGGGTTATAGGGATCAGTGACATCAAGGGCAAACACAATCCCTCTGTTCTCCGAGCGCACCATTGCAGTTCCCACCAGTCTTGTCTTCCATTCCCACTTGTTACAGGTATTAAGTACCGTATTTTTGTCAGTACACATCAGGAAATCACCCAATGCTGGCGAACCATCAACGGACACCTTCGGTTCAAAGGATGCCTCGTCATTAGGATCAGGATTAAAGGGCTGGTTCTTCAGATTGGAAAGTAACGCTGAAGGTATATAGGCCCATATCTCTTTGCCGGTTCCGCGCCCTGCGGCTGTGTCAGGATATGTACCGGTAGACGGATCATAAGTACCTGCCCAGAAAGCATGCATCATACCATCATCAGCACCAGCAAATAAAATGCGGTCACGACGATCTCTGCCCGAAGAGATGGCAGTTGCCGTAACAGCGGTTGCTGTAGATTCCACGTACTTGGATTTTGTTTTCAAGGCCGGTGTCGAATTTTCTATGGCCCACAGTCTTTTGGAATCCTCAGAGCAGCCTTGCAGATCAAGAGTGCCATCAGACGTGCCGGTACAAGAGGAGGTACTTCCGTACACATCACTGGTGGAAGCGTTTAAACGCCCCCTGACCGTATTTATGATAACCGTTGCATCATTATCGGTTGCGGCCCCCAGATAGGTCTTCAGAGTTGCGCTACTCCCCTCATCAAAGGCAACATGGGTTGAAGAGCCTGGCACTGAAGTAAAGATATACCGTGGAGAAGAAGCATCTTTCGATGAAATTGGCTGGGACGGAAAACCACTGTCACCCGCTTCCGGCATAGTGCTGGCGGCATCCCATACCGTTACGGCAGCTGCCTGGCTGTCTGTCGGCACCTTGATCATTTTCAGATGACCACGATAGGCGGGATAATCATAGCTGGCTTTATACAGAATATTATCCTTTACAATCGGTTGGGTCTTGGTGAATTCGCTTGATGTTGACTGATATTTAAGCGCCAGAAAGGTGTTCAACACATATTTAATGCCACAGGTATTGGAGCCAGCCCAGTTAATACCGCAACTGCTTAGATACGGCCCCAAATAATACGAACAGATACCAGCGCCAATGGTGTACGTCCAGGTAGACGGTGGAATGACAACGCTATTATCTTTTAAAAGATAGTTTAGCCCTGTTTTAGTTTGCGGAGAGGTATAGCCACTGTACCATGAAGCAATAGTCACATTGTTTGTAGTATCTTTAAAGGTTTTAAGCTGTTTACTGGACTGATAGGTAACACTTACCTCGGTTATGGTCAGCTGCTTGTTTCCATCAAGGTTCGTTAGCGCAATATTGCTCAAGATTTTACCACTTAACGTTGCAGCTGACATATCAATACGCAAATCACTGTTTGCGTTATTTTGTCCTGTATTGGGGATAGCAGATGTAGTAAAGGTTGCAGACAATGAATTGGTGCTGCAGGCCGGGCTGCAGGTATACTTAAGCGTTAACCCAATATTGGTACTATTTTTTCCTGAAGACAGGTAATTATAGTTAAAAGAAAGTGATGTATTGATTTTTGTAGGTGATGGTGGTGGGATCACCCTGCCACTGCAAGTTGCAATGGATCCTGCTTCAGGTGAGCAGACCACCTCATTTGTTGAAGTATTGGTAACGGCAACCAGATGTATGCCTGCCCCAGGAAATTGCACCTGAATGTCGGTTAGATCAACTTTTGCGCAGGTCCCCCCTCTCTTTAACAAAATGTTGCTCAAGGTCATCTGATCGGCATCATAGGTCGCTGCACCAACATCTAGGGTAAGGTTACCAACTGTTGAAGAAGCACTTGCTGTAGAGGTCAGGGTGTTGTAGGTGGCCATAAGGGTTCCAGAGCTGGTTGGCAGCTTAACGGTTATAATGCCGTCATCAACCGCAACATCACCATCAAAGGTCAGGGCCAGGGCCGTTACAGGGGCATTTGCAGGAGAGGTGTTACATCTGACCGAGTTGGCTGCAGAGATCGGATACAGACTGGTTTGATTGGGATTACAGAGCACCTGCCGTGATCCCGCCTGGGTTACATCACTGACATTGGAGAGCTTGACGGCTCCTGCATTACCGTTAAAAGTGACATACAGATCGGAAATCTGTAATTGCGTCAAGGTTGTATCAGAAAAAGAGCTGGAAAAGAATACACCTGAAAGACGTTTTGTACCAGTATCAAAAGCAGCAAACTCACTACTGAGGCTAACCCACGAGTCTGCATCGTTGGTACCTGAGTTTGTTGTAAGATCAAACTGTATTGTTGGGCAATTGGTGCCATGGGTACACTTGGCATGGACCAGTTCTATTGTAATTTTATCAGTATCAAGCGGTATGCCATCAAACTGGAAATCAATGCTACGGGAGGGGGGATCAGAATAGGTTGTGCTATTACTACAGGATATATATTTATGGCCTGGGAAATAGATTACATACCCCTGATTGGGAGCACCGTTAATACGACCTCCAATCAAATAATCATATACATGGTAGCTGTTGGTACCGTTTGTATATGACGTACCTATATTTGCAGAATTATCATGTATGAAGCGGGTTAATTGAGTACCAACATAACGGTCATCCACAGTGGTAGAAGTATCATCAGCCGATTGTGTTGTATGGTAAAAATAGGAGTTAGCGGGTGTTGTTCCATCGTAAACCGGGCGCATACTATCGATAAGCCCGCTGGTCGGTTTGTATTTCCAGCCACCACATTGGGTCAACCAAAAAGGAACCTGTTCAAACTTCAGATAGCCTGTTGAACAGTCTGTCATCGTTGCATGGTTATATCCCTCAAAACAACCACCGTTTGTCTGAATCCTTGGTGATGTTTTTGCCTTATCAATCAGGTAACCGCCAACACCCGCAGCTACCGATGTGCCTATGTTGTCACGTGAGAGGGCGGCTTCAAGACTACCGATAGAAGCACATTCAAAAAAACCGGAGTTCCCTCTTTCGAGAAAAGATCTGATTTCACGCACAACTGAAGTTTGGTCTGCTGCAGAAGGAGAAGAAGACTCACCGTACCATTTATTTTCTATTTCCCAATGGGGAGCCCAGATAAGCTGAAACGGTGCAACAATATCCGTACGCCGTGTCTTACATGATGCTGGAATCGGGTCTTGCAGACAACCAGCAATAATATCCCGTGCCGAGATATATTGAAACACGGTACCCCGCCATGCAAACGAGCCTGCTGCACGAATATAGTCTTCAAGAACATCACTACTCCCCTCGTTTAGTACAGCAATTTTAGGGGGCTTGCCGATCAGGATCTTGTCAACATTTCCTGAAAACGGAATATTGGCTTTATGGATTTTTACCGTTGGAAATTTAGCCTTGATCTTATCCATTTCTGCGGTGGTAATATCATTAACATCAATAACAAATGGTCCGCCCTTATAGGGAACTGATGCGGTTGTGGTGCCTGCCTTGGTAAGTGGACTGTTATAGATGGTAATAATACCTGTGGTATTCACCGCAGGATCAGTTGAGGCAAGTGTCATATCCGCTGCCTGGGGATCTGTTTTGGTTGAATCAATAATCCAGTAGACCCTGATCTGCTTGCAATACCCAAACATTGCCTTCTGTTGCGGCATACTGCCGTCGTTATTAATACAGAGGCTGGGTTGATCTCCTGTATCAAGCAGGGCATATAAAAGACCATATACTTGGAAAATAGACTCATCGTTTTTGTTGGTATCGCAGACAGCCGGTTGCGTGACCTTATTGGGATCATTATTGGGTTGCCAGCAATTATCCGCAGAAATGATGTACGAATTGGCGCCAAAAGAGCGGGATGTTGCCGATGCCGGTGCAACTGTCATGACAAGTAATGCCAGTAAAAGCATTGTATGCAGCAACAAACGTGTACCTTTGGTTGTAAACCGTTTCATAGCATCCTCCTAAAAATTTGTACGGGGGGTGGTTGCGCCACTGCCAAGAGTCTCTCCAGAAAGGCCTTCCCGAGTTTCTCCCCCCCCCTGCTGTTTGTAACCACCACCTATCGGCTTGGTGTAGATCAAGCCGGCATCAATAACCGTCTTTGCAAGTTCAGTTCCTGGCCGATTTGCTACAGCCACGACATTCAAGACCTTGGGCATGTTTGTTTGTTTGACGTAGGTCTTGAAATTATAAATGTCGTTCGTGTTATGGGCATACGTTCCGTTAAAACCGATATTAAATTTATCTCCAGCAACGGTAAATTCTGGCAAGGCCGTTGAAAAAGCTGCACTGACATCACCGGATATTTCAATCAACTTTTTGTCAGCAAAGTCTTGTTTCTTGAGTGCATCCGTTTGAAGAGAAGGAATACACGCTTCAAAGTTTGGTGGTAAACAATCATTCGCCATTAAAAAATAGCGGCTTTCATTCAGACCGATCTCTGCCGTATACAGGTTCTGGCTTTTGACCACAAACTCTCGAGAGCCCACTGAGAACATGCCAACACGGTGCGCAAGTGCAATTACAACAAGTGTCAGTATGAGTGTCATTAATAGTGCCGTAACCAGAGCAATACCTTGCTGGTTGTTCATGTTTTGTTTTTTTTCAGGAGATGCTTGCAAGGTTTTTCACCTCCACCGTTTTTTTCAAAAGCACACGACGATAATTATCATTAAATGGCAACGTAAATTTAGTGGCAGTTGTTCCCAGTACATAGGAAGTTGCCGGTTTCTTTAGAGACGGGTCTGGTTTATCTGCACGTACAAGCAACCAGATTGTGATTGATTTAAGTTCAGTAAGTGATGTTGGCAAGGCTGATTGGGTAACCAGGGTATTGGTTAAGGTGTCAATGGAAGTGAATTCAAATCTCAGTCCGTCAATCCCCCCGCCGGTATTCGCGTTTACTGTCTCAACCAGATCGACACTGACATCTGCACCTGGAGAACAATCTTTGTCCCACCCGATACGACGCAGATTACGTTTGCCAGCGGCTGTATCCACCAGATACTGATATTGTCGGACACCATAGACGGTTGAGTTATCAGGAATATTCTGCTGAAGGCTCTCTGCCACGGTTAGCTGAACACCTAAGCCTGATAGGGAGTAGTACACTTGCGGGGCACTACCGGCAATGGCAGCCGCAGAAAGACGTAACGAATCAAAGGTTATCAGGGAACGACCATTATTTACAGGATCAACCGGGTCAGAAATTACCAAATCACCATAACAGTTGGACCCGGCATCAACCATGATCGCACTTAAACCCTCTGTAGTCTCGCCTATTGTGGTCAGAAAATAGTCAATCCGGGCTACATCATCTTTATCCTTCTGACCGGTCATGCATGTAGAATCCTCTTTTATGGTAACCGGTTGAGAGGTTAGAAACGTTAGTGTATCATAGGGACTGGCATTGGTACCGCTGGTATAGGCAATAACATTGGGGGTAGCGGGTGGGGTAGTGCTGCCGGTACAATAGGGGATGCGGGCATCAGGTCCAAGCAGGAATCCAATCATACGGATATCCTCTTCCATAAATGTCAAGATCCGCTGTCCCTTGTCATTCAAGCCGTTATCTGCACTTACTGCCATCACCTGGTTCTGAATAAGGTTAAAGGTTCCGTACATCATGGTGGCAAGCAGGGCAAAAAAACCTAATGACACCATCAATTCAAGCAGTGTAAATCCCGCTATTTTGCTTCTACTGTGACTGTACATATCAGAAGCTCCATATTGTGCTGAATGATCGCGTTCTTACTTTACCATCGTAAGTATATTGAACAACTGAGGTCAAGACCACCGGTACAGGTTGCGATGTTAGCCCTGGCACCTGCCTGATATCAAATGTGCGCCTGTAAATAGCATTTTTATCAGTAGCTGTTGAGACCTCTCCTTTTTCCGTCAGATACTCTACAGGACTTGTATAGCTTGTGTTTGTAAGCAGATTGTAGGGGGATTGATCAAAGACATCCCGGGGAAGTGACATGAGTTCTTCAATTTTTTGAACAGCCAAATCCCTTGCTTTTACACCCATATTTGTAGTTTTGTTAATATTAAGACTACTCCATAGAAGTGGCAGGATAGCCATAAAACTTATACTCACAATAGCTAATGCAATCACCAGCTCAACCAGAGTAAAACCACGCTTCCGGGATTCCTGAGCTACTAAGCTGCAAGATCGATACGCTATACAATCAGGCAGAATCATACAATCTCCTCTAGAAATGGATCAGGATTAATCTACAATCAGGATCCTTGGTTTACTGGCACAGCCGCAAACTTTCCAAGACCACCTACTATATACAAGCAAAAAAAGTACCATCTAAAAATAATGATATAACATGCTGATTTCAAATATACACTCAGGTATCATGGCAAGAGATGTTGCAAATTTTTCATAGTAAAACCTGCCGCACCTGCTACCTACCCTGCATTTATTACCAGGCACGCTTCTATCAAAGAAAATCCAAGTGTGACTCCCGGATCTGAAACATCTACAATATACAGATGCTTCAGGAGACATTACTCTCGCAACACTTTCGTCAGATCAATCTCCAGCTCACCCAGCAGGGGCACCGCCACAACATCATCCGGTCCAAAGGCCTGAGGAGCGCCATAGCGTCCATCATCTCCAAGCCGGTAGAGCTGCAGCAGTTTTTCATTGGGATAGAGAAGCCAGTATTCCTTGACACCGTGTCGCTGGTACAGCTCATACTTAACGGTGATATCCCGCTTGGAGGTACTGGGTGAGAGGATTTCAACCACCAGATCCGGGGCGCCTTTGCCGCCCCGGTCATCCAGCTTGTTCTGATCGCAGACCACCACTATATCCGGTTGTACGACGGTATCAATCTCATCATCACCGTCTTCAGCAGACTCCGGAAAACGAACATCAAAGGGGGCAAGATAGACTTGACAAGGTTTTCCCTCAAGATACGTATAAAACTGAACAAATAATTCGCCAAGCCATGCCTGATGCCGTCGGTTGGGTGCTGGTGTCATGCAGTAGGCCTGGCCATCAATCAACTCCCAGCGCTGGCCATCATCCCAGGTCAGATAGTCTGCGTAGCTAAAGTGCTCATGCTGTTTTAACTGCGGAAGTGTCATGATACGTCCTCCACGCTGGCGCTATTTCCCTGCTATCGCTTTTTTCAACGCATCAGCAGTACGCGGGCCCTGATAGATCTTGCCATTCTGCATTAATATCATTGGCGTACCGTTAATCCCCTGCTCTTCAGAAAACTTGATAATGGCATCAACAGCTGCCTTACCCTCACTCCCTTTGGGTTTGGGCAGCTCTTTACCCTCAAAGGCCTTATCCAACAGGTCACGCTTCTTGGTTGCGATCACGACCCTTGATTTATCATATGATTGCGGGTGTAACTGGCGTATCGGAAACAGCATTACGTTGATGGATAACTCCGGCATCAGCTTCTCGAGCTGTTGCAGGATCGGATGCAGTTGGCGGCAATAGGGACAGTCCGGGTCGGTAAAGACATACAGTTTTTTGGTTCCCTTTGGATTCCCCATCACAACGGCATACTGGGCAGGAATTATGGTGGGGTCAACACCGGTAAACTGTTTTGGTTTGGGAAGTTCTTTCTCATGGGCAGACACCGGTTCTCTGGTTTTCAGGTCAATGACCACGCCTTCCACCAGGTGTTTTTTCCCGTAATCAATAAAGATGATGCCTACACCGCCATTTTTTTCAAAAAGGACCTCATGCAGACCATGGGCTGCTGCCGGTTTAACCGATTTAACGGTAACACCGGCAAAGCTGAGCAGATCACCAGCCTCTTTTACAGTTAAAGAGTGACACTTGGAACACTCCTGGGAGCCGCAGCCATCTTTAGAAGGCGACATGGCAACGGCGTTACCTAAGGAAAGCAGCAAAACGGTTACAATACCAACGATAATTTTGAACATAAACACTCCTTTTGAGATATCTGCTGTGTGCAGCACGTAGAATTTACTATACCGTTTTTTACTTCTACTATTCCAGACCATATTCCTTGAGTTTATAGAGTAACGCCCGGTGACTGATTTCAAGTATTTTAGCAGCATGGGTACGGTTACCTCTGGTTCTCTCCAGCGCCCTGCGAATCAGGTCAATCTCCATGGCACGTTCCGCCTGTTTAATGGAAAGATTATCATCATTAGCAACTTGCACTGCAGCATCTGCTGTCCCATCGGGCAGACAGGTATCAGATAACTGTTCACCGTCACAAAGCACCAATGCACGTTCAATAACGTTTTCCAATTCTCGTACGTTACCTGGCCATGCATAGGCCATCAGACGCCGTAATGCCTCCGGTGCCACCCGTGGTGCCGGTTCCCGCCCAATTCTTGCGGAACAATCCCGGACAAGCTGCTGCACCAGCAGTGCAATATCATCGATCCGATCCCGTAAAGGCGGAATCATAAGTGAGAATACATTTAAACGGAAATAGAGATCTTCCCGGAAACGCCCAGCTTTTACTTCAGCTTGCAAATCTCGGGCAGTTGCCGAGATTACCCGGACATCAACATGTCGTGAAGTAGCAGCTCCGATCCGTCGCACCTCCCCTTCCTGCAGTACACGTAATAGCTTAACCTGTAACGAAAGTGGCATATCTCCCACTTCGTCAAGAAACAGGGTGCCACCGTCTGCCTGTTCAAACAACCCGGTCTTGTCAGCTATTGCTCCGGTAAAGGCCCCTTTTGCATGACCAAACAGTTCTCCTTCAAGCAGGGATTCCGGAATGGCACCACAGTTTATTGCGACAAACGGCTTCTCCCTCCGAAAACCACTGGTATGGAGCGCCCGGGCAACCAGCTCTTTTCCGGTGCCGGATTCTCCCTGAATCAGTACAGTGGTTTTTAAATCGGCAACCCGTTTGATCTGATCATAGATTGCACGCATGGCGGGATTACGTCCCACCATACCACAAAATGAGTTCGTTCCCGCAACTTCTGCCCGTAAGGTGCAGTTTTCTTCTTTCAACCGCTCACGTTCCTCAGCTTTTTTTAGTACAATAACTATCTCATCCCGCTTGAATGGCTTGGAGATAAAATCATAGGCACCTTCCTGCATGCAGGCAACAGCCGTATCCACCGTGCCGTAGGCGGTCATCATGATAATCGGAACCGCGATACCCCGGCTGATTGCCTGTTGCAAAAATTGCCTGCCATCCATTGTCGGCATCTGGATATCGCAGAGAATATAATCAAAAGCATGACGTGTCAGTTTAACAAGCGCCTCTTCTCCATCAGCTGCAGTATCAACAATGTACCCCTGTTTACGCAGCATAACTGATAACATGTGCCGCAGATTTTCTTCATCATCAATAATCAGGATATGGGGTTGCTTCATACGTCCTGATCCTTTCCTTGCATCGGTAACGCAACGGTAAAACAACTCCCCTGCCCCAGTGTGCTCTGAACGGTAATTCTACCGCCAAAACTCTCAATAATCCTTGCTGAAATCGCCAACCCAAGTCCGGTACCACGTCCCGGTTCCTTTGTAGTAAAGAACGGGTCAAATAGCCTATTAATATGTTCCGGGGCAATTCCGACGCCGCTATCTCTGACCTCCACCAGTTGGGTCACGGTGCCCCCCCCCTGCTTAAGAGCCAACTGTAACGAACCTCCACCCGGCATGGCATCAACTGCATTAATCATCAAGTTTATCAAAACCTGTTGAAGCTGATGCGGGTCAAGCAGAACTGGGGCCAACTTTAGTTGTGAAGTAACAGAGACCGTAACCGCTTTTAAAAGGCCTTGATGTTGCAAAAGCTCAACGGTACTCTGGACCAGCGATAACAGATCTACGGCTTCAGTGATTATCTGCTTGGGACGGGCATATTCAAGTAGTCCTCTCACGATCCGATCAATCCGGCCACAGTCATCCAGAATACGACGCAAATAGTCGGACTGTGCCGTATTCTGCTCAAGCTCCTGGGAAAGAATTTCTGCATACCCCATAACGGAAGCCAGCGGTGTGCCTATTTCATGGGCCGTCCCGGCAGCAAGCAAGCCAACTGAAGCCATTTTTTCCGAGCTAATAGCCTCTTCCCGCGCCAGCTGCAAATCATGGTTAACCTGTTCAAGTACAGCTACATGGGAAGAGACTTCCTGCTGTTTAAGCTCCAGCGCACGAGACATCGCATTAAAGGATTCTGCCAGGCGGGCCAGTTCAAGTGCACCGCTAACACTAATCCTGTGGCCGTAAACCCCATCGGTTATTTTTTCTGTGGCTGTAAGCAGACGGTTAACCGGCGTAACCACAATTCGGGAAAGAATAAATGCCCCCAACCCTAACAACAGAATGAAGTCAAGGATGAAATAGGTGATCAGCAGTTGTCTGGTCCGCTGAATACGGTAACGCTCATCGTCAAGAGAAAAAACAACTCCGACCCGACCGGCTACAGCCCCCTTTCTCATCACCAAAGAAGAGCGTACCAGTGCCCTTCCTCTAGAAATGATCGCCCCTTCTTCGGACTGTCGCCCCGGCAGAGAGAGCGGACGGTAAAGATCACTGCCATCCTTACCGACGGTGTAAATAATCTTGCCCCCTTTGTCCAGCAGGGTCAGCCGCTCAAAGGAGGGTTCTTCAGCCAGCTTTGCTGCAAAGAGCGCGGCAGGGGCATTCAGTGAAAGCATACCGTCAGGAAAGCTGGGCAGCTGTTCCGGTAACTGGTTGACAAAAGTGGACAGTAACATCCTGGCGTGATCACCTTTTTGTTCATAGAGGTCATTCTCGGCAGTTTTAAATGCAAGCAGACTGAAAAGAAGCCAGGTAAGAACAAGCAGACAGGCCAGTGAGGCCAGAATAGAAAAGGTGAGGCTTGGCCGAAAGGTACGCATCGGCTACTTGCCCAGGCGCAGATACCAGTTGATCAGCCAGGGACCGTAAAAAATGTACAGGATTGCCCCGAATACCAGATAGGGTCCAAAGGGAATGGCGAGATGCCGTCCCTTTCGTTGCAGGGCCATGATTGATAATCCGGCCAGAGACCCCACCAGCGATGAGGTAAAGATGATAAATGGTACCGCCTGCAAGCCCAAAAAGCCCCCCAGCATGGCCAGTAGCTTGGCATCGCCTCCTCCCATCCCTTCCCGTCCGGTGAGCCAGAGATAGGCATAGAAAACCAGAGCCAGACTGCCCCAGCCGACAATAATTCCTGCTAGTGATGATAACCAGCCGGGTTCAGGCAGAAAAAAGGATACCAGAAAGCCAAGACCTATGCCAGGCAGCGAGATTTCATCAGGTATGATCTGGTGGTCAAAATCAATAAACGTGACCACAACCAGTGCAGAAACCAGCAGCGCATACACAAGAAAGGGGAGCGTCAGACCAAAACGGAGAAACAATAGCAGGAAAAGACAGGCGTTCAGGAGCTCAACCAGTGGGTAACGGATTGAAAATCCGGCGCCACAGCCTCTGCATCTTCCCCGCAACAGCAGCCAACTGATAACCGGAATATTGTCAAACCAGCGTACTGCTGTGCCACACGACATGCAACGGGAACCAGGGCTGATAATCGATTGGTCAAGTGGCATCCGATAGATGCAAACGTTCAAAAATGAGCCAATAACCGCCCCAACCAGAAATACAACAAACGCCATATAGAGGAATGGCAGTGTGATCACTCTTCACCAAACCCGTCAATAATCAGAGCTCCAATGATCTGCATAGCCTCTGCTTCATCCGCTCCTTCCACAGTCAGTCGGATTTTGGTGCCTTTCGAAGCTGCCAGCATCATTATGCCCATAATGCTTTTTCCGTTCACTTCAACTGTTTCACGGGCAAGCTTGACTTCTGACTGAAATTTACTGGCTGTCTTGACAAAGAGTGCCGAAGCACGGGCATGCAGCCCCAGTTTATTTACGATTTCAAATTCTTGCTGTTGCATGCAGACACCTGTCCTATTTTAGAAATTCACCAGCAACAATCACACTTTCACGGCCACAGCGCTGCAGTGAACCGCACAGCTGTTCAAGTGTCATACGTTCCCGTCGGGAAAAATATTCTACCATCATTGGCAAGTTGACGCCGGTTACCACCTCAACCTTCCCTTCTTTCAGAAAGGACATGGCAGCATTTGACGGGGTACCGCCAAACATATCAGTCATTATCACGGCGTTATCACTGCCAACCCGTTCCAACGCTTCACCAATACGGGCCACCAGTCCGTCAGCAGGATCATCGGCATGCAGTTCAACCGCTTCACTGAAGTCAGTAGTACCGGTAATCATACGTACCGCTGCAATAAGTGACGTTGCAAGTCCTGCATGGGTTACTACAACAAGTCCTGTCATGGGCTACAATCCCTTCTCAATATCACGGTGGCTGATTCTGACCTTAAGCCCCTGGAGCTCAAGCTGTGCTGCAGAAGCCTGGGAAATGGCTACGGAACGATGTCTTCCACCGGTACAGCCGATGGCAATAGTCAGGTAACTTTTTCCTTCACGCCGATAGGCAGGAATCAGAAAATTCAATAGATTTAAAAAATGATCCATAAAGACGGACGTTTCTTGCTGGTCAAGTACAAAGTCGCGCACCTGTGGTTCAAGACCGCTATAAGCCCTTAATGCAGGGATAAAATGCGGATTGGGCAGAAAACGAACATCCATGACCAGGTTGGCATCAAGCGGCACACCGTAACGAAAACCGAATGAGACCAATTCCAGGGTAAAATGACTACTCCCCTGTTCACCTTTAACCGAACGAATTACCTGCTCCTTTAACTGATGAACGTTAAATTCGGATGTATCAATAATCAAGGTAGCGTTCTGGCGCAAAGCGGCCAGACGCTCCCGTTCGATTCGTATTCCCTCAGGTACACTGCATTGTTCATCTGCAGGGTGACGGCGGCGGGTCTCGGCAAAACGTCTGATCAGGACTTCATCAGAGGAATCAAAAAACAATACCTCCAGTTCATGGCCGATACTGCGTAATTCACGAAATGATTCGACAATGCCGGTGGAAAGATCCCTGCCCCGGATATCTGTGACCAGAACGACCCCTTTGAAGGTTTCACCGGACTTTTCGATCAGCTCTACAAATTGGCGAAACAGACGCACCGGCAGGTTATCTATACAGTAGAACCCTTCATCCTCCAGAGCCCGTACAGCCGTTGACTTACCTGACCCGGACATACCGGTTATAACCACAATACGCATCAGCTACTCTACCTCATCCCCAAGATGTCGAATCTCCATCCGGTCCAATAACCGCTGTTGAAAATCCTTTGCCGAGTGGTACCCCATCCCCTTAAGCAAAAAATTACGGGCAGCAACCTCAATAATGGCCCCCAGGTTACGCCCGGGTCTCACCGGAATCATCAAATGCGGCAGTTCAATCCCTAGAATCGTGGTCGTTTTGTCATCAATTCCCAAACGGTCGTACTCTTGATCAGGATTCCAGTCAACCAGCTCAAGCACAACATCAACAATCTTTTTCTCTCGAATCGATGAAACCCCGTACAAATCCTTTATGTTAATTATCCCCAATCCACGAATCTCCATCAGGTGCTGAATCTGCTGTTCTGCCTGTCCAACCAGACTGGCCGGCATCTTTTTCCTGATAAAAACCATGTCATCCGCCACCAGACGATGACCACGAATAACCAGATCAAGGGCACATTCACTTTTGCCGATGCCACTTTTACCGGTCAGCAACAGGCCAACGCCCAGAACATCCACCAGCACACCATGCAAATGGGTGGAAGGTAACAACTGCTCTTCAAGAAACTTGGTGATTAACGAAATGAAAGTAGACGACTGGTGTGGAGAAACAAGCACCGGAATGCCATGGTGCTCGGTAATTGCAAGGAATTCGGCTGGCGGGGTGAGTCCCTTGGTGACAACAAAGCAGGTAATGGGAAAGGAACAGAGTGCCTGGGTATTGTCGCGTAAACGGTCTTCATTCAGCTGGAAAAGATAGGATATTTCAGTATTACCCAACACCTGAACCCGTGATGGATGCAGATGTTGGGTGTATCCGGTAAGAGCCAGACCCGGCTTCTGGATTCGGGAAGAGCTGACACGGTGATCAAGGCCGCCAGCTCCCGCAATCAGCCGTAAATCAAGACCGTACTCCTTTTCGTCGAGCAGATCCTGTATTGAAAGAGTGATTCCGTCCACGTTCAGCGGTAGTGATCCGGGAAATCGCAGGGACAATTTCCCGGTTTCACCTTAACCCCGTTGGGGCTCAATCAGGCCAAAATTACCGTCTTTACGACGATAGAGCACATTAATTTCGCCGGAAACTGCATCAGTAAAGACCAGAAAATCCTTATGCAGCAGATCCATTTGCATCACCGCCTCTTCAACCGACATCGGCTTGGCTGTCTCAGTCTTGGTGGTAATTACTACCGGTTCAGAACTGGTCTCGATACTTTCTGCATGGAACACCTTTTTAGACACGGTATGACCATTATTTTCAGAACCGGGCTTATGGTCCTTAAGCTTTTCCTTGTAGCGCTTCAGCTGACGCTCGATTTTGTCAAGCACTGCATCAACAGCCGCATACATGTCGTTGGTTGCCTCTGATGCCTTGGTGGTAATACCACGACCGGAAATAACGATTTCAACAATGTGACGGATCTTCTCAACAGTAAAGTAAACATGGGCAGCAATCGGTTCGTCAATGTACTTGGCAACCCGCTCAAGCTTCTCTTCGGCGTAGCTTTTCAGCGCCTCGCTCTGTTCCATATGCCGAAAGGTTGTCGATACTTGCATGGTTAATCCTCCTCCTGTGTAGTTCCTGCAGGGTAATTATATCAGAAATGTCGTCGTCGTTCAGACGACGATCCGATACGCATCATTTCACGGTATTTTGTTACGGTTCGACGGGCAATATTAACAGTGGCATCAGACAACATCTCGGCGATTTTCTGATCCGAGAACGGTTTAGCCGGATCTTCCTTGTCTATAATATCCTTGATCCGGTTTTTAACGCTTTCAGATGAAATAGAATCACCATCCGATGTAGAAAGTCCGCTTTTGAAAAAATATTTTAGTTCAAACAGTCCTTGAGGTGTCTGCATGTACTTGTTGGTGGTTACCCGGCTGATCGTTGATTCATGCATGCCGATGTCTTCTGCAACATCACGCAAAACCAAAGGACGCAGACCTTCAATCCCACGCTCCAAAAATTCGCGCTGAAACTTGATAATACTCTTGGCAACCCGAAAGATAGTACGCTGGCGCTGCTGGATGCTCTTGATCAACCACTGGGCAGCCCGCATTTTTTCGCTGACATATTCTTCAGCCTTTTGGTCCATACTGCCACCGGACTTTGCATCCAGATAGTAGGGAGAGAGTCTGAGATTAGGCAGTCCTTCCTCATTCAGCATGACCACATAATCATCTCCCACCTTGTGAACAAAGATATCAGGAGAAATATAGTGCACGTCATCGCTGTTATAAAGCCGCCCCGGCTTGGGATCAAAACCTGCGATGATACGTATGGCTGTCAGCACCTCTTCCAACTCAACCTTCAGACTGCGAACAATCTGCTTGTAATTGTGGCTTTCCAAATCTGGCAGATGATTGGTTAAAATTGCCTCAACAACACTACCAGACATCCCAAGGCTACGGGCCTGAATTAGCAGACACTCCTGCAGACTCCTGGCGCCGATGCCGCTGGGGTCAAACTCCTGAATCAGTAGTAGCATTGCTTCAGCAATCTGTTCAGACGATTCACAGACCATTGCTATATCAGATATCGTAGAGCAGAAATAACCTTCATCATCAATATTACCGATGATCTCTTCCCCTACCCTCAACTCTTCATCGGTATGCTTACCCATCTGCAGTTGCCAGTGCAGGTGATCAAACAAGGTACCCTTACGGGTCATCAGATTTTCAAAGGAAAGCTTGTCATCCTCATCACCGCCCTGTTCACCGGAGGTGTAATTATAGCCGTCAAGATAGCTGTCCCAGTCCCGCAGGGTCTCTTCACCAGCCTGCACCTCCTGGAACGAGTCGCCACCAGACATGGCATCATCTGGCAACTCTGCTTCCACAACCTCAAGAAAAGATTCTCCCTCTCGCATTTCTTCTTGCTCAGGAGATTCCTCCAGAATAGGATTCTCTTCAAGCTCCTGAAGAACCACATCCTGCAGCTCTATCCTGGTCATCTGAAGCAGCTTGATGGCCTGCTGCAACTGGGGTGTCATCACCAGTTGCTGCGTCATCTTCAGTTGTTGGCGCATCTCCATCGCCATGACTGCTCCTTGGGGACGTTAGAGTTTGAAAGCTTCGCCCAGATAAATCTCCCGGGCCTTTTTGCTCTCCGCAATCTGTCCCGGTGTACCGTATTCCAACACTTCACCTGCATTGACAATATAGGCGGCATCACATACGCCTAAGGTTTCCCGCACATTGTGATCTGAAATCAGTATCCCGATATTGCGTTCTTTCAACCCGATAATCAGCTGTTGGATATCAGCCACCGCAATCGGATCTATTCCGGCAAACGGCTCATCCAACAGAATAAAAGCAGGTCTGGTAATCAATGCACGGGCAATTTCAACCCGCCTGCGCTCACCACCGGAAAGTGCATACCCTTTGGTATCAGCAATATGGGATATGCCAAATTCTTCCAGTAATTCCTGAGTGCGATGCTGCTGCAGTTCACGATCATCTTCAACCGTTTCAAGTATGGCCAGCAGATTATCACGCACAGAAAGCTTGCGAAATACCGAAGCCTCCTGCGGCAGGTAGCTGATTCCATGTCGCGCCCGTTGATGCATCGGCTGTTCGGTAATATCATCACCATCAAGCCAGACAGTACCACCGTCGGGTCTGGTCAGCCCCACCACCATGTAAAAAGTAGTGGTCTTGCCAGCCCCGTTTGGACCAAGCAGACCGATTACCTGACCGGAATCAAGGGACAGGTCTACACCACACACCACCTGACGACGACCATAGGTCTTGCATAACTTCTCAGTACGCAGATTTCTGCAAATACTATTTTTTTGCGTCATTCTTTTTGGGACCACTGCCCGGTTTGGGATGAATAACCGCTTCGACCCTGGCATTCTCTCCACCAGTTACAACGCTACGATCTTCATCCAGATAATAGACAATTACCTTGCCGGTAATGGAATCTTTATCCTGGGTTACCTTGGGGTTGACAGAGAGGGTAATCTTTCCAACCTTATTTTCATACAGGGCGTGACCGCCGGTACCAACCCTGTTGGTTTGCAATATCCTCACCGAGCCGGTCGCCTCAATTTTATCAACCTGTTCCTCATTTTCGCCATAATAGATGATCAGTTTATCGGAATAAATAGTTACATCATCCTGGCGTGCCACAACCCGACCGGTAAAAACGGCAGTTCTTTCCTTGTTATTGGCCTTCAATTCATCTGCCTTGATGTTGATCGGCTTTGAGGAACGATCCTGCTTTGACTTTGAAGCAGGGGCTGCTTTCGGTGCCGCCTCAACCTGAGACACCCCCAACAGACAGACCACCATGAGAAGGAACAATCGCTTAATGTTTGGCATGGTATCCCTCGATAACAGCATCCACTGTCCCTTTAAAGCTGACCTTTTCATCATTCAGCGACATCTCCATCTTTTGAGCAGTTAAAGAAAGACGGCCATCAACCACCTTCACCGGTCGATCAGCCCTGATTAAACCAGGTTCAGTGCGATACTCCAGCTGTTCAGTAGTAAGGTCCATCCCTTTTTTAGTAACCGCATGAACTTTTTTTTGCATCTTCACCAAATGTTGTGTTTCAAGATAACTCCCGGTTTCAGAAGTTATTACCATTCCGCCAACCTTGCCGCCAAAGATCTCCGCCTTAACCCCGGTCAGCCTGGCCACTCCGGTCTGTTTGTCGTAATCGGCTCGTTCGGCAACCAGATCCCACAGCTTCTCATCTCCCCGCATTTCGGAAAAATTAAGCCTGGCAAGTGACATATCAATTTCAGGGGAGGTCGATTTTGAGACGGCTTCAGGCCGGGCTGAACGGAATTGCCTGAACACGATAACCGCCACCATGGCAACAGATGCAGCCACGATGGCCACTGCCAGAACCTGCCTGATTCGCCTTGTGTTCGGCATTTTCATAGTGCGCACTATAGCATCAGCACAGACGACTGTCCAGTGGATAACCGCCCATCAGCCCCCATTTGGCACAGAGATTGTATAATCACAATTCATACCTGTCCACGACCAGTTCCTGCCACATCCCTCGCCCTTTCAGTAGCAGATCACATAGTTCACGCACCGCTCCCCAACCACCTCTGGCATGGGCAATATAATCCGCCACCTTCAGCACTTCCGGCAGGGCATCAGCAGGAGCTGCAGAGAAACCGACCCGCCGCATAACCGGCACATCAATCACATCATCCCCCATATAGGCGATCTGGTGGTCGGCCAGGCCGGTGTGACGTTTGATCTCCTCATAACTCTCCTGCTTACGCAGTGACCCCTGATAAAGAATCTCGATCCCCAGTTCTTTTGCCCGCAGGTTAACCACCGGAGATACACGTCCTGTGATAATCCCCACCTGAATACCGGCCCGCTGCACCAGCTTGATGCCATGACCATCCTTGACGTTGAAGAACTTGATCTCAGTCCCGTTGGCATCCCAGATGATCCGTCCATCGGTCATGACGCCATCCACATCCAACAACAGCAGCTCTATATGTTTAAGCTTTTCGTTCACGCAATGCCTGCCTTCAGGATATCATGCAGATGAATCACGCCACAGGGAGCCTGACTCTGTTCATCTTCAAATGCAAACAAGGTGGTAATCGAATAACGTTCCATCATCTGCAGTGCTGCAGCAGCCAGTTCTCTGCGTAGAATCCGCTTGGGATTGCGATGCATCAGGCTTCCGGCAGAGCTTTGCAGGATATCTTCGCCACGCTCGAGACAGCGCCGCAGGTCTCCGTCAGTAATGACCCCCAGTAAACCGCCCTGTGCATCGGTAACGCCAGTGATGCCCAAACCTTTTGAGGTAATCACAAACAGGGCCTCTTTCATCAGCATCTCTTCCTGCACCAGCGGAATCGCATCACCGCCATGCATCAGATCCTCAACCCGCAGAAGCAACCTTTTCCCCAGAGAACCACCGGGGTGGAAGATGGCAAAATCCTCAGCCTTGAAGCCCCGTTCAACCAGCAGTGCCACAGCCAAGGCATCACCCATGGCAAGTGTGGCAGTAGTTGAAGAGGTTGGGGCCAGCCCCAGGGGACAGGCTTCTTCTGCAACCGAGACATCCAGAAAGACATCACTGGAACGGGCCAGATTTGAGGTTGGATTGCCGCTCATGGCGATCAGATGAGCCCCCAAGCGTTTGATGACCGGTAGAATCCGCAGCAGCTCTTCGGTCTCACCACTGTTTGATATGCCAATCACCACATCGCCGGTCATGATCATGCCCAGGTCGCCGTGAATCCCTTCTGCCGGATGCAGAAAAAAAGCCGGGGTGCCGGTTGAGGCCATGGTGGAGGCGATCTTCTGACCAACCAGACCTGACTTGCCCATGCCGCTGACCACCACCCGGCCAGAGCTGGCAAGGATCATCTGTACGGCCTGTTCAAATGAGCTATCCAGGCGTTCGGCCAGTGCAGCTACCGCTGCAGCCTCGGCCTGGATAACCTTGCGTGCCTCATCAAGGATACTCATCGCACCACCGCATCCAGGGCCTGAAGGCGCTTCAGCAGAGCTGGCAGTTCAGCAAGAGGGATAGAATTGGGGCCGTCACACAAGGCACAGGAAGGATCTTCATGCACCTCCATGAAGATACCATCAATTCCGGTAGCAACCGCAGCCCGTGACAGGGTTTCGACAAATTCACGTTGACCGCCGGATGACTCCCCCTGCCCCCCTGGTAACTGCACGCTATGGGTGGCATCAAATACTACCGGGTAGCCATAGGAACGCATAACCGGGAAGGAACGCATATCCACCACCAGATTGTTATAACCAAAGGAGGCACCACGTTCAGTCAGGATGATATTTTCATTGCCTGAAGCCGCCACTTTACCCACCACATTACGCATATCCCAAGGGGCCAGGAACTGTCCTTTTTTGACATTGACCACTTTGCCGGTCTTGGCAGCAGCAACCACCAGATCGGTCTGGCGGCAAAGAAAGGCGGGAATCTGCAACACATCCAGCACCTGGGCAGCCGGAGCCACCTGCTCGATTGAATGAATATCAGAAAGTACCGGAATACCAAGACTGTCCTTGACCTTGGACAGAATCCGCAACCCCTCATCCATACCAGGCCCACGGAAGGCGTTAATAGACGTCCGGTTGGCCTTATCATAGGAAGACTTGAAGATCAACGGCATCCCCAGCCCGTTGCAGATGGTCATCAACCGCTCGGCATGGCGCAGCGTTGCCTCTTCACTCTCGATCACACAGGGACCGGCAATCAGCACCAGCGGGCGTCCGCCCCCCATTTTAACCGATCCGATTGTCAATTCTTTGGTCATGGCATCCTCTTTCGATAAAAAGGCCTCGCAGGTACCGAGCGAGGCAGGCTCTTCTTACCACGTTCGCGGCTCCTTTGACAAGCGGGCAAAATTCGGTCATAGTTCGCACCATGGAACGAGCCATCACACCGGAAAAACGCGACGACGACCTGCAGTTTGACGCCACCCTGCGTCCCCGCACCCTGCAGGATTACATTGGCCAGGAAAAAATCAGGGAAAACCTGAAGCTCTTTATTGACGCTGCCAAAGGGCGCAGTGAGGCCCTTGACCATGTGCTATTGTATGGACCGCCGGGCCTGGGCAAGACCACCCTGGCCAACATCATTGCCTGCGAGATGGGGGTCAACATCAAGTCCACCTCCGGTCCGGTAATTGAGCGTCCCGGTGACCTGGCAGCAATCCTGACCAACCTTGAACCCCATGATGTCCTGTTTATTGATGAGATTCATCGACTCTCCCATGTGGTGGAGGAAATCCTCTATCCGGCCATGGAAGACTTTCAGCTGGATATCATCATCGGCCAGGGCCCCAGTGCCCGCAGCATCAAGCTTGACCTGCCCCGCTTCACCTTGGTAGGGGCAACCACAAGGGCAGGGCTGTTATCCTCACCTTTACGGGATCGTTTCGGTGTTATTTCCCGACTTGAGTTCTATACCCATGATGAACTGGCCTTTATTGTCACCCGATCAGCACGTATTCTGGGAATGGCGATAGACAAGGAAGGCGCACTTGAACTGGCCCGCCGTAGTCGTGGCACTCCTCGGATTGCCAACCGCCTGCTGCGCCGGGTGCGGGACTATGCCCAGGTCAGGGCTGACGGTGCCATCACCCTTACGGTCGTGCAGGAGACCCTGCGGCTGCTGGAGATCGACGAAATGGGCTTTGATCAAATGGACCGGATGATCTTGCTGACCATCATTGACAAGTTTGGAGGCGGACCCGTGGGTCTGGACACCATCAGCGCTGCAATCAGTGAAGAGAGTGATACCATTGAGGATGTGTACGAGCCGTTCCTGATTCAAAACGGTTTCCTGAACCGTACTCCACGGGGACGGGTTGCCACACCGGCAGCCTACCGTCACTTTGGACGCCTCACTCCTGAACTGCCCCAAGGATCACTTTTCTGATGCTGCAGCAAGCCCTTGACCTGCCGGTCAGCCCACGCTACGGCTTTGATAACTTTATATGCTGTGCCGGCAACAGCACTGCCCTTGAGTTTAGCAGGCGCCTGACCGATCCATCTGAGCCGGAAAAGCTGCTGTATCTCTATGGTCCAACCGGATCAGGCAAGACCCACCTGCTGCATGCCATTGGGCGTCAAATGGCCGGAAACAGCTATAAAATCCTGTCCTGTCGAGAGCTGTCAATTCCCATCGCCTGCAGCGCTGATCTATTACTTGTCGATGACCTTGACCAACTGCCTGATCAGCCGGGGTTACGGAATGGGCTCTGGGAAGCATTCAACCAGTATTACAGCCATGGCCATCTGCTTGCGCTGGCAGGGCGACTGCCTCCAAAAGAGTTGCCGACTCTGGATGATCACCTGATTTCCCGCCTGCTCTGGGGACTGGTGGCTCATCTTGATGTCTCGGATGACCGTTCCCGACAGATGTTGATTGCAAAGCTGGCCCAGGACCGTCAAATCCTGCTGCCGGATGAAGTTGCACTCTGGCTGCTGACCATATTGCCCAGAGATGTGGGGTCACTGGTTGCAGCCTGTGACACCCTCTACCGTACTGCCCTGCAGCGTAAATGCCGGATTACCTTGCGCCTGGCGCGGGAGCTGGTCCACAACGGAGATTTGACGTCATGAGAAACTGCTTGCACCTCCTGCCGCGATTTTCTATCGTAGCGTCAACTCCATCACAACCGGACGGCCCATGAAATCCCCCGAAGAGATAGAACTTGCAAAAAAACGTAGCGAGTTGGCAGAACTGCTAGAAGAGCAGTCTCTGATCGAACGGGAGTTAGCTGCTATTAAGTCTGAAATCAGGATCTTTGAGCACTCATATGAGCAGATGCTGGGTGGCAAAATCTCTGAACTGGAACAGCTTGAATGGCAAATCAGTGGCCTGTTGGGGGATGTTGGGGCAGATGAGGAACATCATAAATATATATACACAACTGAACAGGATACCGACACCGGCCGTTTTAGCAGAACCACCCTGTTGGATGATGACCCGGATACCACCACCATCCTCGAAGAAAAGAGTCTGAAGGCCCTCTACCGGGAGGTGGCAAAACTGATCCACCCCGATCTTTCCAGTGATGATCATGAACGATTCAGACGACAGGAGCTGATGGCGATTGCCAACCTGGCTTATCAGGAGGGGGATCGCATCAGGTTACAGAACATCTTGAAAGAATGGCGGTTGGGACCTGAAACGGCAAAAGGGCGTGATATCGGTTCAGAACTGATTCGCCTGATCCGGCAGATTGCCCAGACCCGCCAGAATATTAATGATTTAAGCCGACGGATTGACGAGCTGCGCCATTCTGATATCTATCGTTTCAGACAGCGGGTTGATGAGGGATTGATGGATGGTATAGACCTGCTGGCCGAAATGGCGGCCACGGTTGACCTCGACATCGCCAAGGCCAGAAAACGGCTGGCCATGCTACAGGGAGAACCGGAACCCGAGGAGGTACAGCAGTCACCGCCCGTGGAAAGTCGCGTCATCCGCTTTCCTTCTGACAAATCATACGGCGTCCTGTATCTCCGGGCTATTAATTCTGTGGACTACCGCGACTGGCAGGAGCTGGGCGCTGCAAAAGGGGTACGTGAAGTACCGTTGGACAAAGGGGTACGGCTTGATGTGCGGGGAGATAGAGAAGGGACGATGACCTTCCTTGAACCGCTGCAGCCAGATGACCTGCAAGCCCTGTTTCTGTATGATGTGGGAGATGAAGCTCTGGCGCAGATCTGCCATCTGACCGGCCTGCAAGAGCTGTATCTGTCAAACACCACCGTCTCCGATGACGGCCTGAAGTATCTGAACAACCTGATCGGTCTGAAACGGTTGTACCTTTATCACACCGAGATAACCGACAACGGACTGGCCAACCTTCACTCACTCACCTGGTTGCGCTGGATTACCTTCAGCGGCACCAGAGTTACTGAAAAAGGGCTGAGGGAATTGCGGGCCGCTCTACCAAACTGCAAGGTAATTACCTTTAAATGGCGGTATGAGTAACAGGACTACCCCTCCCCAAACAGCTCCTTGCGCCGTTTGGCCAAGTACCGCTTGATATCTGAGCCACTGTCTAAGGACAACACCTTACGAGCCATGGCCTGACACAACCGCAACGAATGAGTACGAATAGCCTGTTTTACCAACGGAATACCGGGGGCAGACAGACTGAATTCCCGGATTCCCATTCCCACCAGCAGTAGTGCATTCAGCGGATCAGCAGCCATCTCGCCACAGACGGAAACTTTTTTCCCCATCTTCAGCCCCACATCAGCAACCCGTTTGATGGCATGCAGCACTGCCGGATGGTACGGTTCATAGTAGGATTTTACCTTGGGGTTGTTCCGGTCAGCTGCTAGCAGATACTGGATCAGATCATTGGTACCGATGCTGAGGTAATCCACTTCTTTGGCCAGAAGGTCAACAATCTGAACTGCAGCAGGCACTTCAACCATAATACCGAACGGCAGTGAATCCGGTACCTCGCACCCCTGTTGCCTCAGCTCCTCAATCACAGAATTCAGGATGCTGCGAATCGTGCGAACTTCATCAAGACAACTGATCAACGGAAACATGATCGTGGCCTGGCCTGCCGGTGATGCCAGCAGAATACCGGCCAACTGTTCACGGAAGATCTCCTGTTCATCCAGCGAAACCCGGATGGAACGCCACCCCAAAAACGGGTTATCTTCGTGGGGATAGCTGAAGTACGAGAGCCCCTTGTCGCCACCGATATCCAGAGTGCGGATGTTGACCGGTAGTCCTGGAAACCCTTCCAGGATTTTACGGTAGAGAGCCGCCTGATCCTGGCGGTTGGGAAAACAGGTACGGGCCATATAAGGAAACTCGGTACGGTACAGCCCTACCCCTTCGGCACCGTTGGCAGTGGCGGTTCTGATATCTGATAGCAAACCGATATTGGCTTTGAGCAGGATTCGAACACCGTCAGTGGTTACGGTCGGTAAATCCCGTAACGGCTCAAGCTCCTTTAACCGGCAGGCGTATTCTTTTTCAAGACGCAGGTATTCATCACGAATATGTTTGTCAGGATTCAGGTAAACGCTGCCAGAGGTGCCATCTACAATCATCTTGTCCTTAACATTGGCAGCCTGTAACAGCCCCTTAACGCCCAGAACAGCAGGGATTCCCAGCGATTTTGCCATAATGGCAGCGTGGGAGTAGATATTACCCTTTTCTGTCACAATCCCCAGAATCTTGTCATGATCCAGCATGGCCATATCAGAAGGAAAGATATCCTCGGCTACGATTATCCGTTTTTCCTTCAGCTTGACCCCGTCGCGCTCATTTCCCTCCAGCACATCAATAATCCGCCGCCCGATATCCTCCATATCTGCAGAACGTTCACGCAGGTACGGGTCCTCCATGGTTGAAAACACTTCAATGTAGCCTTGCACCACTTCATGCACTGCCCGGGTAGCCCCAACCCCCTGCTCAATCAGATCAGTAACCTTTTTGACAAAACCCCGGTCTTCAAGAATCATCAGGTGGGTATGAAAAATGGACGCATCATCTTCTGACAGTAACTCACTGACTCTTTTTTCCATATAGATCGTCTGAATTGTAACTTTTTCCAGCGCGATCTGAAGTCTGTGCAGTTCAACCTCAACCGTGTCTACCTTGGCAACCTTGATCACTTTATCGCTGAAACGGTCCAGAATATACACCTTGCCATGACTAAAGCCGGGCGAAACTGCCGTTCCAGGCAAAGTAAGCGCTTCGGGCTTTCTTTCTGACTGATCGTATCCTGCATCACCGGGACGACTCGTCTTGAGACGAGCCAGCTCCTGCTCAAAAAAAGCCCGTTCCTGTTCCCTGGTCTGGATTGAATCAAGTAATCTGGCATTAAGGACGATACTGCTGATCTGGAAGGTAATCGTACGCAGGATACTGATTTCGTCTTCAGTGAAAATTCTGGCAGCAACGGTTTGAACCACAATCACGCCGATCGGCGTCTTGCGCTCAAATAATGGAAGTCCGAGAAAAGAGAGATAACGTTCTTCCTTTGAAGCCTTGAAATATTTATAGCGTGGGTGTGCCGGGGCATTGTCGGTCATGACCATTCCCCTGGTTTGCACCACCAAGCCGCTCAAACCTTCAGAGGTTTGCATGGTTATCTTACCCACTGCTGATCTGGAAAGCCCTTTGGTAGCCTTCAGCACCAGGGTCTCGCCATCTTCTTCCAGCAGATAGATGGAGCAGACCTCGCTCCCCATCCGCTTGGCCACAATAGTCACAATATTATCAAGAGTTTCCTGCAGATCATGGGAATGTAGAATAATACTGCTGATATCCTCAAGGGTTCTTAAACCAAGGGAGTGTAGTGATTGTTCACGCTGCATTGCATGCCCCAAAAAAAACAATAGTGTTTACAGTATAGGGCAAAGTTTTGCCTTTGCAACTGCGTTATACAGATTTTTTACTGAAATAGGTGGATGAATTAGTATATACAAGTGTTCCTCAAAGGAAGGAGACGACAATGACCACTGAAAAACTGCATGAAGAGCTGAGCAGAGCTTTAGAACTGATTGATTCCGGTGACCATCAAGCTGCGCTGGAGATTCTTGAACGCTATAGTATCCAGACACCGGATGATGCAGACGGCCATTTTTGGCGAGGAGACACCTTGGCAGAACTAGGGCGACTTGATGATGCCATTCAAGCCTATCAGACCGGACTTGGCCTTACGCCAAATGATCCAGATGCACTGACAACCCTGGGGGATCTGTTGTTTGAAGCAGGTCGTCATCAGCAGGCTCTTGAACACTATTGTGCCGTACTGAAGATTGATCCCGATGATGCAGACACTCTGGTCAGTATCGGACTGGTTCATAACGCACTTGATCAAACCGATCAGGCGATGTCTTCGTTTTTGCAGGCCCTGGAATATGAACCTGATAACATTTTTGCCCTGAATGCGCTGGGAGATCTCTACTATGGCAAAGGAGATCACGAAGCTGCCATCAAGACCTATCACAAAGGGGTTGAGCTGGACCCCAAGGATCCGGTTGCCTACCATAACCTTGGAGAGCTCTACTACGATCTGGAAGAATATGAACTGGCGGAAGAAAGCTGTAAAACGGCCATTAAACTGGCCCCTGATTTCAGCATGGCCTATGTAACCCTGGGCGGTATCTGTATGGATCAGGAGCGGATGGCCGATGCCCTGAAATATTATCGCAAATATCTGCAGTATGAAACATCACCACAAGCGGCTGATATGGTGGCGGAAGTGAAAGCGGTTGTGGAGGGATTACAGGAAGAGCTAAAAGAGGCAACCGTGACCGGAGCCAAGTCATAAGTCTGTCTGACGTAGGTAATCGTAGCGAAAAATTGACTGGGCGTGGGCAGATTTTGTCGTTTTTGCAGGTTACTAGTTGTTCTATTGACCGAGCTAACGGCGAAATATGAACCACCGTCCAGGCACATTTGCAGTAGATTCACTCCAAGTCCGACAGGCTCCAAGACTAACCTTCCTCCAAGCCTCCCCTCCAACAGGGGCAGGCTTGGAGGAAAAGAAGATTACCCCCTCACAAAATCAGCCTTGGCAAAAGAATATTCAAAATGCATATGGTCGGTATAGCTGCCGTTCAGGATGGCAACAACATCCTCGGTAAAGACCAGTTCCTCGTCTGTCGGGATAACAAAAACCTTGACCGCTGAGTCATCAGTGGTGATCAGGGTCTCGCGCTTGCGGGTCATGGCACTGGCATTACGTTCACGATCAAGACAGATGCCGATATGCTCAAGTCCTTCAATAGCCTTTTCACGGATCGCAGCTCCCATCTCACCCACACCGGCGGTAAAAACCACGGCATCAAGCTTGCCGATGGCAGCCATATAAGAACCGATATACTTTTTCAGACGGTAAGATTCGATATCCAAGGCCAGCTGACAACGACGATCACCTGCCGCTGCATGCTCAATCACATCGCGACGGTCGGTATAACGGCCGGTAATGCCCAAAATACCGCTCTTCTTATTCAGAACGCTGTCAATTTCCTTGGCCGACAGATTCTCTTTCTGCATCATGAACGCCGGTATAGCAGGGTCAATATCGCCGCAGCGGGTACCCATTACCGCCCCTTCAAGCGGTGTCAAGCCCATGGTCGTGTCAACCGAGACACCATTTTTAATGGCACAATGAGAAACACCGTTTCCAATATGCATGGTTACAATATTACACTGGTCGGCTGGCTTGCCCAATAGCACGGCAGCTCGCTTTGAAACATACAGATGCGAAGTACCGTGGAATCCATAGCGACGGACACCATGGTGTTCATACCAGTCAAAGGGAACCGGGTAAAGGAAGGCATGCTCCGGCATGGTCTGATGGAAGGCGGTATCAAAAATGGCCACATGGGGAATCGAGGGCATCAGTAAGCGTGCTGCCTCAATCCCTTCAATATTTGGCGGGTTATGCAACGGTGCCAGATGCTGTACTTCCTTGACGGCATCCAGCACAGCATCATCAATCTGAACAGAACAGGTAAATTTTTCACCACCATGCACCACCCGGTGTCCAACAGCGGAGATCTCCCCCACACTCTGGAGTACACCGTGTTCACGATCAGTAACAACCCTGATGACAAGATCAATGGCAGCGCGGTGATCCACGCAATCCTGTTCGAACTTGTAGTTCTCTTTGCCAGGAACCTCATGCACAATGTAAGAGTCGCCCACAATAACCCGTTCTACCATCCCCTTGGCTACGACTACTTTTTTCTCCCAGTCAAACAACTGATATTTGACCGATGAGCTACCGCAGTTAAGCGCCATGATAATCATGAAAACTCCTCCTGAATTGACAGAGATACATACATTATTAACAATAAAAAAACATTAGTAAGATTAAAGCAGTTACACGATAATAAAACCGCATTTGATATATCATGCAGTTCCTGCAAAATTCAACCAATTTATGAACCGGTATACTAAAAATGCGTATACAGAGTTTTTCTGGACATTTTTTTGAGGCTATGGTAACACGATGACGCCTTTCACAAGGCCAACTAATTTTGACTACTTTTAGGAGGTGGTACCAATGGCACACACTATTACTGAAGATTGCACCAACTGCGCAGCATGTGAAGATTCCTGCCCCGTAAACGCAATAAGCGAGCAAAGCGGCAAGCGCGCTATTGACGCAGATACTTGCATTGATTGCGGCGCCTGCGTAGATACCTGCCCGGTCAGCGCAATCCACGCCTAGTCGTTAACGCAGCACTGAGTTTTGTAACAGAAAAGGCCCGGATTCGTCCGGGCCTTTTCTGTTACAAAACTCTATCAGTGCAATTACTTTAGCGACAATAGCGTTCTTTTTCGCTATAGATACAGCCGCAATACTGTTGGCGGTATAATGCCAACGCCTTTGAGCGCTTGATCCCCTCCTGCCACCCCGGCCTGAAATCCCGGTACAAGAATAGAACTCCATGCTGCAACGCAGCATCTTCAGCCTTTCGACGCATCAGCTCATGGTTCTGATAACGACTGTAAAACAGAGATGAAGTAAAGGCATCAAAACCGGCCTCTTTAGCCGCAGCAGCTACCGCATCAAGCCGGGAGGCATAACAGTAACCGCAACGTTTGTCCGGTTCCCCTGCCACAGCTGCCAGAAATTCCTCCAGCCGGTACTCATCCTTGAGCAACAGCGGCATCCCTTCAAGATCCGCCATCTGCTGTGCAGCATCACGGCGACGGACATATTCCTGGTAGGGATGGATATTATGGTTAAAGAAAAAACCGGTAACCTCAACGCCTTCATCACGCAAAGCGGTCAGTGGATAAAGAGCGCATGGACCGCAGCAGATATGCAACAGGATTCGCATCAGACCTTTTCCAGCAGATGCCCGAGCTTTTCACGCTTGGTCTTGAGGTACACCTTGTTTGAGCAGGTAGGGTTCGCCTCAATCGATACCCGATCAACAATCTGGATACCATAGCCTTGTAACCCGACCATCTTGCGAGGATTATTGGTAAGCAGCCGAATCTTGCGGATCCCCAATGCCAGCAGGATCTGGGCACCAACACCGTAATCCCGCATATCGGCCTTAAATCCCAGATGTTGATTGGCCTCTACGGTATCCATGCCCTGGTCCTGCAGTTCATAGGCCTTCAGCTTGTTTATCAGGCCGATCCCCCGCCCTTCCTGGCGCATATACAGGATCACCCCACGCCCTTCCTTATCAATCGTCTCCATCGCCTTGTGCAGCTGTTCGCCGCAGTCACAACGCCGGGAGCCCATCACATCACCGGTCAGACATTCCGAGTGAACCCGTACCAACACCGGCTCACCATCAATAATATCACCTTTCACCAAGGCGATATGGTCCAGCTTGTCCACATCATTTTCAAAGGCAACCACACGCCAGTCACCGCCGTAACGGGAAGGGAGCTTGGCATCCGCAACGGGTCGCACCAGTTTCTCATGCTTCAGCCGGTACGCCACCAGATCCGCAACCGTACAGATCTTCAGACCATGTTCCTGAGCAAAGATACGCAGTTCCGGCAAACGGGACATCGTTCCATCATCATTCATGATTTCACAAATCACCCCTGCCGGGGTCAATCCTGCCAGCCGGGCAAGATCAACGGAGCCCTCAGTCTGACCGGTACGTACCAACACTCCACCAGGCTTCGCACGCAAAGGAAAGATATGTCCAGGGCTCACCAGGTCTGCTGCCGAAGCATGGGGAGCCACTGCGGTGAGAATCGTATGGGAGCGGTCAGCAGCAGAAATACCGGTGGTAACACCACGCTTGGCCTCGATAGAAACGGTAAAAGCGGTCTCAAAGGGCGAGGTATTTTCCCGTACCATCGGCTTTAATCCCAAATCATCGCACTTCTCCGGGGTTAACGTCAGACAGATCAGACCCCGACCATATCTGGCCATAAAATTGATCGCTTCAGGGGTAGCCAGCTCGGCTGCCATGGTCAGGTCGCCTTCGTTTTCCCTGTCCTCATCATCCACCAGAATCACCATCTTGCCCTGACGGATATCCTCTATCGCCTCTTCAATCGTACATACGCCCATAATTATGTATTATCTCCGTTTCCGGCCCCTGGACCCCGGCCTCTAGGAGTCTGTCGGACTCAGGATAAATCTGCTGCAAATTTGCCAGGACGGTTCATATTTTGCCATTTTATCGGTTAATAGAGTAACTATTAACCTTCAAAAACGACTAAATCTGCCCTCGCCCAGTCAAATTTTCGCTACGATTTCCTAAGTCCGACAGACTCCTACATAAATCCGTTCTGCATCAATTTTTCCATGGTCAGCCCACCCGCAGCAGCATGGGGAGCAACCAGACGCGCCACATATTTACCGATAATATCCGTTTCAATATTGACCTTTGTGCCAGGACCGCTGCCCGCCAGCGTTGTCTTTTCCAGGGTGTGGGGGATGATTGAGACGGAAAAACCGTTCCCTGTCACCTGATTGACCGTCAGACTGATCCCCTCTATGGCAACCGATCCTTTTTCAACCAGCATCCGCACCTGTTCACGCGGCACACTGAAGTTCAGGAGCACAGCATTTCCATGGCTTGTACGGCTCTCCAACCGCCCGACACAATCAATATGTCCGGTCACCAGATGCCCATCCAGGCGACCGCCAAACTGCAGTGCCCGCTCAAGATTCACCGGACTGCCCGGCTGAAGATTCGATAATGTCGTCCTTGCTACGGTCTCCGGGGAGACATCAAAGCTCAAGCGAACACCTTCCATGGCGGTCACCGTCAGGCAGGCACCATTTACCGCAATAGAATCACCAATATGTATCTCACTGACCGGCAACGGTACTTTCACCTCAAGAATAGCTCTATCACTGCCGCGACGAAGTGACGACACAGTGCCGATACACTCTATCAAACCGGTAAACATAACGGCTCCGGTCTGGCATACACCACCACATCTGCCCCGGACATGCCGACCCGTTGGACCGTCAACCGGATCGCCTCATCCATGGTGGCAATACCCTGCATTGCAAAGGGGGCAAAACCGTTTCCAACCACCTTGGGGGCATAAAAGAAGATACATTCATCAATCAAACCATGCTGCAACAGATCACCGGCCAAGCGGCTGCCCCCTTCCAACAGAACCGTATGTATCCCCTGATTCATCAATTTATGTAACAGATCCTGCATGGCAACCCTGCCATCATACTCACTGCAGACCAGAATCTCTGCCCCCTGGGCTTGGTAACGCTGATGAACGGCAGCGTCAGACTCGCAGGTGGCAATAATAGTTTTACTGGTAGTGGCGACATTCAGCACATTTACACTTTCCGGGGTCCGCAGATGGGTATCCACAATCACCCGTACCGGATCACGTCCTTTTACATGTCGCACCGTCAGCTGCGGATTATCAGCAATAACGGTATCAACTCCCACCATCACCGCATCGCACTGGGAGCGCAGACGATGCACCTGACGCCGGGATTCTTCACCGGTCACCCAACGGGAATGACCGGTTACGGTAGCGATATTGCCATCCAGTGTCATTGCACTTTTGTAGATCAGATACGGCATTCCGGTGGTGACAGACTTGATAAATCCCTTGTTCAGATCTCGGCATTGCTCTTCCAGCAGCCCAACATCGACCAGTATACCCGCTTGCCGTAACCGCTGCAGCCCCTGGCCGGCAACCTGCGGAAACGGATCGACCATTGCAGCGACGACCCGTCGCACCCCGGCATTGATCAGGGCATCACAGCAAGGCGGGGTCTTGCCCTGATGGCAACAGGGTTCAAGGGTTACATACACATCTGCCCCTCTGGCAGATTCTCCTGCCATAGTCAGGGCATGCACCTCGGCATGGGGTGTACCGGCTTTTTTATGCCATCCCTCCCCCACAATGCTACCGTCACGCACAATAACACAGCCAACCGCCGGATTGGGAGCGGTCCTGCCAACACCTTTTCTGGCCAGATGTAACGCCCGTTTCATGTAGGTAAGGTCTGATTGCGACATCCTGCCCCCTATTTTTTCAGCAGATCCTGCAACTCAACCATAAACTCGTTAATATCTTTAAATGATCGGTACACCGAGGCAAAACGAACGTATGCCACCTGATCAACGGCATGCAGTTCGCTCATAATCCGCTCGCCTATCTGCGAGGCCTTGATTTCACGTTCTCCACTTTCCTGTAAGCGATTTTCCAGCCGATCAGCCATCCGTTCAATATCCTCCACGGAAACCGGTCGTTTCTCACAGGCTTTTTTAATGCCTGAGATCACCTTCATACGGTCAAAATGTTCACGTCGGCCATCTTTTTTGCAGACCAGCGGCAACATCTCCTCAACCCGTTCGTAGGACGTAAAACGTTTGGCACACTCCTCACACTCGCGGCGGCGACGGATAACCGCCCCCCCTTTGTCTGGTCGGGAATCAACCACTTTACTGTCAGCATGGCCGCAAAATGGACATTTCATGCAACACTCCCTTCAGGTGACACACGGACAAAGTGACTGATTTCAATGCCTGCTTCCTCAAGCATCTCTCGGGCAAGATCATCCCCATAGCCTTCTTCATAGACAATTCGTTTGATCCCGGCATTAATCAACATTTTTGTACAGATAATACAAGGCATGGTGGTGCAGTACAGAACCGATTGATCAATATTGATACCATGCCGGGCTGCCTGTATGATGGCATTCTGCTCCGCATGCAAGCCACGACAGAGCTCATGACGCTCACCGGACGGCACCTTCAGCCGTTCACGCAGACAACCGGTCTCTTCACAGTGCCGGATACCGGAGGGTGTGCCATTATAGCCGGTGGCCAGAATATTGCGATCCTTTACCAGAAGTGCCCCCACCTGACGACGCAGGCAGGTTGCACGGGTTGCAACCAGATGTGTAATATCAATAAAATACTGATCCCAGGTAGGACGCGCCATGTAAACTCCCGTTTGCAACTCTCTGTTGCAAAGTCTCAAGACTACGTTATCCTATAAACCATACTTGTATGCAGGTCAACAAATCGGGGGGAAGATGCCGACCAGGATTCTGATTGTAGATGACGAAATTGCTATTACCAAACTCATCAGCACGATAGTACGCAATGACAGCTACCAGACCGACACGGCACACACCTGTCAGGCAGCAATCGATCTTTTGGAACAGTATATCTACGATGTTATCTTTATTGACATTAAACTGGACAAGGAACAGGGCGGACTGGAACTTTTCAAAACAGCTACCGCAATCTCCCCCACCAGCCGGATCATACTCATGACCGGCTATCCTGATGTGGCCACGGCATCAGAGGCGGTACGCTACGGTGCCTTTGATTATCTCTGCAAGCCGTTTGACAGTCAGCAGATCAGCAGCATCACCCGACACGCCATAGAGAACCGTAAGCTGCAACTGGAACGAGAGCGCTACCGCACCAACCTGGAAGCGATTAACCGCAGTATCAGTGACGCCATTGTCATGGTTAACCGGGATCTGCAACTGCAGCATATTAATGAAGCGGCCCATCAGTGTGGTTTCGCTTCCGATCAGCTTGGAAAGAAAATCGACACCCACAGATCTGGCTGCCACGGCAGCTGTCGCAGGGCCTTGATGGAAACCGTCACAACCGGACAACGCCAGGAACTGAAGCGGATTGAATGTCTCGGCAACAATAATCGGACCAGAGTGGTCAGTGTCATCACTACCCCCACCATTGATGAATCGGGCAATCGCACCGGCGCGGTGGCGGTTATCCGTGACGAAACCCAGCTGGATGCACTGGAACGTCAACTACAACAACGCAACCGGTTTCACGCCATTATCGGCAGCGCACCTGCCATGCAACATCTGTTTACCCTGATAGAAGCATTGGCTGCGGTATCCAGTACCGTTCTGATTATTGGAGAAAGCGGAACCGGCAAAGAATTGGTGGCCCAGGCCCTCCACGAGTGCGGAGTGCGAAAGAACAAGCCGTTTATCAAGCTCAACTGCTCGGCCCTGCCGGAAGGATTGCTGGAAAGTGAACTGTTCGGCCATGTCCGGGGGGCCTTTACCGGCGCGATCAAAGACAAGGTCGGGCGATTCCAGAAGGCCCATGGTGGTACTATCTTTCTGGATGAGATCGGGGATATCTCCCCTGCCCTGCAGATTCGTCTGCTGCGGGTACTGCAAGAGCGGGAGATTGAACGGGTTGGCGACACGACCCCCACCAAAATTGATGTCCGGATTATTACGGCAACCCATTGCAATTTGCAGGAAAAAGTGCAGCGGGGAGAGTTCCGGCAGGATCTCTACTATCGCCTGAATGTGGTGCGCCTTGAAGTACCCCCCTTGAGAGAGCGTATTGACGACATTTCACTGCTGTCCACCCACTTTCTGCAGAAGTTTTCACAAACATTCAACCGCAACTTCAGTAACCTGTCAGACGACGTACTAAGTGCATTCCGGGCCCACTCCTGGCCAGGAAATGTGCGGGAGCTGGAGCACCTGATCGAGCATGCCTGTATCCTCAGCCAAGGCCCGATCATCACCTCTGACGCCCTGCCAGCCGAATTTTTCATCAACAACAGGTTACAGGCAGCCGCATCCCGCCCCACTACCCCTCCTCCTGAGCTGAGCTTGCAGGAGGCATTACGTCGTACAAAGGGAAACCGGACAGAGGCAGCCAGATTACTAGGCATCAGTCGCCGCACCTTATATCGACGGATTGAGCAGCAAGAGACAACCTGACACACAAAAACAGGACAAGCATGTGCCATGGCACACGCTATGGCACACTTACACAACTGGCAAACCACGGCAATTGATCAAAACATAAACATCAAAACAAACAGTTAGACTAAAATACAACGACAGGTCGGTGTGGCACACTTATCGCATTTGACCAGGCAAGAAACTACCTGCAACAATGTGTCGCCCGGATTTAAAGAAAGACGGAAACCACGCCCATGTCTCTACACCTGCTACCAAATGCCAAAGCCACCATCATACTGGTTGATGATGAACCGATGGTGTTGAAGATGTTGCAAACCTTCCTGACATCCCAGGACTACAGCGTTATCTGCGCCTCTGGTGGTCAGGAGGCTTTGTCAATTATTGAACAACAACAGTATGCAATTGATCTGCTGATCACTGATATCCGTATGCCGGACATGAACGGTATCCGTCTGCTTGAGGCGGTCCGTCAGCTATTACCATCGTTACCGGTGCTGTTAATGACCGGCTACACTGATTTCGAGCTGGTGGTGGAAGGCTTGAAGCAACATGCCTTTGACCTGCTTTTCAAGCCGATTGACTTTGAACAGCTGAACTGGTGCATCTCCAAGGCCCTTGCCTTTTTGATGACACAACGACTCGAACAACAGTACCGTGCGCGTCTTGAAGAACAGGTTGCCAAACAGACCCGGTTACTCTGCGAGCAACTGGAAGAACTGCAGGAGGCACAACGTAAAGCAGCTGAGGTGGACGAACTGAAGCGGGAGTTTTTAAGCCTGATCAGCCATGAACTTCGCACCCCTTTAAACGGAATCATGGGCTCTATCGAGCTGATGGAAATGAACGACCAGTCTTGTGGTCAACATGAATATCTCGCTTTACTCAAGACCTCAAGCCAGAAGCTGGCAAGCCTGGTCAACAATTTACTGACTCTGGTGGAAGCCCGTGCAGGCAAAAATTCTGCCAATGAGATCATCAACACCCCCTGCCTGGCCCTGCAAGCCTTGAAAAACAGCTACCAATCAAAATCAATTCGCAACGGCATCAACTTTAGCACTAACTGTGCAGATCTACCTGATCTTGAATTGAATGGCCCCTGGGATGCACTGCAGATCATCGCCGGTTGCCTGCTGGATAATGCCTTCAAATTCACCGGCAGAGGTGGAAAAGTCAGCTGCCAGATCTGGGCCGACCGAAACAGCATCAACCCGCAAGAGGTAACCGTACTGCTGCAGGTTAGTGATAACGGAACCGGCATACCTGTTTCCTGCCAGGAAGTTATTTTCCTGCCTTTTACCCAGGTGGAGCACTATCTGACCCGCCGTAATGATGGCAGCGGCATCGGCCTCGCCATTGTCCGCACCATCTGTGACAAACTGGGGGGAACCGTGACTCTGGAAAGCAGCCCGGAACAGGGCAGCAGTTTTACCTGCGGTCTCCCATTTAAAGCGGTACAGGTAACCACCCCATGAAAATCCTTGCCATTGATGACTCCAACGTAAACCTGCTGGTCATGAAAAACACCATTGAAAAGCACCTGCCCGATGCCGTACTGGAAACGGCTCATTCCGGCACGAAAGGGCTTGAACTGGCCCGTTCCTGGCACCCGGACACCATCCTGCTTGATCTGCAAATGCCGGAGATGGACGGCTATGAAACTATTCAGCGCCTCAAACAGGATCATGCAACGGCCTATATCCCGATCATCATCATCACCGCTGCAGATGTTGCCTCGAAAGATCGGGTCAAGGCGCTTGATCTGGGGGCCGATGCCTTTCTGCAAAAGCCTATTTCACCCCATGAACTGGTGGCTCATATCAAGGTCATGCTGCGGGTTAAAAAGGCCGAAGAACGGCTGCGCCATTCACAGAAACTGGAGGCGATCGGTATTCTTGCCGGAGGCGTGGCCCACGACTTCAACAACATCCTTACCGTCATCAGAGGCTACAGCACCATGCTGTTGATGCAAACCCCGCCAGATAATCCTAACCACGAAAGTTTGCAGATGATTGTTGACGCAGCCAATCGAGCTACCGGATTGACCCAAAGCCTGCTCACCTTTAGCCGCAAACAGGAGGCAACACCGTCAAAATCAGAACTTTGCGCCCTGGTTGCCAACTTTGAGAAATTCATCAAGAACATCATCGGGGACAACATTACCCTTAACTTCAGCTGTGATCAGCATACAACCCATTCCAGTGTTGACCGCAGCATGATCGAACAGATGCTGATGAATCTGGCCATCAATGCCCGTGATGCCATGCCCGATGGTGGTCTGCTCTCCATAAAAACCTCAAACGCCCGGCTTGAGCAGACTGCAGCGGCAGAACTTGAACTGACAGCTGGTCAGTATGTCTGCCTGACCGTGTCAGATACTGGCTGTGGCATTCCTGCCGAGGTTCTGCCCCGGATCTTTGATCCGTTTTTTACCACCAAGGAGATCGGCAAGGGAAGCGGGCTCGGGCTTTCAATGGTCTACGGGATTGTCAAACAGCACAAGGGAGCAATAACGGTTTGCAGTGATCCGGGACACGGCACCATCTTTACCATATACCTGCCAGTGGACATCGGTCCTGAAGAGTAAATGGATAAAGTTTCTAAAATGTGCTATCTCGTAAACTGGATAACATCCCCTTGCGTGACAAATTGATGAGGAGTGGTATACTCCACCCCGAATGAAATAACTGGCAGCACGAACCAAAGGAGAACACCACCGGATGAAACGCACAACCCTGATACTCATCGCCCTGTTGCTGACCGCCTGCTATGCTGTGGCAGCATCCAGCGTCCCGACACTACCCAACTACCAGGGCTGGAAAAGAAGTTCCCGTAAAGTGGTAACCGACAAGAAATCACTTTTCTACGGCATTCATTATATCTACGCCGACCCAAAAGCACTCAAAGGCTATCAGGCGGGTAACAGGTTTCCGGAAGGCAGCCGGATTGTTGTAGAACATTTTAACATCAAGGGCGGTGACAGCAGCGTCGATGGCCAAAAAAACATGGTGGTATTGATGAAGAAAGACAAAAAGCAGAAATCAACCGGTGGATGGCTCTATGCCGGATACAGCGCCGATGGCAAGGCCAGCGGACTTGATCCGGTCAAAAATTGCTTTGAATGCCATCAAAAGGAAGTGGCGGGCCGGGATTATGTTTTTTCCAGCAGCGCTGATTTTTAGCTTAAAGGAGTCTGTACGTGAAAACACTGATCGTTGAAGATGACTTCATATCCCGCCGGATTTTACGGGAACTGTTAAACTCTTACGGTGATATTGAAATCGCCGTGGATGGAGAAGAGGCAGTAACCGCCTTTAGGCTGGCCCACGATGCCAAGGCACCTTACGAGCTGATCTGCATGGATATCATGATGCCCAAGATGGATGGGCGAGAGGCGTTACGCCAGATCCGACAGCTGGAAAAAGAGTTGGAAGTACCGCCCAACCTTGAGGTCAAGATCATCATGACCACGGCCTTGGATGACCCTAAAACCGTCTTTGATTCGTTTTACCAGGATGGCGCAACCGCCTATCTGGTCAAACCGATCAGTAAACAGAAACTGATCCGGGAGCTCCGCGCCCTGGGCCTTATCCAGCAATGATCCGCAACGAAAGGAATTCGGCCCATGACTGCGCATCTCTGTAGCCAACTTGAAAAATGGAATACCAGCCTGACTCCCACCATGGAGATTCTGCGACGTGTGGCAGGTAGCACAGAAGACCAGTTTTTAGAACTTGGCGGAAAACTGCAGGATTTTGCCTTCCGATCTGCCAGCATCTCTTCTGTCTCCCATGATCTGGTAGAACTGGTTGCCGGCTCTGAAAGCAGCCAATTGACAACCCGTTTGCGCCGATTGTTTGATGAAATGAATGAATATCTTGAACGGGTTAACCGACAGGGCAATCAAAGCTGCAGTACCCTGGAACAGATCATGGTTCAACTTGATAACGTGGTCAGGCCTCTGGAAGGATTCCAGAAGATGGACAAGGCGCTGCGGATGCTTTCCATCTCAACCAAGATAGAATCTGCTCGATTGGGAGAGCTGGGGGCCGGTTTTACGACCCTTGCCATGGATGTTGAAAAGCTGTCCCAAACCGTTAGTGAAAAATCCGCCGGTATCATGACCCAGCGCCAATCCCTTGCGCAGCTGATTAGCGGTAATCTCCTGATGGTTCGTACTACTGAGGAGCATCAATATGCAGATGCACAAAAAATCCTGTCTTCAGTCGGCACGAATCTTCAGATTCTTTCAGACCTGAATACCACCTGTTCTGCCACCGGCAATCAGGTTGGTCTGATTTCCGAACAGATAGCATCGGATATCGGCGCCGTGGTTGCTTCCATGCAGTTCCATGACATTACCCGTCAGCAGTTTGAACATGTCATTGAGGCACTTGAAAAGCTGCAGCAACATACCTGCGTCAATCATCCCGAAAATGACAACATCAGTCCGACAGTCATTTCTGAAATAGGAGATATCTGCGAACTGCAGACTGCCCAAACCAGACACGCCGCTGACCAACTGTCAAAAGCCACCTGCACGATCCTGGACAGCCTGCGTGATGTAGGGGCCAAGCAAGCCCAGATCAGCCATGAGCTGCAACAAGCACTTATGGGCAACTCTGGATCGGCAGAGACCTCGCTTCTTGAAACCATGGAGAAGGAAATGCATCAAGTCACCCTGATTCTGCAGAGCTGCGATAAAGCAGATCAGGCGCTGGCTTCCGCCATGCACAAGGTAACCGGCACCATCACCGACATCGGAGGTTTTGTCAGTGATATCGAGGCAGTTGGATCAGAAATTGACCTGATCGCCCTAAATGCCCAGATCAAGGCCGCCCACACCGGTCCGCAAGGTGCAGCCCTTGGAGTGTTGGCCGAAGCGATCAAGCGCTTATCCCTTGATGCTGTTATTCAGACTGAAGCGGTTTCTGAAACCCTGCGGGCTATCAACGGCATTACAGCAAATATGGCTGACCAGACCTTCCTGACTGAAGACGAAGACTCACAACAGGTCGGGGCAATGGAACAGGAAGCCGGACAGATCATCGATGCCCTTTCCGGTATCAACCGGTCATTACTGCAAAAGCTTGGTCATCTGGCAAACACTGCAGAGTCTCTGGCTGATGAAATAAACCTCACGACCTCCGGCATTCATATTCATGAAGAAATTACCCGGCAAACCGAGCAGGCTGTCCGTGCCCTTGAACAGATTTTCCAAGAAGCCCGTACGCAGGTGCCGGCCTCCAGCGAGTTCCGGGACAACCTGCGCCATATGGAGCAGCGCTATACCATGGAGAGTGAACGGATGATCCACGAAATGATGGCAGCCCGCCACGGCGTCAAGCTCTCGTTGCATAAACAGGAACAAAGTAGCGGTAGTGGTTCCGAGTATGGTGATAATGTTGATCTATTCTAGGATTAAGGGCCAAGGGTCAAGAAAAGTCTATAGAATTTCACCTTTGCCCCTTGCCCTTTATCCCGAGTCTCCGGGGGTTTTATATGCCTGATCTGAACCTGAGCCATACCGTTTCTGACGATGGCAACACCTTAAAAATATCAGTTACCGGCAGACTGGCCATTGACACGGCCCAACCGTTGCAAAGCCTGCTGACAGAGTTGATCGGGACGGTTAGCAGCATTCAGCTTGATCTCTCAGCCATTGATGGCATTGACCTTGCCGGTGTACAGCTGATCTGTTCTGCCTGCCGTACCGCCCTTGACGCGCAAAAGCGGTTCAACTTTACGGGCAGCCTGGCAGCTGATGTTACAAAAGCGATTGGCGATAGTGGCCTGCAACGTCAGGCAACCTGTAGACATAATGATAATTTACCCTGTATCTGGTGCGGAGGAATAAACTGAAATGGCAAAATTGATTATGACGGCCGATGATTCGGCCAGCGTACGACAAATGGTAAGCTTTACCCTCAAGCAGTCCGGTTATGACGTGGTTGAGGCGGTGGACGGCAAGGACGCGTTGACCAAACTGGGCACACAAAAGGTAGATATGCTGATTACCGACCTGAACATGCCAAACCTTGACGGTATCGGCCTGATCAAAGGGGTCCGTGCCGGTTCACTCAACAAATTCATTCCGATTGTGATGCTGACCACAGAATCACAGGATTCCCGCAAGGCTGAAGGCAAATCCGCCGGTGCAACCGGCTGGATTGTCAAACCGTTTAAACCGGAACAGCTGATAGCTGTTGTAAAAAAAGTACTCGGTTAGAGGCAAGTGTGAAGTTGGAAGAGTGAAGGGTGAAACAGCCCCCTTTCACACTTCCAACTTCACACTTTTTCCCTAACCCGGAGGTTCCATGTCCAGCCCCCAAGAACAACATATAGCCACCTACCGCGAAGAAGCCGGTGAACTGCTGGCCGAACTGGAAACCTCCCTGCTTGAACTGGAGGACAACCCTCAGGACAACGACCTGATCAACCGGGTCTTTCGGGCCATGCACACCATAAAAGGGTCCGGTGCCATGTTCGGCTTTGACGACATCGCCCGCTTTACCCACGAGGTAGAAACGGTTTTCGATCAGGTCCGAAACGGCAAGATGCAGGTTACCCGCACACTGCTGGATCTGACCCTGCAGGCACGGGATCAGATTACCAGCATGCTGGAGGCTTCTGCTGGTGGTCCTCCGTCTGATGAGGCCAATGGCCAGCGAATCATTGCCGGTCTGCAGCAACTGCTGCCCCAGGCAGCACCCAGGAGTGCCGTTACGGAAACCGCTGTTGCTGCCTCTGCTGACAACAGCACCAACCGAACCTACCGGATCCGTTTCAAGCCATTACCAGAGGTAATGCTGGGGGGGACCAATCCGATCAACCTGCTGAATGAACTGCGTGATCTTGGTTCCTGTGAAGTCATTGCCCACCTTGACGCAATCCCTACCCTTGATCAGCTGATTCCTGAACACTGCTTCTTTTACTGGGATATCATCCTCACCACCAGCCGTGGCATTGAGGCGATCAAGGATGTCTTTATCTTTGTGGAAGACGACTGCGACCTGAAGATAGACCTGATTGATGATAGCAGCGCACCAACCAGTGACGATAACTACAAAAAACTGGGGGATATCCTGGTTGAACGGGGTGACCTTTCGCCGGTGGAGATGCAAAAGATCCTCTCCATGCAGAAACGTTTCGGCGAAATCCTGGTGGAGCAGGGACTGGTACCAGCCTCAAAGGTTCAGGCCGCCCTGCTGGAGCAGCAACAGGTCAAGCAGGTTCGTCAGGAACGGACTGCAACGGCTCCAGCTGCCGCAGAAGCAGCCCTCTCAATCAGGGTTCCGGCGGAACGGCTGGACCATCTGGTCAATCTGGTGGGAGAACTGGTCACCGTCCAGGCTCACCTGACCCAGATCGCCGGTAACCGCCATGATAATGAAATCAGTGCCGTGGCCGAAGAAGTGGAGCGACTGATCTCTGAACTGCGGGACACCACCCTGAACATGCGGATGCTACCGATCGGATCTACCTTCAGTAAATTTAAACGATTGGTACGTGATCTCTCGGCCGAACTGGGTAAAGAGATCGATCTTGAAACCACCGGCGCAGAAACTGAGCTGGACAAGACCGTCATTGAAAAGCTGAACGATCCGTTGGTCCACCTGATCCGCAACAGCATTGACCATGGGGTTGAAATGCCTGATATCCGCCGGGCTGCCGGAAAACCGGCCAAAGGGGTTGTCCACCTGGCCGCCGAACACTCCGGTGACAGCGTACTGGTTACCATCCGTGATGATGGGGCCGGGCTGGACAAGGAACGGATCAGGGCCAAGGCGATTGAACGGGGGCTGATCACCGCCACCACCGAATTGACCGACAAAGAGATCTTCAACCTGATCTTTGCCCCCGGCTTCTCCACAGCCCAGAAAGTGACCAGTGTTTCAGGGCGTGGTGTCGGGATGGATGTGGTGAAAAAGGCGATTGAGGCATTACGGGGCACCATCGACATCGCCAGTCAACAGGGCAAGGGATCGGTTATCACCCTGCGTATTCCACTAACGCTGGCTATCATCGAAACCCTGCTGGTGCGGATTGACAAAAGCTACTTTGTGCTGCCGCTTACCATGGTGGAAGAATGCATCGAGCTGACCCGTGCCGATGTCCAGGCTGCCCATGGTCGCCATCTGGCCCATGTGCGTGGCGAACTGACCCCTTACATCAACCTGCGGAGTGAGTTCGAGATCACCGCCAACCAGCCCGATATCGAGCAGATTGTCATCCTCTCGGTTAATGGCAAGCGGATCGGCTTTGTGGTGGATGATGTGGTGGGAGAGCACCAGACCGTGATCAAGACCCTGGGCAAACTCTACCGCGATGTGCGGGGCATCTCCGGTGCCACTATACTGGGTGACGGCACGGTAGCCCTGATACTGGACCCAGGCTTACTGGTTCAATCCGTTGCAATGACAGAACAGGAGCAGTTCGGGTAATGGCGTTTACTTTCTTCTTTCGTGATTTACCGGTCCTTGAATATGCGGTTGAACATACCCTGAAACTGGCCTTGGGGAGGTTGAAGATCAAGGTTTGGGATGCAGGCTGTGCCCTTGGACAGGAACCGTATACCCTGGCAATCCTGTTTGCTGAACGGATGGGGGATATGGGCTTTAACACCCTCTATCTTGATGCAACCGACTACGACAGCGAAAATAATTTTGGCGATATCGTAACTGCAGGTGAATACAAATCAGAAGAGTTACAGCGGATTCCGCCGGAGATCTTTAGCAAGTATTTTATAGAAGTTGCAGGAAAACCGGGCTATCACAAGGTCATTGACCGGATTCGCAACCGGATCTTTTTCAAGTACAACGACCTGCTGAAACTGCAGCCTGTCGGATCGGACTACAGCCTGATCGTCTGTAAAAATGTGCTCCTGCATTTTTCATATGAGCAACGGATTGAAGTCATCAAGATGTACCACCGTTCTTTGGCACCCGGCGGCTACTTTGCCACTGAAAACACCCAAAAGATCCCCCACGAGATCAGCCATCTGTTTGAACAGGTGGCTCCTGATGCGCAACTGTTCAGGAAGGTTGGCTAATACGTGGGGAAAATCCTATGCGGGTAATCCAGCTGGCCAGAAACCCCAACAACTACACCTGCCGTTCATACCTGCTCCTGGGGGATTGGAACCAGCTTGATGCAGTCAACACCCTGATTGATCCGGGCACCGATGACTACATTCTGAAAGAGATTGACCAGATCTATACCGGCTGCGGCAAGATACCGATTGAACAGGTACTGTTAACCCACAACCACTTTGATCATGCAGCCTCGGCTGATCTTTTGAAACAGAAATACGGTGCCAGGGTGTACGGCTGGGTACCCGGCCCCGGGGTCGATTGCCTCTTGAAAGACGGACAGGTTTTGAAGGCCGGTGATGACTACCTGGATGTACTGCATACGCCGGGACACTCATCAGACTCGGTAGCCTTTTTTTGCAAGTCTCAAAAGCTGCTCTTTTCAGGCGACACCCAGCTGAGAATCCGCACCACAGGCGGCAGATACACCCAGGACTACGTCCAGACCCTGATTAAACTGGCGCAACTGGATATCAACCAGATCTATCCGGGGCATGATGAACCGCTTGACACAAACGTACGTTCAATACTTCTCAACACCCTTCAAAACGTCAGAAACAGCGAAGTTTCCTAACAGACTTAAATGGTCAAAAGGAGGTACGAGGTATGTTAAACAACATGAAGATCGGGGCAAAATTAGGATTGGGATTCGGGATTATCCTACTGTTGATGGTCATTGTTGGAAGTTTTTCTATCTTCAGAATTGTGGGACTCAACTCGTCCATTGACAGTATGGTGCATGACCGTTTCCCCAAGACCGTTCAAGCCAACAACATAATTGATAACATCAACGTGATTGCCCGTGCCCTGCGAAATATTGTGATTGATGACAGCAAGGCCACACTTGATGCAGAGCTGAAACGGGTTATAGAATCACGTAAAATAGTTGCTGAGAACCTTGAAAAGCTGAAAAATACCCTCCATAGCGAAAAAGGCAAAACGATTCTTGCCAAGATTGACGCTATTCGTCCAGTGTATATCAAGCAGACCGAGCAGTATATTGAGTTTGTCAAAATAGGCAAGCCGGAACAGGCAAAAGCGATGCTGTTGACCGACATCCGGGCCAGCCAGCGGGCCTACTTGGAAGCGGTTAGCGAACTGATCCAGTTTCAGACCAAGAGCATGGAAGATGGCGGCAAGGAAGCTGCAGCCGCTGCCAAGACCGCCCAAACTATGATTATCGCCCTGCTGGTGGTAGCCTTAATACTTGGCATTGCACTGGGCCTGTTAATCACCCGCTCTATCACCGCACCGGTTAACGCCTGTGTTGACGCAGCCAACAAGATTGCGGCCGGTAACACCGATATCACCCTTGACACGACCTCAAAGGATGAAATCGGTATCCTGCAGGCGGCTATGA
>Ga0209373_10000537_pt1 | contig 60509 bp, 59 predicted proteins | sample Higcelweek5metaG_FD_187173 | JGI IMG/M metagenome (GOLD analysis project Ga0209373, IMG submission 187173) | Freshwater pond sediment microbial communities from the University of Edinburgh, under environmental carbon perturbations - High... | ecosystem: Environmental > Aquatic > Freshwater >...
TATTTTTAATAAATTTAATTATTTGATCAATTCCTAAAAATAGAAAAATTGAAAAAGGAATTAAAAGTGAGATTAGTCTTTGAGTAGACATAAAACGACCAGATAAAATTCCAGGAACTAGAGAAATTAATAAGAAACCAATAATGAATTTAATTTCAATTGATTTTTTCTTTTGAAAAAAAACTTTTATAAAACCAATTAAAATAGGTAAAAACATCCAAGAATAAAAAAGCGATATTTCTGGAATTTGGTGTTGAATATCGATATCTGGAGATTGATTGAACCAAGTTTTTGGAGAAATTGTTTGAAATAATTGATAATTAATATCACTAAGTAATGATGAATAGTTTTTATTTATAGATGAAGTTTTTACCCAGAAAGAATTAGTGGTGACTAAATAAAAATTTGGTATTTGAGTTATTAATAAGATTAAAAAGGAAAATAAAACTATTTTTTTTGGATAGCGCCAAATTTTTAAGAGAAAAAATGAAAAAATAATAATTAAAGGAGCGAGAATTTTTTGAGTATGGGCAGTATAAACTGATAAGGAAAAAAACAAAGAAGAAATAAGTAGAAATTTAGGATTTTTAATTGAAGATAATAAAAAATAAACAGCAACAGTGATTAAGGTTTGAGCTAAAGTAACTTCATAGCCAAGTCGAGAATTAAAAACTACCCAAGGAATAAAAGAAATTAAAAAAATAGTTAAAAGTCGAGAATGTTTTAATTTATCTTTAGTAAAAAATTTGGTAATTAGATATAAAAAAATTAATTGAACTAGACTAGAAATAACAGAAACAAACCTGATAGAAAAATTGTTTAAACCAAATATTTTAAGAGGAAGAGTATTTATATAAACAAACAATCCAGGAGTATAAGCTCCAAAAAAACGAAAAGCGATAGGAAATTTTTGACCAAAATGATCAGCTCCAGTATTGACTAAAGAATAAGAATCATAAGCTGCTACAGCTTCATCAACATAAACACCAGAAGGAACATTATTTAATTTGAAACAATATAAAAGACCGGCAAAAATTAGAATTAAACCTAAAATAATTAATTCAAGATTTTTTTTGATCACGAAAAATTTTATTAAAAATTAACAAAAGAAAAATAAAAAATATTAAAAATAAAAGGTTGTTTGGTTTATAACTAAACCTTGAAGTATCAAAAAAATTAAAGAAACTGTTTTCAATTTTGTGAACAAAAATAAATTCAGGTCTTTTTTCAAGAATGTTAGCTAGACGATAAAAACGAGATGGATAAGCATGCATTCTTTCAATTTGATGAACTGTCTCCATTTCATTTAATTTTATAAAAGAATCTATGAAGTTCATTTATTAGCCAAATTTTGGATAACAACATTTTTTATATTTTTTTCCAGAACCACAAGGACATAAATCGTTACGGCCAACTACTTGTTCATTTTTGACAGTGACTTGTTTTGGTGGCAATTCTTCTTGAGTTTCTTCTGGATTATCAGTCATAGCATCTCCCCGACCTTCGGTCACATTTTTAGGAATTAGATCTGGATTAGAAACTGGTTCGAGTCGGAAAAGTTTTCTAGACAAATTGTATTCAAAATTAGTTAAAAGTTTTTGGAACATCTCATAACCTTCTTTTCGATATTCAATTAAAGGATCTTTTTGGGCATAACCTCGAAGTCTGACTCCATCTCGTAAATCATCGAGAGCAGTTAAATGATCAACCCACAAAGGATCAAGAGTGGAAATAATAGCAAACGTGGTAATACTATTACTTAAATCATTACCAAAATAAGAAATTCTTTGAGTCCATTGATCGGTCAGAATTTTCAATAAAACTTCATTTGGATTTTCGGCTTTAGTTAATTCTTTTTTAAGTTCCTGACGACTATGAGAATCGAGAGGTAAAATTTCTAAAAATTCTAAAGTAACTTTTTCAAAATCAATTTTGCCATTTTCATAAGAAGTGTTTTGATCCAAAATATTGTTAATTTGATTCTCTAGATATTTAAAAATTAATTCTTTGTTTTTTTCTGGGGCTTCTTTTTGGTTTAAAAGAGCTGAATCTCGAATTTGATAAACAATTTTTCGTTGTTTATTAATGACATCATCATACTCAACTAAACTTTTACGAGAATCAAAATTGTAACCTTCAACCTTAACTTGAATTTGTTCAATAACTCGAGAAACTAAAGGATGAGTTAAAGGAACATCTTCTGGCATATTGAATCGTTCCATTAGAGAGCTGATTTTTTCACCACCAAAAACTCTCATTAAATCATCATCAAGAGCGACATAAAATTGAGAAAAACCTGGATCACCTTGACGACCAGAACGACCTCGAAGTTGATTATCAATACGACGTGATTCATGACGTTCAGTACCAATGACACAAAGACCACCGAGAGATAAAACTTCATCATGTTCTTTTTTCCAAGTAGCTTTATCCATACCTTCTTTTGGACCACCAAGGATAATATCGACACCACGACCAGCCATATTGGTAGCCACAGTAATACCACCTTTTTTACCAGCCTTAGAAATAATTTCAGCTTCTGAACGATGATTTTTAGCGTTTAAAACTTGATGTGGTAACCCTTTTTTAGTTAATAAAGAAGAAATTACTTGGTTTTTTTGAATTGAAGTTGTTCCAATTAAAACTGGTTGACCAAGTTTGTATTTTTCTTCAACAAAATTAGCGACAGCAGTATATTTGGCTCTTTGAGATTTAAAAATTAAATCATTTTGATCGATACGTTGTTTGGTTTTATTGGTAGGAATTTGAATGACATCAAGATCGTAGATTTTTTTAAATTCTTCAGCTTCAGTGGCAGCAGTACCAGTCATACCAGCTAATTTTTGATAAAGACGGAAATAGTTTTGGAAAGTAATGGTGGCCCAAGTTTGAGATTCACGTTGAACGGTAACATTTTCTTTAGCTTCAATAGCTTGATGAAGACCATCTGACCAACGACGACCTGGCATTAAACGACCAGTAAATTCATCGACGATAATAATTTCATTATCTTTAATAACGTAATCTTTATCTTTGTGAAAAATAGCCTGAGCTTTAATAGCATTTTCAATATAATGAATGGTTTCAAAAGATTCTTCGTAAAGATTGGTAACGTTGATAACTTTTTCAACTTTTCTAATACCGTATTCAGATAAAGTGGCAGATCGAGATTTTTCATCGATAACATAATCGGTAGGTTGAAGTTGAGCAGCTATCTTGGCGTATTGATAGTATTTATCAACTGGTTGATTGTTTGGAGAAGAAATAATTAGAGGAGTTCGAGCTTCATCAATTAAAACGAAATCTACTTCATCGACAATGGCAAAATTGTGAGGTCGTTGAACAACTCGGTCTTGGTCTGGAGCCATATGGTCGCGAAGATAATCAAAACCAAATTCATTATTGGTTCCATAGGTAACATCGGCTTGATAAGCTTCCTGACGAGTAACTGGACGAAGATGAGCTAAACGATCATCAATAGTTTCATCCTTATCAGTATATTTTTGATCTAAAACAAAAGATTGTTCATTAACAATACAGGAAGTAGAAATACCTAAAAAATCAAGAGCTTTTGGATACCAACCAGCACCAACACGGGTCAAGTAATCGTTTGGAGTGACAATATGGACACCAAGACCCGTTAAAGCATTTAAATAAGCAGGAAAGACCACTGAGTGGGTCTTACCTTCTCCAGTACGTTGTTCTGAAATAGCTCCTTGATGAAGAGTAATAGCAGACATTAATTGAACATCATAAGCTCGTTCACCAATAACTCGATTGATAGCTTCACGACAAACCGCAAAAGCCTCAGGTAAAATATTATCAAGAGTTTTACCTTCTTTTAATAATTCCTTAAAATAGGTAGTTTTGGCAGCTAACTGATTATCATCCAATTTAGAAATTTCGGATTCAAAGTCGTTAATTTTTTTAATGAGAGGCTGGTAAGATTTTAGTCTTTTAGCATTTTCATCAAAGAGATTTTTAATTAAATTAAACATAGGTTAGTTTATCAGAAAAAAGCACCTATCCGGCAACTCCAATCGTTTGATTAGAGCAGCCGGAAGGGGTGGCTCCTCTAGCTATTTTTGGGCCTAATAACCTCGAAACCAGTGTATGGTTGCAAGACTTTCGGAATTTTTATACTACCGTCGGCTTGTTGATTGTTTTCAAGAATAGCCAAGACGGCGCGATCGGTTACTAAGGTGGCGTTAAGAATATGAACTAGTTCGTTTTTACCATCGATTTTGACTTTGGTATTTAAACGACGAGCTTGATAGTCACCGCAATTGCTACAAGACTGAGTTTCGCGATAAGCATTTTGACCTGGGAACCAAGAATTTATGTCGTACATACGACGATTTGGTTGAGGTAAATCTCCGGTGCAATTTTTGACAATTTGATAGGGAATTCCGAATTCTTGCATTAATTCTTCTTCATTATTTAACATTTCTAAACACATAGCGTCAGAAATTTTATAATCTGGAAGAGTGAAAACATTCATTTCAACTTTATTAAAAAAGTGAACTCGAAGGATACCTTTCATATCTTTACCATAAGTTCCAGCTTCTCGACGAAAACAAGGAGAGAAGTTGACGTATTTAATTGGAAATAATTTAGCATCTAAAATTTCATCCATATGATATGGCACAACAGAATGTTCAGAACTACTAATGAAAATTAGATCGTCTTCTGGAATTGAATAGTAAGCACCCATCAAATTTTTATTGCTAGCATAACCACATTTCCATTCAGTACTACCCTTAATCATGACCGGTGGAATCATGCCAGTGAAATCTTTTTGAGCTAATTTATTAAAAGCATAATGCATGACAGCCATTTCCAAAATGGCACCTTGACCTTTGAAATAACCAAAACGAGAACCAGAAACCTGAGCCGCTTTTTTAATATCGATAATATCTAATTTTTCACCAAGGTCAGCATGATCTAAAGGTTGAAAATCAAACTTAGGAATTTCTCCAACAGTTTTATAAATGACATTTTCAGATTCATCTTTACCAACTGGAACATCGTCAGCAGGAATATTAGGAATTTCTTCTAATAATAAATTTTGTTTATCTTCGAGAGTTTTTAATTCAACTTCTTGAATTTTTAATTTATCTTTAACAATAGAAACTTCTTTTATTTGGTCTTCAGTTGGCTTACCTTTAAAACCACGACTTAAAGCATTTTGTTGTGAACGAAGGTCTTCGACTTGAATTAAAACTTGGCGACGATCTTTGTCGATGGATAAAATTTGATCAACCACAGAAGAATCTTTTTGGCGATTTTGAAGCGCGGTTTTGATGAGTTCTGGCTGTTGACGAAGTAAATTTATATCAATCATTTGTTGAGTTTATTGTATCAAATACGAAGAAAAAAAATACCCGCAGATTCATCGCAAATGAACAAATATATCAAAGTATATCAATTAATTATTTGACCTTTTTGTACATTAAAATTTCATCAACAAAATCACCTTTATATTTGTCTCCACCTGGAAGTCGACCATATTCTGTAAATCCCATTTTTTTATATAAGTTTTGAGCAATGAAATTTGGAGCAAAACATTCCAAATGAATTATTTTTAAACCCTTCAGATTTTTTTTGGCTTCAGAAATTACTAACTGCATAAGACTCTCACCTACTCCTTCACCACGGTACTGACTATCAACAATAATTCCAAAAACACCTCGATGTTCTCTAGTTAAACTGTCTTGAACAATGTCACTGGTTCCGGCCAATTTATTGTCAACAAAAGCCATAAGATAAACTTCTTTTTTACTTTCAATACTTTTAATAGTTGACTCTAACCATTTCTTTTCCCCTTCCAAAGTTGTTTGTTCTCCTTGAAATCGAATAAAAGTTTTTTCGGCCGAAGCCTTATTAATGTAATCAGTTAAAATTTGGAGATCGTCGATGGTTGGATAACGAAAAGTTAAACTTTTACCAGTCTTAGTAGTGGTTTGAAAAATTATCTTATTTTCCATAACAAATTATACTCTAATAATTTCGTGCTTAAAATATTTTTCTTGGAAATCTACTGCTTTTTCAATTTCTTCATCGGTGATTAATTCATTTTCCGAAACGACAATTAATTTATCATCGTCGTCGTCGAATCGATGAATAATGGCAACAACTTGACCGGTAAATTCTTTAAGAGGTTGATTAATTTTCAAAACATAAGCGTCTAATTCTTCACCATCAGGAGCAAAAATATTGGCTAAATAACCATAATTAAGAGGATATTTATAATTCCATTTTGGATGAAGACTACCAAAAGGTCGATCGATAGTGACAGTAACGATTTGATTTAAAAAACTTTTAGCAAGGATTAAAGATTTCGAATCCATGACAAATTATAACCCAATTTCTGGGGCGATTTGTTGCATTGAAACTAAACAAATTTCAATAAATTTTTCGAGAGGAATATTTAAACCTTCTGACAATTCACATTTAGCAACTTCGTCACGACGAGTGCCAGCCGCAAAACGAGGTTCTTTTAAAAATCTTTTTAAAACAGAGGAAACTTTAACGTCGGATAATTTTTTAGATGGATAAACCATGGCGACAGCAACAATCAAACCAGTTAAACTATCTGCACAAAAAATTGCCCATTTTGCCTTGTTATCGTAAACGTTATTTTGTTTACCGTCATGAGCTAATATTATTTGATTAATTTTTTCTGGAATTTCCAAATTAAATTTAGCTAAAATTTCTTTTATTTTTAAAGGATGAGTTTCTTTATATTCGCCAAAATAATCAAGATCATGAATCAGACCAGATAATGTCCATTCATCACGAGAAGATTCATTTTGATCTAACTGATTATTTGTTTTTAGATAATCGTAAATTCCACCCATGCAACTTTCGAGAGCCAATGAATGGTAAAAAATATTTTTTTCTAAAGTTTTTTCAACAGCATCTTTAAATATTTTTCTATCTGTCATATTATTTTTTTAAATTATGTCTGAGAATTTTTGCAAATTCCTCTCTAAGTTGTATACAATTTTTACATAGACGTTCAATTGTTTCATCGACTTGTTTATTTACTAAACAGGATAATAATTTATGAACAACAGTTATTCTATCTTTATTAATTTTTTCCAACAATTCGATTGTTTCATTTGAATTATAAAATTCAAACTGTTTTAATAACATAATTTTTTGTCCAATTGTTATCTTTTCAAGATATTCATCATTTATTTTTATCTTTATAATTGATTGTTTATTATTTTCGATTTGTATTTCATAAATCAAAAATACAGTAATTTCTTCTACAATATTTAAATATAAATAAACCGCTGCAGTTTTTTCTGGCAATAATCCACTTCTATAAAATTTATCTGCAATATCAAGTAACGCTTTTAATGTTTCAAGTCTTATATCCATTTTGTATTTATTCCGATTTGTAACTAACAAAACCTTTATTTGAGATTACTTTTTATTCTTCTTTTCTCATTGAAGGGAAGAGAATGACGTCTTTGATAGTGGCGGAGTCGGTTAAGAATTGAACGAAACGATCAATCCCCATTCCCCAACCAGCAGTTGGTGGCATGCCATATTCTAAAGCTCGAATATAATCTGAATCGAATTGAGAAGCAATTTCAGAACCTTGATCGGCTAGTTTTTGTTCATCTAACCAACGAGTTGATTGATCTTTTGGATCGTTTAATTCATTGTAAGCTTTTAACAATTCAGTGCCACAGACGAGTAATTGGAAAGAAGCAATTTTAGTGGCATCATTTTCTTTTCTTTTAGCTAAAGCAATCATTTCAGCTGGGTAATCCAAAATAAAAGTTGGTTGAATTAATTGTGGTCGGACATATTCTTTGTATAAAGCATCGAAACAAGCTCCAAGTCCATAGATACCTTTAAGATCTAATTTTAAATTTTGATCTTTCAAAGCAGATTTAAATTGGTCTTCAGTTTTAATTTCATCGATATTAATTTTAGTTTTATCTAAAATGGCGTCTTTGAAAGTTATTTTTTGAATTGGTTTGGAAAAATCTAATTCAACACCTTGAAAAATGGTTTTTAATTCACCTTTAGTTTTGGTTAAAATGTGTCTGATTAAATCTTGGGTGAAATCCATTAAAACTTCATAATCAACATAGGCCCAATAAAATTCAATTTGGGTAAACTCTGGATTATGAAAACGAGAAACACCTTCGTTTCGGAAATCTCGGCTGACTTCATAAACTTTTTCAAAACCACCAACAATAAGGCGTTTTAAATAAAGTTCGTCAGAAATACGAAGATACATATCCATATCTAATTCATTGTGATGAGTGACAAATGGTTTAGCCGAAGCTCCACCATAGACTGGTTGAAGAATTGGAGTTTCAACTTCCATAAAACCATGATCATCTAAGAAATGACGCATTTCAGATAATACTTTGGTTCTGGTTTCAAAAACTTGTCGAGATTCAGGGTTAACGATTAAATCAACATAACGTTGACGATAGCGATCTTCTTGATCTTTTAAACCATGATATTTTTCCGGTAATGGACGAATATTTTTAGCTAAAATTTGAAAATCGGTAACATTGATAGTAATTTCTCCGGCTTGAGTTTTGAAAATAGTTCCAGAAACAGAAATAATGTCTCCTAAATCTAAAAGTTTAGTTAAGGACATTTTGTCTTCTAAAGTATTTTGTTGAAAGAAAAGTTGAATTTTATCAACTCGATCTTGGAGATCGGCAAACATGATTTTGCCATGACCACGAAGAGACATTAATCGACCAGCTACTAAAACTGACTCATCCATTTTTTCTTTGGCTTCAAGAGTAGTTAATTTATCCTTAAGATTTGGTTGAGGATAAGGATTAAGATTGAGACTTTGAATTTTGGCAAACTTTTCTTGTCTTTGTCTTTGGAGCTCGTTTAATTTTAAATCTGTCATAGATAATTTTACTACATGACAAGACTAGTTGATGGAAACAATTTTGTAGATAATTTTACCAACAGGAGCAGTAACTTCAACTTCGTCATTTAACTTTTTACCAATAAGAGCTTTCCCTAATGGAGATTGATCAGAAATTCGATTGGTTAAAGGATCGGCCTCGAGATGACTAACAATAGTGAATTTTTTTTCACCATCGTTTGAAAGTTTAATTTTGACAGTACAACCTAATTGAATTTCATTTAAACTATTGCATTCACCATCGGCAATAATTTGAAAATCTTCAAAAACATTTTCAATGTTATCAATTTTTTCATTAACAACTTCTAATTCTTCTTTGAGTTGAGTTACCAGGCCATCTTCACCAGATTCGTCCGGTTGAGCAACATCTTCGATTTGACTAACTAAATGATCTTGTTTTTTCTTAAGATCGGATAACTCTATTACTAATAAATTGTAACCTTCCTGAGTCAGGAGATTTTTATGTTTCATTTCAATGAAAATTTTACTAATGGTGTATATCTTATGGTAAATAGTTCAGTTTGTCAATTTAGCTGTTATTTCTTGTAAAATAGACTATGTTGGATTTTTTTAGATTAACACCAAAAAAAAGAACGATAAAAATTAAATCTGAAAAAGGAGTAATTTTTAGTAATCCAAGTGGGAAAAAAAGATACGTATTTTACGGTGCAACTTTAATAATTACCTTATCAATTAGTTATTTAATTTATTTGTACCAGCCATTAATTGGCTCATTAATTACCTATAAAACTGGTTTTAAATCGGAAGCTAAAAAACAAGAAATAATTAATTTTGAAAACAGAACCGTGGTAATAGATGAATTTACTTTAAGAATTCCTAAAATACTAGCTGCTTCTAAAGTGGCAAAAAATATCTCCCCTTTTGATAAAGAAGAATATTTAAAAGTCTTAGATAATAATTTGATAGCTCAAGCTAAGGGAACAGCTTTACCTGGGGAGGGAAAAGGAACAACTGTTTATTTATTTGCTCATTCAACTCAACAAGGAGTACAGATGGTGAGAAATAATTCGGTTTTTTATTTGTTGGGAGAAATGGAGCAAGCTGACCCTATATTTATTAATTATGAAGGTAAGGTTTATACATACCGAGTGTATGATAAAAAAGTGGTTAAAGCATCAGAAGTAGAATATTTAAAATATAAAGATGAAAATAAAGAACTTTTGATTTTACAAACTTGTTGGCCAATTGGAACAGATTGGAAAAGATTGTTAATTTTTGCCGAAAGAATTTAATATGGGATTAGATTTGTCTTTTAGTGATAATTATTGGGAAGATTTGGAACGATATTTGATCGGACCAAATATTAATAAAGAATTAATTAAACAAGGTTATGATTTTATGGATGAGGCTCATAAAGGCCAACTTCGCAAATCGGGAAAACCATATATTTCTCACCCAGTCTGGATTGCAAAAGTAGTGGCTCAACTTAATATTGGAGAAGAGGCAATACTAGCGGCTCTACTTCATGATTGTGTAGAAGATACCTCCGCTACTATAGAAGACATTGCTAAAGAGTTTGGGGATGAGGTAGCACTATTAGTTTCAGGTTTAACTGAAGTTAAAACAAAAACAAAAGGAATTCAAATTAATCAAGTTAATATTGATGTTTTTAGAAGATTTTTCTTTTCATCAGTTAACGATGTTAGAGTTTTGATTATTAGATTAATCGATAAACTGCATAACAGTATGACGATAGAATATTTGCCAAAAGACAGGCAAATAATATATGCAAAAAACATAATGAAAATTTATGGACCGTTAGCAGAATATGTGGGACTTCATTTTTTTAAAAAATTAATTGAAGATAATGCTTTTAAAGTTCTTTATCCAGAAGAAGCTCAAAAAATAAAAAATGTTTTTGCAGAAAAATCAAAGGATGAAATTAAAGCTCTTAATTTGGTTAAAAACGAACTAGAAAACACTTTAGCAATAAACAATATCAACAATACAGTAGTGGAAGGAAGAATTAAAAGTCTTTATAGTACCTATTCAAAGATTAAAAGAAAGGGCGAAAAATACCAAGTAAAAGATAGAGTGGCACTTAGAGTATTAACCGATAATTTGGTTGATTGTTACACTATATTAGGACTTTTACATGCTAAATATAACTATTTACCAGAAGAATTTGAAGATTATATCTCCTCCCCTAAAGCAAATGGATATAGATCGATTCAAACAACTATAAATTGGAAAGATAAACTAACAGTAGAAATTCAAATTAAAACTAAGGAAATGCATGAGTTTAATGAATTTGGACCGGCATCTCATATAGCTTATAAAATGGGAAAAGAAGTGACTTCGGAAAATGGACACGGGATGGAATGGGTGAGAGATTTGGTTAGATGGCAAAAGGGAGATAATCAAATAAATAATTATCAACTTAAAGTGTTAACTAATTATGTTTATGTGTTTACTCCTAAAGGTGACACAATTCAGTTGCCAAAAGGAAGTACTGGATTAGATTTTGCTTACAGAATTCACACTAGTATCGGTGATAGATGTAAAGGAATAAAAATAAATAATAAAATGGCGAGAATTGATGATGAAATAAAAACTGGTGATTTAGTTGAGGTACTTTTGGGTAAAAAATTAAATGTAAATAAAAATTGGTTAGATGTAGCAAAAACTCAATGGGCCAAGGAACATATTAGAAAAATGATGAAGTTTGATGATATAAAATAAGTTTAATTAGAAGTAGACAAAATTGATTTTTTGGCAAGGGTTTTACGGTAACGATTGGCAAAACGGTGAGCTTCATCTCGAAGTAATTTCAAATGATTTAAGGCGGGTGAATTTTTTGGTAAATTAATTTCCACCCACTCTTGACCATTTTTTATAACTATGGTTTCTTGTTTTTTAGCTAAACCAATGATTGGAAAATCCAAAATCCACCCCTTATTCCCCTCCTTTGACGAAAGAAGGGGAGATTCTTTAGTTAAATTTAATGCTTGAATTGCGGCTGTTACTTGGGGTTTGCCACCGTCGACAATAATTAAATCTGGCAATGACCAATCTAGGTGTTTTAAACGACGGTAAATGACTTCCTTCATCATAAATTGATCGTCAGGGGTAACTTTAGTATTAATTTTAAATTGACGATATTCAGAGTGGTTAAGTTGACCATCGACCGAAACAGTCATCGAACCAACAAAAAATTTAATTCCTGATTGAGAAATATCATAAGCTTCAAGTCGATGGAGAGATTTTAGTTTAGGGAAATAAGGCATTAAAATTAATTTCAATTCTTGAAGGACCTTTTCATTTTTATCTTCAGATAATTCAATTTGTTGATAGAGGTGACTTAAACTTCTCCAACCAGAAATAATATAATTCATGGAAGTAATTTGATCTCGTCTGATTTTGGCCATTTCAAAATTTTGATTATCGGAAAAAGCCTTCATTTCTTTGGTTAATTGAACAATAATTTTTTTGAAATTACCATTCAAAATCTTTTTAATTTGAGAAATATTTTTTCTATATTCTTTAATATCTGGAGTTGGGCCAGGACAAAGACCAAGATGACAATAAAGACATTGCTTAGTGGAATGTTTACTGGAATAGAAAGGAAAAATACGACGAATAGTTTTTAGAAGACTTCGAACAGCTGAACTATCGGGGAAAGGACCAAAGAAAATATCTTCAGAATTTAGAGACGATTTAAAAGCTGGTTTAATAATCGGAAATTTATCTTTGGTAATAGTGATATAGATATAACTTTTATCATCTTTAAGTTGAGAATTAAATTTAGGACGATACTGTTTAATAAGACTAGATTCCAAAACCAAAGCTTCGATTTCAGAACCAACAATATGAAAACTAATATCGGCAATTTGAGAAACTAATTGATTGGTTTTATAACCTAAAGCTTCATCACTTTGAAAATATTGAGAAACTCGTTTTTTTAAATTAATAGCCTTACCAACATAAATTATTTGGCCTTCAGAATTTTTATAGATATAGACTCCAGGTGACTTTGGAAGTTGAGAAACTAGTTTATCAAGTTTAATGTTCATCAAGTTTATAAAGTAGTTTTAAATATTTTTCTTTAAATATTGACCAGTGTAACTTTTTGAGCAATTAACAACATCTTGAAGGGTACCAGCAACAACAACTTCACCGCCCTTTTCCCCTCCTTCAGGACCCATATCTATAATCCAGTCAGCATTTTTAATGACATCTAAATTATGTTCAATTAGAACAACCGTGTTGCCTTTATCAACTAATTTACGTAAAACTTTAATTAATTTATCGACATCATAAAAATGAAGACCAGTAGTTGGTTCGTCGAGAATATAAAGCATTTTACCGTCATTTTGTTTAACTAATTCACGACTAATTTTTAATCTTTGAGATTCACCACCAGACAAAGTGTTGGAGGCTTGACCAAGTTGTAAATAACCCAAACCAACATCCTGAATAGTGGTTAATTTACGATTAAGATTGTAGAAATTTTTGAAAAATTCTAGGGCTTCGTCGACAGTCATTTTTAAAATTTCAGCAATGTTTTTACCCTTATATTCAACCTCTAAAGTCTCTTGTTTAAATCTGGAACCATGACATTCATCACATGTAACGTAAAGATCAGACAAAAATTGCATTTCAATTTTGATTTGACCTTGACCTTCACAAACTGGACAACGACCTTCCTTGTTATTAAAAGAAAAACGACTGGAAGAAAAACCGCGAATTTGAGATTCAACAGTTTTGGCCATTAAAACTCGGATATCATCAAAAACTTTAGTATAAGTAGCCGGATTACTACGAGGAGTACGCCCAATTGGAGATTGATCGACCAATAAAACATCGGAAACTTTTTCACAACCAGTAATAGTGTCGTATTGACCAATGGAACCATAATAAGATCCAAGAGTAGCTTTACGAACTCCACCATATAAAGTTTCATGAACTAAGGTTGATTTACCAGAGCCAGAAACTCCAGTAATACAAACTAACTTGTTAAGAGGAAAATCAACATTAACATTTTTTAAATTCCATTGTCTGGCTCCCTTAATCGAGATCATAGATCGTGGATCATGGATCGTCGATGATTCATTGGTTTTACTGTCAATTTTTAATTTGCCGGATAAATATTTACCAGTTAGAGAATTTTTATTTTTTAAAATATCTTCCAATGAACCTTGAGCCACAATTTCACCACCAAGATTGCCGGCATATTTACCAAAATCAACAATATGATCGGCACTTTTAATGACATCTTCATCGTGTTCAACAATGACGACAGTGTTACCTAATTCTTTTAATTTTTTGAAAGTTCCAATTAAACGATCGTTGTCTCGAGGATGAAGACCAATAGTTGGTTCATCTAATATATATAGAACTCCAGTTAAACCAGTGCCAATTTGACTGGCTAACCTGATACGTTGAGCTTCGCCACTAGAAAGGGTTCCAGCTTCTCGATCCAAACTTAGATAATCAAGACCAACGGCTAATAAAAATTCAACTCGACCAGATAATTCCCTTTTGATTGGATTTAGGATTTCTTTTTCTTTATCACTTTGAAGAAGAGACTCTAAATTTTTAAGCCATAAATCTAATTTTTCAATAGAAAGCTGAGTTATTTGATAAATGTTTTGGCCAAGAATAGTAATGGAAAGAGCGTCGTTATTAAGACGAGCCCCATTACAAACAGGACAATCCTCTTTAATCATGTATTTTTCTAATTCATCTCGAACACCATCGGAAGCCGAACTAGCATAACGACCTTCAAGCATTTTAGCTTTCCATTCAGGAAATTTACTACGATCAACTTGAAATTTAAAACCAAGACCTTTACATTCAGGACAAGCTCCTTCAGGGGAATTAAAAGAAAATAAACGAGGTTCAATTTCTGGCATAGATAGATTACAAACTGGACAAGCAAAATTTTCAGAATATAAAGTATCAGCCATTTCTTTAGGAAAATCTGGAAAAGATAAACTAATATCTTTAATCTCAGAAACAATAGTTAAACCATTGGATAGTTTCATGGCTTGCTCAACATCGTTAATTAAGCGATCAGAAATTCCTTTTAAATCTTTGAGAGTGTCTTTGCTAATAGTGACTCGATCGACAACAGCATCGATATCATGTTTGTTAGTTTTGGCAATGGAAAAATCCATGGCATATAAATCAACTAATTTATTATCAATTCGAATCCATTTATAGCCTTGTTTTCGGAGGTTTTCGATTAGACCTTTAAAATCACCTTTTTTATCTTTAACAATAGGAGCTAAAACTAAAAACCGATATAAATTTAAGCCATGAGTATTAATTTTGGCAATATCTAAAATTTGATTAACAATTTGTTTACCAGTTTGAGGAGTAACTTCTCGACCACAATTTGGACAATGAGGATGACCAACTCGAGCAAATAATAAACGTAAATAATCATAAATTTCAGTAACTGTTCCAACAGTGGAACGAGGATTATGAGAAATAGCTTTTTGATTAATAGCAATGGCAGGAGACAGACCTTCAATTAAATCAACATCGGGACGTTTCATGCTGCCTAAAAATTGGCGAGCATAACTGGACAAACTTTCGACATAACGTCGTTGACCTTCAGCAAAAAGGGTATCAAAAGCCATACTAGATTTACCGGAGCCGGAAACTCCAGTAAAAACGACTATTTTGTCTTTTGGAAACTCAAAAGAAACATTTTTTAAATTGTTTTCTCGAGCCCCTTTAACGATTATTTTGTTTAGCATAAAACCCCTCTGCCCCGCAGTTGCGGGACATCTCCCCTTGATAAAAGGGAGACATTATTTTTAATTTTTTTATAAATTTTCAACATCTTTAATTTTATTTCTATATTTTATAGCAGATTCAAAGTCTAAATCAGCAGCAGAAGCCCGCATTTGTTTCTTTAAATCTTTTAAATATTTGGTTCTTTGAGGTGGAGTTAGATTGAGAGGATCGATTTTATTTAAATCTTGTTTTTCCTCTGGTTTAATTAACTCCATAATTTGAGGACGGATAGATTTTACCACTGAAATAGGAGTAATATTGTGGTCTTGATTATATTTAATTTGAATTTTACGACGACGATTAACTTCTTTGATAGCCCCGTCCATAGCATCAGAAACAGAATCAGCATATAGAATTACTTGACCATTAACATGACGAGAAGCCCGACCCATGATTTGGATTAATGAAGATCGAGATCGTAAAAATCCTTGTCGATCGGCATCTAAAATAGCCACCAAACTAACTTCTGGTAAATCCAAACCTTCACGAAGAAGATTAATACCGATTAAAACGTCATAAGTCCCCTGTCGTAAATTATCTAAAATATTAGAACGTTCTAGAGTATCGATATCAGAATGAAGATAGGCAACTTTTAATTGTTCACCTGTCTTGTTTGGATCAGACAAATAAGTTGATAAATCTTCAGCCATACGCTTGGTTAAAGTAACCACCAAAGTACGTTCTTTTTTAGCAACTCTAATTTTAATTTCAGAAATTAAATCATTAATCTGGTTTTTACTAGATTTGATGGTAATGGAAGGATCGATAAGACCAGTTGGACGAATAATTTGTTCAGCAATTTGATTGTGAGAAGATTCAATTTCGTAATTACTAGGGGTGGCAGAGACATAAATAACTTTTGAAGTTCGTTGGTCGAATTCTTCAAACTTTAAAGGTCGATTATCAAAAGCAGAAGGAAGTCGGAAACCAAAATCGACTAAATTTTTCTTACGAGCTAAATCGCCAGCAAACATGCCTCCAATTTGAGGAACAGTGACATGGGATTCATCAATAACAGTTAAAAATTTATCTCCCCATAAATGATGGAAATAATCGACTAAAGTGTATGGTGGATCGCCTGGTTTTCGGTTTTTATCAAAATAAATTGAATAGTTTTCAATACCGTTAATGTAGCCGGTTTCTTTAAGCATTTCTAAATCGTAATCGACTCGTTGTTGAATACGATGAGCTTCTAAAATTTTGCCTTGTTTTTTAAACATTTCGACCTGTTTATCTCGATCGGTACGAATGTTGTTAAAAATTTCAGTTAAATTATTATCACCACTGACATATTGTTTGGCAGGAAAAAGTTTGAAGGTGTCTAAAAAGAATTCTTGGCCAGTGAAAGGATGATGTTGGGTAATTTTAATTAAAGTTTCATCTTCAAATTCGAGAGATAAAAAAGATTCTAAATATGATGGCCAAACGTCGATGGTGTCACCTCTAACTCGAAAAGTACAACGTTTAAATTCTAATTCAGAACGAGTGTAAAAAAGAGAAATTAGACTTTCAAAAAAAGGACGACGAGGATATTTTTGACCAATATCTAAATTTAAGGCTTTATTTTCAAATTCAGTTGGATCGCCGATGTTATAAATACAACTAACTGAAGCAATAACGATATTATCATCCCCAGATAAAAGATTTGAGGAGGCCTCTAAACGAAGTCGATCGATAAGGTCATTAATTTCTACTTCTTTGGCAATGTAAGTGTCTGAAGCGGGAATATAAGCTTCAGGTTGGTAATAATCGTAATAGGAAACAAAATAGGAAACTTTATTATTAGGAAAAAGCTCTTTAAATTCTTGATAAAGCTGACCGGCTAAAGTTTTGTTATGAGAAATAACTAAAGTTGGTAATTGAGTGTTTTGAATAACATTGGCAATAGTAAAAGTTTTACCGGAACCAGTGACACCAAGTAAAGTCTGACGATCAATTCCTTTAGAGAGATTATCGGTTAATTTGGTGATAGCTTGAGGCTGATCACCCGATGGTTGATATGGTGAATTAATTTGAAAAGGCACAATTAATATTGTATCAAAGTTTTGGGTTTTATTCGTCTATAAATTTATATTTGATTTAATATTGATGTTATCTATCTTACATTTGATTTGTATTTTTGTTACATTTTTATTATGTTAACTAAAGTTTTGTCTATGACGAATGTTGGTTTGAAAACTAGTACGGTAGAAGTGGAAGTTAATGTGGCGGAAAAAGGATTTCCCTCTTTTGGAATTGTTGGTTTGGCCAGTAAAGCAGTCGAAGAAACTAAAGAAAGAGTTAAAACAGCCATAATTAATTCAGAAATGGAATTTCCAATTGCTAAAATCATTGTTAATTTAGCCCCAGCTGATTTGCCGAAAGATGGCTCTTATTATGATTTACCAATCGCCATTGGAGTTTTATCAGCTTTGGAAAAAGTTAAATTGCCAAGCGAAAAATCATTTTTTTATGGAGAGTTATCCTTGGATGGAAGTTTGCATCACAGTCGAGGAGTATTTTTGTTGGGATTATTAGCTAAAGAGGAAGGAATTAAAAATATTTTTGTACCCAGAATGAGTGCTAATGAGGCTAGTGTAATTGAAGGAATTAATGTTTATCCAGTTGATAGTTTAAAAAGTTTAATTCGACATTTGAATGGCCAAAAATTAATTGAAAAATTAGTGACAGTAAATACTGAAGAAATATTGACTGACATTACTCCTGAGTTTGATTTTTGTGAAATATTGGGACAAAAACAAGCTAAAAGAGCTTTGGAAATTGCGGCCGCTGGTGGACATAATGTGTTTATGTTGGGTCCTCCCGGCTCAGGTAAAACTATGTTGGCTCGAGCCATGGCCGGAATTTTACCTAATTTAACTGAAAAAGAAAGTTTGGAAGTAACAAAAATTTATTCGCTGACCGGAAATATTCCACCCGGATCATCTTTGGTTCGACAACGACCGTTTCGATCCCCTCACCATACAACTTCCCAAATTGGATTAATTGGCGGAGGAAGTAATCCAAAACCCGGAGAAATATCCTTGGCTCATCGAGGAATTTTGTTTATTGATGAGGCCCCAGAACTAAGTCGAGCCTCACTAGAAGCTTTAAGACAACCAATGGAAGATGGAGTCATTAACATTTCTAGGGCAGCGGGGTCAATGTCTTTTCCGGCTCAATTTATGTTGGTGGCAGCAGCTAATCCTTGCCCATGTGGTCATTTAGGTAATCCGAAAAAAGAATGTAAATGCACTAGTTATCAAATTTCTAATTATCGAAAGAAAATGTCAGGGCCAATAATGGATAGAATTGATATTCATTTGACGGTGCCAGCAGTGGATGTAAACGATTTGATGGTTAACAATAATCAAAAATTTGATGGAGAAAAAACCCAAGATATTAAAAAAAGAGTCTCTGAAGCTAGAGATATTCAATCGAAAAGATTTAAAAATTTAGCTAATGTTCACAGTAACTCGGATATGAAAAATCGACATTTAAAAGATTTGGCATTTTTGGAAGACAAAGCTAATTTATTGTTAAAACAGGCAGTTAATAAATTTGCCTTATCGGCAAGATCTTATTTTAGATTAATAAAAGTTTCTCGGACTATTGCTGATTTGGAAAAATCGGAAACGATTTCAGAAAAACATGTGGCTGAAGCATTGCAATATAGGATGAAGGAGGAGGACTAAATCCCTCTCGGCTTTCGCCGCATCTCCCTTTGATGAAAGGGAGAAATATTATTTAGTTTATAAAGTTATAAAGTTTGTAAAGTAAAAAATGTTTAAACGAGAGAATTATAGTAAAGGGAAAAATGGAGAAGATATGGCCAGAGAATTTTTGGTCAATAAAGGTTATCGATTAATTGAGATGAATTACACTAATAAACTGGGCGAAATTGATTTGATTGTGACCGATGATTTTACTTTAATTTTTGTTGAAGTTAAATTAAAAATTGGCGATAAATTTGGAACTCCAGAAGAAATGATTACTAAAAGAAAATTGAGTCAAGTTAAAAGAGTGGCCGAAGGATTTTTAGTTTTGGAAAAACAAATCGCCAAGAAATTTGATAAATATCGAATTGACGGAGTTTGTATTGTTTTAAATGATGATCGAACAGTTAATCGAATTAATCACTATGAAAACATCTAAACCCCTCTGTCCCGATAAATCGGGACATCTCCCCTTGAGGAAAGGGAGACATTATTAAATTAAAACCCTCCGCCCCGCGGTGGCGGGGCACCCGCCTGCAGAAGCTATTGCTTCAGCAATTGCGGGCAGGCCTCCCTTGACAGGGCGGATTAATTAAAACTATGAATGAATGGAAGAAGTGGGAAATAAAAATAATTGAGAAAAAAGATTTTCCAAAAATCTTGAAAAAGATTAGTGATTGTCCGGAAAAATTATATTATCGAGGTGAATGGGATGATAACTTATTTAAAAAAAGTTTAGCGATTGTGGGGAGTCGAAAAATGAGTCGGTATGGACGAGAAACAATTAGACAATTTATGCCAGATTTGGTGGCCAATGAAGTAACGATTGTGTCGGGATTTATGTATGGAGTGGACAGTGAAGCTCATAAAAATTGCTTGGAAATGGGAGGAAAAACAGTGGCGGTACTTGGAAGTGGATTAAATAGATTGTACCCACCAGAAAATGATAGTCTTTATACTAAGATTTTGGAAAATGGAGGTTTGATAATTTCTGAATATGAACCAGATTTTGGAGCGGCTTTGTGGAGTTTCCCGCAAAGAAACAGGATTGTTTCAGCGTTATCCTCTTTTGGAGTGTTTGTGGTGGAAGCGGGGTTAAAATCTGGCAGTTTAATTACAGCTAAATTTGCCTTAAAACAACAAAAAAAGTTATTTGCTTTACCGGGTCAAATTGATAGTAAAACTTCAGAAGGAACGAATTGGTTAATTCAAAATAGTGGAGCAAAATTGGTAACTGGAGCGAGTGAAATTTTGGGTAATTACAACCATTGTCCAAATCAGGAAAATTTGTTTAAAGATTATAGTGATTTGTCTGAATTGGAAAGAGAAATTATTGATATTTTAGAAAACGAGGCCATAACTGTTGATGAATTATGTTTAAGGGTTAAATATCCAGTGAGCGAGATTTCAACCACAATATCAATGATGCTTTTAAGAGATTTAATTGTCCAAGAAAACGACAAAATTTATTTGAGTTAAAAAAATAATTAACAAATATAGAAACTGAGGAGATATTTAATTTTGATGTACAATATTGGCATGAAAAGAGAAAATATTAAAAATAAATTAATAGTAATCTTGGGTGGACTTTTGTTTATCAGTATTGTTGCTAATGTTTTACTTGGACAAAATTTTAGATATAACCAAGGAAGTATTAATGAATTAAACAAAGCTGCTAAGTTAGATTTTGATTATGTTAATAAACAAAATGATTCTTATTCTTTACAATATTATTCGTGGAAATCTTGTAGTATTATTCTTGCTGGAGTTTTACAAAATGAATTAAGTGATGCTGAAATTAAATCTAAATTTGATGATTATTTAGTATTATTAGACGATACTAAAAAATCTTATGAAGAATTACAAACTTTAAAAACTCAACGATCTGAAGAAATTGCTAAGTTTAAATATGTAAATATTTACAAAAACTAGAGATATGGGCCCCAGTCAGCAATTGGGGCAACGTTGCCAACTACAAAATTGATGGCATACAAAACAATGGCGGGGATTAAAAGTAAGAAAATAATTTTTAGAGGTTTACTGTTTAATTTCTTTTGAAAAGCTAAAAATAAGAATGGATAAATTGGAGCAATGTAACGACTAATGTCGCGATGAGCCACCAGAAGAGTCGCAAGAGTAAAAATTAAAGGATAGATAACGATAATGTCGAATTTATATTTTTTGATTAGACGGTAAACTCCATAAATGGCAAAAAGAAAAATATAAACAATGTCTTCGAGCCAAATAGTATTAATCCAAGATTTAGTGCTGATAAAAACTAAATAAGGAAGTTTGTTTAAATGAAAATTGTCGCCGCTGTGAAAATAAGCAAAGAAATCCCCTGTTTGAATTTTGTATAAATAAAATATTAAAAGAAGAGCAATTGGACCTAAAAAATAAAGACAATATTTTTTGATGACTGCAAAAATGTCTTTTGATTTGACTAATTCATAAATAGCCATGACAAAATAGGCGGCGAATAATAAAATTCCCGGAGTTTTAAAAGCAAGAGCCAGAGCGGCAAAAATGGCCGAAGGGAGAATTTTATTTTTCTTAAAACAAACGATTGAAGCCAGAGTGGTGGCTAAAAACCAAGTTTCTGGAGCGCCAATTTGACGAAGAACAAACAATCTGGCAGGAAAAACTAATAATAGTAAAGATAAATAAAAAGCCTTCTTTTCGGATAAAAATAACTTAAGGAAATCGTAGAAAATTAAAGTAAAAAAGATTGATCCTAAAAGTGTGGTAATCAACATGGCTTTTGGACCAGTGGTAAAGTTGGAAAAGAAATTAATTAAAAATGGATAACCTGGGAGATGGGCTGGATAATATTCTAAGGTTTGGGGTAGAGAAAAATTTGGACCAATACAATTTTTGTTGTAGCCACATTTGCTGATGACCATGTAGTTTGGACCGTCATAGTTGGCAAAGATAGTTTCCAAAGAAGTTTTGCCAAAGCCAATCTTTTGAGGGACATTGAAATAGAAAATTAACCAAAAAACAAGTGAAATAGCAACGGTTGCAGCTATTAAGATAAATCGTTTTAAAAATTTGGTAAAATGCATCTAGTTCATTTTACAACATTAAAGGCCTTATCGTCTAATGGTTAGGACGGCAGATTCTCATTCTGCTAATCGGGGTTCGATTCCCCGTAGGGTCACCAAAGAAGAATTTAAGTTGTTTAAAGTCTCTATATATTGGAAAGATTCGGATAAACCATTGGTTCTAATATCATGATTTTCACAGATTAGTCCATTTGGGAATATTCTATTTTGTAATGCCTGTTTTTTGGGCAAATCTATATGGTTCCATAACTTATCTAAATTTAATAAGAACTGTTCAGTGAAATTACGAACTATTTCAGTATCATACTGTTCCATTTTTACATCTGATCTTTCTATCTCACAAACGACAATTTTCTTTCTAACTTCATCTGCTTGTTCTTTGGCTTCTTCATCTGTAAAAATCCCCTTTTTATTACTATTGGATATATCAATAATAGATTCTTTAAGGTCTTTAATATTTTTATCTATTTCATCAGCTCTTTTTTGACAGTCATTAATAGTCCTATCCCATTCGTTAAAAACCATATTAGTGAACAGCTTAAGAGTTGATTCTGTTGGTTTAACTTTTTCTAAAATATCAAAAAATTTTGTATGGGCCTTATCAACAACCATTCTTTGTTGGTGCTCACATTTTTTATTTTTACATTCGTAATAATAGACCTTTCCATTCCCTGTCGGTCCAGTAGTAGTCATTGGTTTATGACAACAAGAACAAATAACCAATCCTTTGATCGGATAAGTATTAGTATCTTTAAAATTATATTTGGCTTTATTACCAAATAAATTTATATTGGCTTTTTTCCAAGTTTCTTCGTCAATAAGAGGTTGGTGTTTTCCGATTGAATATTCTTTCCATTTTGGACCATACATATAACCATAATAAAAAGTTTTTGGAATTATTTTAGAAATAAGATTACAATCAGCTTCTTTCCCATAAAATTTAGCAAAACCCATAAAATTTAATCTACGAGCTAATTCCATCTTAGAAACATGAATTTTTGAAGATTCTTCAAATAAATATTTAATCATTGGACCAATATTTTCATCAATCAAGCATTCTTTCCCTTTTCTCTCGCTTTTAATGCCATATGGTCGGCGATAGCCTGTTGGTGGTTTCCAACACCAGTAGCCATTCCTAAACATCGTTTTTTGATTATCAGCAACTCTTATACCTTTCATTTCATTCTCCATTTGTGCAGAGGCTAATGAAAGTGTTTTAATAAAAGTTCCCATAGGATCTCTGGTAACATTTTCCATCACCGAATACAGTTCAATTCCATATCTACTTAATAAAGCTTCGGCTCCAAGTCCTTCTTGAGTATTACGGGACCATCTATCAAATTTATAAACAACAACGAAGCTAACTCTATTTTCCTTTTTAGTGGAGTAATAAATTAAATTGTTAAGTGCAGGTCTAGTTGAAACATGTTTAGCTGAAACCCCTTCTTCTCTGAATATATTTCCAGCTAAATCCCATCCTTTTTGTTTTAAAAAATTTCTACAAGCTTTTTCTTGTGTTTCAAGGCTGTTGTTATCAATCTGACTAGGATCGGATACCCTAATGTAAATTACTGCTCGTGGTCTTATTGACATTAAATCCATTATTACACAATTTATTAGATTGAGTTCTGGAAGATGTTATTTCAAAAAATAATTCTTTAAATAAAGTAGCAGTTTCAATATCTTTCATAATCTCATCATCCGTCATGTTTTTTGACATTTTCCCTAATATTTTTTTTGCCTCTGTTAAGGTCATGATTTAACCTTTTCAGAAAAAATAATAGTAAATAGCTCTTTCATATTTGTAGTCTAAATATGAAAGAGCATCTATATAACCAACACTAAAGAAATGTAAAAAGTAGGGGGTCTATTAAAAAGGTTCTTGAAGAAGTTTCTTGTATCTAGTTAAAGCTTGTTCAATTCCCTTTTGTGATATAAAGGCGTTATCACCAAGTTGGTCCAAAATTTTTTTAGCACCAATATTTTCATTTTTGTTCCACCAATACCATTTTCTAGTTTCTTTTATAGCAGATAATGTATCCATTAATTTAATTTCTGACACTTTATCTTCGTAAATATCTTTTAAACCATCATTATTTTCTATTTCTTTAGATTTAAAACGATATTTACGAATAAAATCAAAAACTTGAGAAACATCTTTTGATGTAGATTCCTTATTTACAACTATAGCTATAACACCATCTTTAATCTCAAAATTTTCTAGTTCAAGACTGGCGTCTTTAATGTTATTAAATTCAATCATATATGTTGAAGGGAAATCAAAATCAGTTACTTTCCCAATCAATATACAAGCGAAAATTACAGAAAAATATGACCTTCCTTTATTATATTTTTTCAACAATGATTCAGATAATATGATAGCTGATCCGAGTACTTTATCAATAAAAATTAAATTAGATTGATTTTTTTGGATGCGTATTTCTTCTAATGCTTTTCTCACTCCATTTATTGTGATTATTCCCTCTCTGTATGCTTTGGTTATGTAATTAGTTTCTTTAAAAGAATATTTAGGTAAAACATAAGGAATAGTTTGAATTTGTAATAATTTTCTTGCTTTTTCAATATCTATTAAAAAATCATCTCTATCTACCAATAAAGCTACAAGACCATATCTTTTATGGTCCTCCATTTGTATATCAATAGGTCCAATAGGACATTCCATTTTCATTATTCCCAATTTTACCAAATATTAATCCATTTTTAATTTATTTTAAAATAGTGAGAATGTGGATAAAATTGATTTTTCATGTACAAAAATAGAATAAAAAATCAGTTTTTTCCCACTATAAAAAATATATTTCAAAATTCGGATAATTCGGACAAGGATGAGTTTTTACACACTATAAAAAACGAAACTAGTTTTTGGACACTATAAAAAAGAACTAATTAAAATTGTTAAAAAAATCAGAAAGAGAAACGCCTAAACCTTTGCAAATTTTATAAATCGTTTTTATAGAAACATTTTTACCATTTTCAACATCCCAAAAATAAGCCCTGTGCAATTCTGCTTTTTCAGCAAGTTTTTCTTGAGTAAGATTTTTATCTTTTCTCAATTCTTCAATTCTTTCACCAACTTTTTTGTAAAGATAATTGTAATTCATAACAAACTATTCCAGCTTAATAGTTTGTCTAATTAATCTTTACCAGATATATCTTGCTTTTTATATTAAAATAGGGGTATCATCAATATAAATTAGTTAACTATCACTTAGTATGAAAGTTTTTTTTAAAATATTAGGAATTCTTTTTATTATTTGCGGATTTCTTTCTTTCTTTATTCTTTCGTTTGTTTTAACTAGTACTCCAGGTGAATCCTTTGCACGAGATCTACTCGGTTTTTCAATACACAATCCTCCAACATGGACCTCTTATGTTCCATATATAGGATCATTTTTAGCATTTATTTTTGAATTTTTTTCACTACATGGTTTAATTGAGATACTCATTATATCTATATTTGCTAGTGTAGGTAATGCCTTTTTAACTCTTAGTAAAAAATAATTGTGAAAAGAATATATTTTGTATTAGGACTGCTTCTGATAATAGGGTTATGTTTTGCTTTTTCCCTAAAAACTAAATTTATAATTAAAACAAACAACTCAAATCAAAAAGTAGAAAAAGAAATAAATTTATCTAAATCAACCTGTGATGAAATAATTAAAAATGAGGTTTTTTCTCCTGTTAAAAAATACGAAGGAAAACCAACTAAAGTTGATTTTTCAACATATCCTGATGCAAAACTTTATTACAGTCATGTCATAAGAGCTGAAACTTCATCTCCAAATTTTGCTGGTCATTTTTTCATCACCGAGTGGGGTTGTGGTACGGATTGTGAGGGTTTTGCTGTTATAGATTCCATTACAGGTAAAATTATTGAATATACACCTTTTGATGAAGATGGTAACATGTATTTTTATGACATTGATAGTCGTTTATTGGTACTAAATCCAAAAAACAAATATGAAGATTATAAGGGTAAAAAAATGGATGAATTAATCAAAGAAGATGTTTATGGAATCCATTCAACTCGTAAGTACTACAAGCTTATTGAAAAGGATAATGGTGAAATTTATCTGGATAAATTTTGTACTGAAAATGCATTTGATGGAATTTCTGCTTTGTAGAGCATTGATATGTTAAGAAAAATTTAAATTAATAGTCTTTCTCTAATATTTTAATAGCAAGTTTCTGTAGTTTTAAGTATTTTTTTTCATCAATACTTTTTATAAATTGCATTTTTCCTTTTATTACTTCTTTTTGATGTTCAATTGTACTTTTATCTAGATTATTTGTGTTTAATATTAGTTTTCGGAGAGTGTCTATTCTATTGGTGATAGATATTTTTTTATTTACCATTAAACCGGTTACTTCTTGTCTTTTGTTTGATCTCATTACTTTTATTTTTTTGGCACGACAAGAGTAGCCATGTTTTTGGACCAATTTAATTATTTCAGGTAAATAAGAATCCGGATTGTCTCCAGAAACTGTGATATCATCCACCCACTGACTAAGGGTAAGATTATTCTTTTTTGTTAAGGTTTCTAGGTCCCTATAAAGGGGTAATAAACAAAGATTAATAAGAGACGAGCTACATGGAGAACCTTGAGGAACATAGCCATTATAAGTAGTCAATTTGGTCATTAAAGATGCCACTTTATCTCCATAACCTAGTTCTTTTCTAAACATATTAAAAACTTGAGTGTGATGAGTTGAAGGAAAACATTTTTTAATATCTATTGTGACTACTACTTTTTTGTTAATGTGAAATCCAGCATTATTTTTTATTGATTTACCTTTAACTCCACCAACCATTCCGTCTGGTAATTGTATATTTTTAAAAATTCTTTTATCTATTCTTTTTTGAATTGTTTTTAGCTCACCAATAGGGTTGTCTATTTGTCGGTGTTTAGGTTTTAACTTTGTGAACGGACGATAATAATCATTAGCAGAATCAGCTATCGCTAATAATACCGGTATTTTCTTTTTATAACCCAAAATATATGACAAATTTTTTATTGAAAAGATTGGAAATTGATTTCCGCCAATATCCATTGATTACATTACTAAGTCAATTAACATTTGACCAATTTTAGTTGTATCTTCTGTTTTAAGACTTTTAGTATCTCCAGTTTCATATGCCAATAATTTAATTAGAGAGCTTGGAATAGACATTTTTTTGGATATGACTTTAATGTTTTTGTCTGATAATTTTCTATCGTTTGATTCAATTCTAGAAACAAGACTAGGGCTTAATCCTGTTTTTTCTGAAAATTCTTGTTGGGAAATACCCTTAGAAGCCCTAATAATTTTAATTGCTTTACTATAATTCATTTTAAGTATAAAAGTTAACTTCCTTTTAACAGCATCTAATTATTTAGATGTTCTTAAAAAGAAGTAGTTAGGTGCTAAAGTTCGTCACTCAATATGATCCGGCAAAACCGATCAATTTCTTTTGCTAGGGATTTTTGATCCTTAACTGATAAGAAATGGTCAACTTTGCGAACACACTTTTTGAGTTCCTCACTCTTGCGTCTGCTTAGCCTCCCGCTATTTGTTAGTCTGTTTAGGACCAACTTAAGATTTTTTATGCTTGACATAAAACTCCTTTATTGAACACAGTTCAACACTAATTTGGTTAAACCGTCAGCCATTACCAGTTATCCCTTATTAATGGAGGAGACTAAACTAAAACCTAACTTACTTTGTGATAATGATGATAATTCATTAAATTAATCTGGACCTTTGTGATTGGTATTGTTAATACAATTGTGTTGTATCAATGATAAATGTCACTGTCCGGAAAAAAGCAGAATAAATCTGCAACCCGTTGAGGGGTCATAAAAGCACCTTTATGGTGATTGGGAAGTGGTAAAAACTAAAAGGAGATTTTTAAAGAGCAACTCATCACGAGTTCCAATTAAATTTATAACATCAAGCTTTTGTTTTGTCAACTGGGATGACAATTATAATTACTTTTTTAACCAAATAATATAGTTCTATTCTTTATACGGGGAGTAATTGGGCTGGATTTATTAGATTGGATATATCGTCTGCAAATGTCTTGAAGTAAAAAATAAGTTCAGATATAATTTGGTTCCCCTCCGGAAGGTCTGGGGTCACAGGAATTTATTTCTCAATATTTTTCAATATTTCGTCGACAATTTCATTGATTGTTTTTTCTTCTGTAGAAATTTTCTTCTCAAACTTTTCCGATTTATAAGCATTAAGACATTTTTCAATTCTCTCTGTTGCCCAATTTATTACTTCAGCTGAATCATTTCTTCCTTTTAAACGTTTTAAAATTGTTTCCTTACTAGCAACCAAACAAAAATGATAAAAGTCAGGATCAATTTTTTTTAATTCAGGAATAATTTCATCAAAATATTTTTCATTCCAAATACACATAGGGATAATAAGATTCCTGTTATATTGTTTTTTAAGGGCTTCAGCCGTTTTGACAGTCAATTCTCTCCAGGCAATAAGATCTTGAAAATCTTTAGGATTATCTATTGATTTGTAAATTTTTCTAAGCATGTAACCTACTTCTTCCGCATCAAAAATAAGACTATTAGGAATTTTATTTACAAGAAGCTCTACTACTGAAGATTTCCCTATTCCAAATGCACCGTTAATAAAAATAATCATAATGTATTATAGATTATTTATTGACCAATAAATTTAAAAAAACAGAGTTTACATAAAAAAGATATTTAATCAACGTGTTCCATTTGAAAACCAATTGGCTCACTTCATTAATCTAGATAAATAGTCATGTTATACTGACTTAATTATGATTGAGTTTATTGGAACCGGTTTTATAGACAATATAAAAATAACCAGAAAAGGTAATACTGAATATTTGAATGAAAATAAGGATTTGTATTCCGGAGATGTAAAAATAGAATTAAGTAAAAAAATAATTAAAGAACTAGATAAATTACCTATTGGTTCAAAAGTAGGAATAGAATGTACCAAAGAACTTATAGAAGAGTTTGTTGATGATTCTGGGAGTGAACAAATTTATGGTAAAGATGATAGACGACGTTATTGGAAAGCTGTAATTGAAAAATGTAGACAAAAAAGTCTGGACGTAATATATTTAGCAGATAATAATGACTATAAAAAAATAAAAGAAGAGTCTAAAAAATGGACATATTTTGATGATTTCCAACAAGGTGTTGAACTTGGATATGGAGAAATGGAAAAGTTTAAGGTAGAAAAAGAAGGTGAAGAAATTGAAATGGATCCATGGGATTTAGAAGAAGTACATAGAAATAGATTTTATTATTGTAAGTTTGTTGAAATACCAGATCGTATTTTTCAAAAAGTAAAAGATACTAACCCAGATTTAGTAATCTTATCGAAACGAACTTTGAATTATTTTCTAATTAATAGACCAAACCTAATTGATTATTCTAATATAGAAATAAGGGGTATTAATCTTGAAGAGGTTGATAAAGAAAATGAAAATAGAAAAAGTAAAAATGGTTCTACAGTAATAAATTATTCAAGAGAGACAAAATTAGTTAAATATGGCTTAGATAATTATCCAGAAAAAGATGAATTTGGATATAGAAAAGGAGATAGACAAATTATTATTGATAGATATTTGGCTACGAGTGATATTCAAGATAGATCATTTGAAGGATTAATTTCTGTGGAAGAATAATTAAATACTATTTATTTTTTTTGAAATAGAAAATAAGTTTTGAATAATAGTGTTCCATTTAAGATTCAACTGGCTCACAAAGGTTTAAAAAAATAAAAAAATAAAATAGACTAACTTTTAGGTTCAAAAGTGTTCAACTGACAGTGGGTGGTAATTATTATAAGGGAGTTCTTTAATTACGAAAATATCTTCTGAAATTCGTCCGGTTTATTTTCTGGTTGTAATCAAGTTCTGAAATAATGCAATTTAATTATTTGTTTGCAGTGATTACAATACTCTCTTTATCAAAAATTGTTTTTTCATTTTGAATAATTTGGGTGTTGCCTGAACTGCTTCTCATAAACCTTTCAACGTTTTGAGAATTATCAAATTTTTCAGGTAATTTAATCATTATATTTGAAAAACCGGCAGAAAATAATATTTTTATTAATGATTCATCAATGAAAGAGCGGTTTGGTGTTTTGAAAACAGTCCCTAAATTACCTTCGATCATAATTAATTTACCACCTGGTTTTAATAATCTTTTAATTTCAGAAAATAATCTTTTGGTTAAATCTATTTTATTTTCATTAATTCCAGCTGATTGATTTGTTAATTGATGTAAAAGAAAATTAGTATGAATTGAATCAAAACTATTATCTTTAAAATTTGTATTAAGCCCATTCATTTTTTGAAAAGTAGGAATTTCACTAATTAAATAATCAGAATCTATATCTATGGCTAAACTTTTTGCATTAGGGAAAACAGAAGCTACTGTGCTTTGATATTGAACAACAGTATCAATTGTAAAGGCACCGATTAATAAAGAATCGTGATTATCTTTATTGTTAGAATTTTTATATTTTAAAAGTTCTTTGTAATAAGTTGGTAAAAAAGTACCATAATAAAGACATTCTATGGGAAATGATGTGTCTATTTTAGATATAATCTGAACAAATCTTTGTCCTTTTGAACACTTTTTTTTATCTGTATTATCTTTATTTTCGTCTATTGTATTTACAAAATATTTATCTGCTTGTCTGCCGTTAAAGGGTGACCGACTGCAAAATAGTCCCTTAATTTCTTCAAAATCAATATTTGTTGTTCTTTGGTTGTTAATAAAAGTAGCCTTTAGTTTTAAAGCTTCGAGCATACTCTTTTTATCATCTACCAGAATAAATCCCCTGTCTTTTTCTGTCATGGTTCTGATTATACTATAAGATATATTTAAAATCAAAAAATAAACAATATATGTTTGTAATTTAAATATTAATAAATAATATAAGATTTAATTAAAAAATGTAAAGAACAAAACCTTTTGGATATTTCAAACAACTTTCATTCCAATGTTTAGTTGAATCAAATTTAATATATTTATATATATCATTTGGATATATTCTCCTAGAATTTGTTGGCTTTGATATATCTTCAGCAAAGGTTTTGAAATATAAGATGAGTTTAGATATAATTTGGTTCTTCTTCGGAAGGTCTGGGGTCACAAAGGTTTGGGAAATTCTTAAAAAATAAAATAGACTAAATTTTAGGTTCAAAAGTGTTCAACTAATAGTTGGCGATGTATTGTATAATTTATTTATGAAAGAAACACCAACTCCAATTGAAAGTTATATCTTAACACCTGAAAATAAAACTTCAGTTTTACAACAAATTGCTAAAGAGAGAGAAAAGAAAGGTAATGCTGAGTTTTTAATTCCTCAAATTGATGAAGTTCGACAGCAAGCTGAAAAAATGGGTGATTTTACTACTACTACAGTTTTGTATCAAGAAAAACTTTTGTGTGCTCAACATTTACTAATGGAAAATAAAAAAAATCCAATTAAGATTGCCAAAGGACTTTCAATTATGAAGACTACTACCGACCAAATGATTGGACTTCAAAAAAGTCATAAAAATGAAATAGATCCAGTAGTTAATGCACGTAGTTTTCGTTTTCTTGGGCGTCAATCTGATCTTTTTCATCAATATAACCAATCAGAAAAATATTATCGTCAGGGACTTCAATTTTTTGAACCACTTGAGCAAATTGATCAAAAATATCAAAGTTTAGAACTTTCTGGATTTTTAACTTTTTCTTTATTAAAACAAAATAAATCTGATTGGTTTGAGTTGACTCAAAAAACTCTTTCTGATTTTGATAATTCTCCTGAAGGGAGTTGGTTAAGAGATAATGATTATTATACTTGGGCGGTTTGGAAATCGGGTATAGAAATTAGAAATTCAGATGCTTTATTAGATTCTAAAAAACTTGCTGGTCAATATAGATCAACTATTAATGAATGGTTAACTGACGCCGATTCTATTCTTCAAATGCCTGATGGTAATCGTGGAGTTTTTGGAATTCGTAGACAAGAGTTGGAAGCAGTCAAATTGAAAAATTAAAGTTGTTGAAGACTGATTTTAATTAGAAGTTTGATACACTCAGCTCACAAATAGCTATTTTGGATAAACTTTTGTAGAATAGCGAATAATATGTTTGATCAATTATTTTCAAATCAATGGGTTTTTGATAGATGTATAGAATATGAATCTCTCTTAATTCCTATAATTGTTATTGCATCGATAATAACTCTATATTTTTTAAATCCTTTTTTAAAAAAAAGAAAAATATTATTAATTCTTGCCAGAATATTTATTCCATTTATTATGTTTTTTGGTTTCATATTATTAGGGATATTTACATGTGATGATGACTTTTTTTGGAGAGGTGTGAGACCAGCAATTGAACTAAATTACGCAATAAGGGTGTTGTGTTCTAATAACGAATGTCCAAAAGATCAAGAGGAATTGAACAAACTAGATACTGATCTTTATCAAAAAATTTTGTCTAACGCGAAATTTAAATATAGTGTTGATTTAAAAACAAATGAATACGTTTGGTATGTACGACCAAGTAAATACTATGTTGGTATTTACCAAGATGAAGGTTTTAGTCTTTATAAAATTCCTTCACTTTTACCAGTAAACTTTTTTCGTAAAATACCAACTTTTACAGGTGATAAAAAATTACTTCCTTAGAGAAAAATCATTCTTAGTTCCAAGAAAAATAAATCTAGAGAATAACTGAGAAACATTAACCAAAAGATAATTTTGAATTGATATTTTTTAAGTTTTTTAAATATTTTGTCGCAATAGGGATAGACACAATAGATAAAAAAAGTTGTTAAAACACCAAAAGTAATGAGATTTCGTAAACAAACAAAACCGTTAATATTGAATGGTTCAGCTGAATAATTCCAAAATCGATTATAGCCAAAAATTAAAACAATAACGGTAGCACAGAAATATTCGACCATCCCTGAGACTAAAGTACATAATCCAAAAACTTCAAATGGAGTAAATTTATGTTTTTTGATAAATGGTTTAACAAAAATAATAATAGCCACAGCACAAAGTCCATAAGGTGGAGCCAAAGGAGTAAAAGTTGGAACAATTGGACGCCAATCTGATTTAAAGATGAAAAGTTTCCAAAATATTTCTAAATAATGACCAAGGACAGAAAATACCCAAAAATAAATAAACATTTCCTGACAAAAATCCAAAATCTGATGAGATTTAATACTCATGGCTATATTATATTCTGATTAAAATTTTTTTGACTTTTAACTCAAATTAGTTTGATAAACTTAAAAAATAGTTAGTTATAATGTAAACATGAATCAAAAAATAATATTGGCCTCGGGGTCAAAACAAAGAAAACTAATTATGGATGCTTTAGGAATTGAATACGTGGTAATTCCGGCTGATATTGATGAAAAAGCAATTCGAGATGAAGATTTAAAATTGAGAGCAGAAAATATTGCCAGAGGTAAAGCAGAAGAAGTGGGTAAAGAAAATGAAGGAATAATAATTGCAGCTGATACTTTTGTGGCTTGTAATGGAAAAGTTTTGGAAAAACCAATTGATTTGGAAGAAGCTAAAGAAATGTTGAAAATGGAATCTAATAGCAGAATAGTGGTTTACACTGGTTTTTGCTATATCGATAAATTAAAAGAAATTAATTTATCGACAACTTCAATATCAAATTTAGATTTGAGAGAAATTAGAGAAAATGAAATTAATAATTTTGTAGAAAATAATCCAGTCTTACAATGGTCTGGAGCTTTTTGTCCACTTTATTTGTATCAAACAACTTTTATAAACCATTTTGAAGGATCGATAACTAGTGTATCGGGATTGCCAACCGATTTATTAACTGAATGTTTTGAAAAATCTGGGGTGGAAATTAAAGGTAGTAGATTATAAAATGAAAAAAGGCACCGGTTCTAGTTAGCAAAAATGCTAGTAGTTGGGTGCCTTTTATTTTTTTGTTTTAATCATCAAGGCGGGGGTCAGGACATTCCAACGAACCTGTTGGCCAAATCTTGATGAATTTAATATTGTTTCCTTTTGGAATATTTTTGGAAATAATTTCCTCTAGTATTCCATGGAAAATTAATCTCCATTCTCCTATTTTATCGGGTATTTTTTGATATACCTTATAAAAAGGAAAATTTTTTTGTTCCTCATCATTTTTTTCCACTTAAGACTCCTTCCTATTACTCTTTAAAGTAATAACATTTAGAAAAAATACTCTTTAAACAAAGTGCCTTTAAAAAAATCAAATGTTAAGCGCATTAAAAATGCTTAAACCTAATTAATTTAACTAGTGATATTACCATAACTATAATTTTTTTTCAAAAATCTCAATGATGGCAATTCTTTGACTTAGTATAGCCAGCTTTTATAGCCTCAACCTCGCTACAAAACCATTGTTCACCCAGTGATGTCTCAATAATAGTTCGGTTATATTCTCCACAACTTGGGAGGTGATAAGTTTTTGTTTCGGTAGATTTTTCAATGTTACCTTTAATATTACAATTAGGATTATTTGGGTTTTCTAGTTGATAACAAAGAGAACTATAAATACCAAGATTATTTTCTCGAGCAGATAAATTGGCTTGCTGGAATTGATCTTTTTGAGAACTATTTTCACCTTCATAACGAGCAAAACCATTTTTAATCATATTAATATTTATTAATTGATTATTTTGGTAAACCAAAGCAACAACTCGACCATATACATCGGTACGAGGCTCGGCTAAGATTACTTTTTTATTTAAAATAAGAAATTCTAAATAAGATTTGGCTTCAGAACTGTAACAATTTCCTAACTCTGGAGCATCAGCCCCAAATAAACGAACTCGTTGATTATTAGAAGTAATAAAAGTGTCACCATCGATGATGTCTTTTACTTTTAAACTGGTGTCTATTTTTGTCGCTGTAGTAGCAAAAACAGCTAATAAAGCTGATAGACCAAGAAGAGTTTTAGTAAAAGAAAGTTTATTTTTTGACTTAGTATTTTTTGTCACTAAACCAGTGTAATGGTTATTTTGATTAATATCAACCGGCTCCACAACCACCACCGCCACCACCACTTCCACCGCCACCAGAAAAACCACCACTAGAACCTGATCCAGAAGCTCCATACGAAGAGGAATATGAATAAGAACTAACACTATTAAGAGATGAGGTAACTGAATTTAAACTATTGGTAAAAATGGAAATGTTACTTAAATTAGAAACATCAGAAACAGACCAAGAATTAATTAATATTTGCTGTTCTTCTGGTCCTAAATTGATTGGTAATTCGGAAAGGGTTTTAAGGGAAATTCCAAGAACAGAACCATAAATTAAATATTTTTCCCAAATAACAATGGAATCAATTGGATCTTTGACGGTTTGATTATATTCTTTAAGATGTTTTTTAAATCCAATCCATTTTGAAGCCTCTTCAACACCCTTGTCAGTTCTTTTTTGATAATTATCGTTTAGTTTTTTACCAATAGAAACAATAATTGCGGCAATAATAATATTGGCTATAAATATAACTACTGAATATGGACCAAAAAACATGAAAAGAAAAATACCCAAAACTGGACTTAAGGAAAGAATAGGAAGAGAAAACCAAGACACATATTTCTTGTTTCGATTTTTGGCAATTTCATCAAAATAACCTTCAGAAACATTTTCTTCAGTAGTCTTTTGAGGAAAATCTTTTAAAAGAAAATTACGGCCTTTAGTTGGATTGGTTTTAAACCAAGAAGTAATATCTTTAAGATAAATTTTGGTTGAATCCCCCATTATTTCTTTAATTAAATCGAGAGTAAGTTGTTCAATTGAAGAAATTTTGGAAGAACTATTTTCAACTAAAGATAGAGAATATTTGTATTTTTTACCAAAAATACTATTATTTTCTTCTCTTTCCATTTTTAAAAATCGATTGGAAATTAAAAACAAAATAGTGGCCGTTATTGATTTTGGAGTAAGTTTGTCTTTGGCAGTCAAAAGTTGTTCAACTTGAGAAGGATCGATATTGCTTGGTGGTTCCCAAAATCGACCAGACAAACCACTTTTAGGAATTTTTTTATCTTTACTATAACGATTAAAATCTAAAATTTTCTTGATGAAAAAGACAAATTGAACTATTAAAACCAAAAATAAAATAGTCGCAAATTTAAGATCTTTAGCCTTTTTAGCGTCTTGTTCAGCTTTGGTTTTAGCAATAAAAGCGTCTTCCTCAGCAATTATCTGAGATAAATTTTTGGTACCAATAAGGCCACCAGTGAAAACATTTTTAGGCAATAAAATACGATTTTCAAAATAAGTTTTTAAAGGAAGTTTTTTGGATGAAAAATCGACCTCTTTACTACTAGGAATAGAAACAATACCATTTAGTGGACCATGACCATAAGCCTTAATTTGAGTTCCATCAACACCGTTTGGGAGAAAATATTTAACCATGATATTACTTTGCGATTTACTGGTTTCATTCCCAATTGATTGCCAATAAATTTCAGCAGTATCGGTTTGAAGAGTAACAACATTTTCAACTTTATATTTTAAAGTAAAAGTTTTGTTTTGATTATTGGCTTTAAAAAACCATTTTATATAATAACTACTACCATTTTCTTCAACATAAAAAGTGTTAGGAGAAAAAGTTTTATTGGTACTTAAGGCTGACTTATAGCAAGTTAGTTCATCACAAAGAGTAAAATCTTTTACAGAATAAGACTTTAATTTAGAATTGGTTTTGTTGATTGATTGATAAGCATAAGAAAAACTACCATCAAAATTGTAGGTGCGAGATTCGACAACATCCATTGAACCATCAGTATTGATAGTATTGTTGATGGTAACGTTGGTAATTGAATAATCTTTAGTAGTGGCCGCATTGGCAGGAATAACTCCTAAGAACAACCAAATAAGACTAAGTAAAAATACCATGACTTATTTTATACCCATTAGCTCAACTTCGAAAATGAGAGTGGATTTTGGTGGAATAACTCCTGGAATGCCTCTTTCACCATAAGCTAATTGATAAGGAATCGTTAATTTTCTTTTTCCGCCAACTTGCATACCAACAACACCTTCATCCCAACCTTTGATTACATAACCAACTCCAATGGCGGTTTCAAAAGGTTCTTTACGATCGTAAGAACTATCAAATTTTGTTCCATCCTCAAGAGTTCCAACATAGTTTATGGAAACAATATCGCCCGATTTAACAGCGTAACCAGTACCAATTTTTATATCTTCAATTTGTAATTCAGTAACCATATTTGTTATTTAATTAATAATTAATAATAAAAAAATCTAAAGTCTAAATTTTAAACTTTCCGGACTTGTAAAGAATAATTTCTCGACCATCTTTTAGGGTGGCAGTGACAGTTCGATCAGTGGAAGCAATTATATCGGTATGAACAGGGGAGTCATTGAAACCTAATTTATCCCAATCTTTGTCGGTTAATTTACTAATTTTTTTAGAATAAGTGCTTTTGTAAGCAGAACCAAGAGCAATATGGGTGTTTCCAAAAGGACCGCCAAAATTTTCATCATATAAAGTCTCGGCCATGAATTTATTAATCTTGGAAAAACGTTTATCGGTTAAAGAAAACTCCCCTATTTTGTCGGAATTTTCAACTTTAATTAATTGTTTTAAGTAATCTTCACCATAACCAGCCGAAGATTCGATAACTTTCCCATCTTTGAAAGTTAATTTAATATTTTTAATTAAATTACCTTGTCGATAAAGAGGTTGATTGAAAGACATATAACCATTGGTTTGGCGCCAGTCTGGAGAAGTAAAAATTTCAAAACTAGGAATGTTGTTACCACTACCACCTTGCCATCGACGATCTTCACCAATTCCAATATTTAAATCGGTACCCTCAGCCTTAATATTAACTTTAACAATATTTAATTTATTTAATTTATTTAGTAATTTGTTTGATTCGGTTTGAATTTGACGCCATTTAGCTACCGGATTTGCTTCATTTAAATAACAGGCTTTAATGATTTGTTGCCAACAGGCTTTGAGAGTTAAATTGGCCTCTTTAGCCATGGCTGGAGTAGCATAAGAACCAAGAGTCCAGGTTAACTTGCCATTATTTTCTTTTTTATCTCGCCATTCTTTATAAGGTTTAAAAGTGGCACTGCGCTCCATGATTTTTTGAGGATCAATCCCCTCTAGTTCATGAAAATTAGTTTCAGCTAAAACCATTAAAAAATGATCGGCTTGTTTGACTCGACCTTTTAAAAAAGCGGAAGGGAAAAAAGTTAATTGATCTGGAGAAGCTAATTCAAAAAAATCACGAGACATTTCGTCCGGTAAATATTGAATTAAAGCATGGGCTCCAGATTTTAAAACAGCTTTTTGAAGAGAAATTAAAAGAGGTTTGGCAGATTCTGGAACTTGCAAAAAAACAACTTCACCTTTTTTAATTCCTTTACCATTATTTAAGGCAAAGTTTACCAAAACATCGGCATATTTATCTAGTATTTCAGTTGAAGGGTGGTACATTAACTTCTAATAATAGATAATAATTCGTCGCGCTTTTGAATCATTAAATCTTCAGTATTAGCTTCAAGATTTAGACGAAGAAGAGGTTCAGTGTTGGAAGAACGAATATTGAAACGCCAATCCCCCATTTCAAAAGTCATGCCATCCATCCGTTCAATTGGAGCGATAGTGTTAGGACTATAAGTTGACTCAATTTTAATTAGAACACTAGGAACATCGACAACTTTAGAATTAATTTCTCCAGAAAGATGATATTTGGCCAACATTTCGTCAATAATAAAATCTAAAGATTTATCAGTAGTAGATAAAAATTCCAAAAGATAGACAAAAGTGACTAATCCAGTATCACATAAGAAAAAATCTTTAAAGTAATAATGACCAGAAACTTCACCACCAAAATAAGCACCTTCGGCCTTCATACGGGCTTTAATGTGGGTGTGACCAATACGATTAGCAAAAGATTTTCCACCACAAACAGCAATAGTTTCAGGGACTACTTTTGAAGCTCGAATGTCGTAAACAATACTACAACCAGGATATCTTTTAATAAAATACTCTGACAAAATGGCAGTCATAAAATCGCCTGGAATGAAACGACCACGTTTGTCGATGACAAAAAATCTGTCTCCATCTGGATCGAACATAATACCTAAATCGCCACCTTCAGATGGAACTCTGTTTTGAATATCAAGTCTGTTTTCGGCTAAAAGTGGATCGCCTCCATGATTAGGAAAATTACCATCAATGTCCCAAAACATTTTGACAAATTCAATAGTAGGAAGTTTTTGAGAAGCTAATTCAAGAAACGGACCAACCATACCATTGGCAGTGTCAGCATAAATTTTGAAATGTTTTAATTTGGAAGTATCGATTAAAGACAAAACATAATCAACAAATTCTTGACGAACATTTTGAGATTCAACAGTCCCTGGAGTAGCTGAATCAGCTGGTAAATCATTGGCCAAAATATATTCTTTAATTTCTTTAATTCCAGCATCACCAGATAATAATTCAGGAATTTTTTTGACCATTTTAAAACCAGTATATTCTTTTGGATTATGACTGGCGGTAACAGTAATTCCTGGGAGATCACGAGTTTGACAAGCGTAATAAAATGAATCAGTAGAAGCTAAATCGATGTCGATAACATTAACTCCAACACTGGTTAAACCCTTAATTAAGGCATTTTTCATTGATTCACCAGAAATACGACCATCACGACCAACAATAACTTTGGAAGGAAAATTTAAATATTTAGCAAAACCACGACCAATTTTTTCAGCTAATTCCTCATTGGCTTGAGTTGGGTAAATAGCTCGAATGTCGTAAGATTTAAAAATGGAAGTGTCAATATCTGTCATATAAATTAATTAACAATTAATAGGGATAGTGAATAAATAATAACACAAAAAAACTTTCTTAAATTTTCAATCAAAACCCCTCTGCCCCGCGGTGGCGGGGCATCTCCCCTTGAAGAAAGGGAGACGTTATTTATTTGGAGTAGATTTTTTGATAGAATTGGCTATGGATGCAATAAAATATGACGATTTTGCCAAAGTAGAATTTAAAATTGGTGAAATAAAAGAAGCAATTGAAGTTGAAGGTTCAGAAAAACTTTTAAGACTTCAAGTTGATTTTGGTGAAGAAAAACTAAGAAATGTCTTTTCAGGAATTAAAAAATGGTACAAACCAGAAGATATTATTGGTAAAAAAACTGTATTTGTAACTAACATTATTCCCAGAAAAATTATGGGCGAATTATCAGAAGCAATGATTTTTGCCGCCTCCGGAAAAACTATAACTGACCAAGAAGAATCTATAGAAACAGTTAGTATGCTTTTCCCTGATCAAGATTTACCAGTTGGTTCAGAAGTATTTTAATATGAAAATTGTTCAAGATTTAAAAAAAATATTGGTTGAAGTTGGTAAAGAATTAAAATTACCAATAGTTGAATCTGATATTAAGATTGAACATCCAAGTGATGTTAATTTTGGAGATTATTCAACTAATATTTCCATGACATTGGCTAAATCAGAAAAGTCTAACCCTAGAGAATTAGCAGAAAAAATAAAAAATAATATTTTTGAAAATGATTTTATTGAAAAAATTGAAGTGGCGGGGGCAGGTTTTATTAATTTTTATTTAAAACCAGAATTTTTAATTAAAGAAGCGGAATTAATTAATTACGAAATAGATTTTAAAGATAGATTGAGAGAAATTGGTAATAATAAAACCATGGTGATTGATTATTCAGCTCCAAATATTGCCAAACCATTTGGAATTGGACATTTAAGATCGACTGATATTGGCCAAGCTATTTATAATATTTATAAAATTTTAGGATGGAATTGTATTGGAGATAATCATATTGGAGATTGGGGAACTCAGTATGGAAAATTAATGGCGGCTATCAAAAAATGGAATGAAAAAGATTTGAATGAATTGACAATTGAGGATTTGGAAAAATTGTATGTGAGATTTCATAAAGAAGCCGAAACAGATGAAACTTTAATTGATGAAGGTCGAAACTGGTTTTCTAAACTAGAAAATAATGATCCTGAAGCTAGAGATATTTGGAAAAAATGTGTGGAAATTTCTTTGGTTGAATTTGATAAGGTTTACAAAATGTTGGGAGTAAAAATTGATTTTATTCACGGTGAATCGTTTTATCAAGATAAATTAGAAGAAACAATTAAAGAAATTAAAGATAAAAAAATAACTAAAGAAAGTGAAGGAGCAGTAATTATTGAAATGGAAGGTATGCCACCAGCGATGTTGCAAAAATCGAATGGAACAACTACCTACTTTACCCGTGATATGGCCACAGTTAAATATAGAATTGCTAATTGGAAACCTAATTTAATTGTTTATGAAGTGGGGGCTGATCAACAATTACACTTTAAACAAGTTTTTGAAACGGCTAAATTAATGGGGTGGACAAAAGATTGCGATATGGTTCATGTGGCTCATGGATTGATTCGTTGGCCAACTGGAAAATTTTCAACTCGAAAAGGCGATACAATTCATTTGTCTGAAGTAATCGATCGAGCTAAAGAAAAAGCCAAAGAGTTGGCAGAAAAAAGTAAAGTGGCGAAAGAATTAACTGATTATCAAAAAGAAGAAATGGTAAATAATGTGGCGATTGGAGCCATAAAATTTAACGATTTATCGAGTGATCCTCGAAAAGATATTATTTTTGATTGGGATCAAGTAATGAGTTTGGATGGAGATTCTGGTCCTTATTTACAATATGCTTACGCGAGATGTAAAAGTGTTTTGAATAAAACTGAAATTAAAGAACAAAAAAATATTGACCAAATTCCAAAAAATATTAATGTTGATGAAATGGCATTAATAAAAGAATTTTACAGATTTGAAGAAAAAATTATTGAAGCGTCGGAAAGATTCTCACCGGCAGTGATTGCAGAATATTTAATGGGAGTGGCCAGAAAATATAATGAGTTTTACGCTAAAAACAGAATTATTGATCAAAAAGAAGAAATTTTTAGAATATTTTTAACAAAAACAACCTCAAGTATTTTAGAAACTGGATTAAATTTGTTGGGGATAGAACTAGTTGAGAAAATGTAAATAAAAACTATATAATAAGATTATATGGTTAGTGTAGAACAACGTATTAATCATGAAAAACTTTTTGAAAGAGCGGCTAGAATTAAAAGAGCTACCTTGGAAAAAATTGATAATTTATTTTTTCCAATTAAAAAAGAACCAGAAGAACCAGAAAATATAGAATCTTTAAAAAAAATTTGGTTGGGAACCGGTATTGTTGAAAAATTAGAAGAAATAAAAAATAGCAAAGAAGTAATTTATGCAAAAACAGAAAAAGGTAGACGGACAGAAACTGAATTAATTCACATTGCCTATAAAGAAAACGAAGAAGAAAAACAAGAAATAGAAGTTATTTTTGACCATAAACAACACCAAGGAACACAAAGAAATTACGAATTTTATCGAAAAATTTTAATAAAAACCTGGAGTGTTTGGATAGATCAAATTAATGATAAAAAAACTGTTTTTTTTAGTCTTGAATACGAAGATACACGCCACAGAGAAGATAATTTTGGTATACATTCTAATAAATATGAAGAAATTATAGAAAATATTGATAGAGCAATTAATCTTAGAAATAAACAAGAAAAAAAACGAACTATATAAAATTCAACTAATGCAAAATCTAAATAATTTGATTTTTATTTATATTAATATAATATAAACTATGAGTGAAAATAAGTTAGATAATAGTTTTATTTTTAATCAAATTGGTGAAACAGATAGAATAAATGGGTTTAAGATAAATAGACCAAAAGAAGAAAGAAAAAATGATGATTTAGAAATATTGGAAAGATCGGAAATAATGGATTTTCTTAAAGAATTAAGAGATGGTGGGACAATAAAATGGAGTGATGAAAAAGTCGGAAGTTTACCAACAATAATAAATCCTGGAAAAAAATTAGAAGCATCTTTTTTAGAACCAAAAGAAAAAAATAAACTTGATTATGAACCAGCTAGAATTTATATAGGAACTGATGAAAACAACCCTTTTATATCAATTTTATTTAATGGATCTAAAGAATTACAAAGTGATGGAACTTGGTTGATAAAATGTTCTGAGGCTAGATTTGGAGTTAAAGATAGAAAATTGTGTTCTTTTGGATTTGGAACATCATATAAATCACTTGAAAGTAATGCTATTGGTGGAACGGATATTATTAGCGGTATTGTTAATGCAATAGTTACGCCTAGTTTTAAAGGTAATTTAAAAGATAGATCTATTTAAAAATCTTTTTGTAAATTTCAGAATAGTGCTCGACGGGAATGAATTTTATATCTTTTCTGACTTCTTTAGGAAGTTTTTCAAGATTTTTTTCATTGTCTTTTGGAATAAAAATAGTTTTTAAACCAGCACGATGAGCGGCAATAGATTTTTCTTTAAGACCACCAATTTCCAAAATGTTACCACGAAGAGTAATCTCCCCTGTCATACCAATATCTCGAGGAATAGCAATGTTTTTGAGAGCGGAAATTAGAGCAGTGGTAATGGCACCACCAGCGGATGGACCATCTTTTGGAGTGGCACCTTCTGGAACATGGATATGAATATCGATCTTATGGAAATCTTGCTTAATGCCAAATTCTTGAGCTTGACTACGAACAAAAGAGAGAGCCGCTTGGCAAGATTCTTTCATAACTGAACCAAGTTTACCGGTTAAAATTAGTTGACCTTTACCGGGCATAATATTGACTTCAATAAAGAGGATATCTCCCCCAACTGAAGTCCAAGCTAGACCAGTAGATAAACCAACTTCATCTTTTTTACCTTTAAGAGTGGAATTATAAATGTTTGGGCCTAAAAATTTTTTAATAATTTTTGGATCATTTAAATCAACTTTAGAAACTTTTGAAGTAATTATTTTTTTAGCAACTTTTCTAAAAAGACTAGCAATAACTCTTTCTAAACCTCTGACTCCAGCTTCACGAGTATATTTATCGATAATAAATTTTAGAGTTTCATCTTTAATATCAGCAATATTGGCTGGTTTTAAACCATTAGCTTTTAATTCTTTTTTGACTAAATAATTTTTAGCAATGTGGAATTTTTCTTCTTGAGTGTAGCCAGAAAAATCAATAATTTCCAAACGATCTCGAAGAGGACCTGGAATAGTCGAAAGATTGTTACCGGTTAAAATAAAGAAAACTTTTGAAAGATCAACAGGAAAATCAATGTAATGATCGGCAAATTCACGATTTTGTTCTGGATCGAGAGTTTCAAGAAGAGCAGAAGATGGATCACCACGATAATCTGAACCGATTTTATCAATTTCGTCCAACATAAAAACTGGATCCATAGACTTAGCATCTTTTAAGCCTTTAATGATGCGACCTGGCATAGCTCCAACATAAGTTCGGCGATGACCTCGAATTTCAGCTTCATCTTTAATACCACCTAAAGAAGCTCGGACAAATTCACGACCAAGAGCATGAGCAATAGATTTGCCTAAAGAAGTTTTACCAACACCTGGAGGACCAATAAAACAAAGAATATTGGCAGTAGTGGAATCTTTATCTTCTGGATGATTCTTATTTCTAAGTTGAAGAACGGCTAAATATTCTAGAATTCTTTCTTTAACATCTTTAATACCATAATGTTCTTCGTCAAGAATTTTGGCTGCTTTATTAATACTGATATTAGATTTACTGTATTTTCCCCATGGAAGTTCAACCACAGTTTCTAAATAAGTACGAATGTAGCTTGATTCTGGAGCCATGGAACCCATTTCAGTAAGACGGTCTAGTTCTTTAGTTAATTTTTTTCTAATTGGTTTAGGAATAGCTTTATTTTTAATCTTTTTTTCAAGATCAGAAAATTCACCAGAGGTTGACTCCCCTAGTCTTTTTAATTCTTTATCAATTTGGCGTTTACGTTCTTCTAAAACATTACGTTTAACTCCAGTATTAAATTTTTCTTGAGTTTTTTCTTCAATGGAACGTTCAAGTTCAGCGACTTTCATCTCTTGAATTAAATAGCCGGTAGCAATTTTTAATCTTTGACTAACTAAAAGAGTTTCCAAAAGATTTTGTTTTTCAGGAAGTTTGACATCAACAGAAAAAGAAACTTGATCGGCGAGATCACTACTAGAAACACCAGTTGAAAGTTGCATCATGGCTGGAAGATCGAATTGACGACCGAGAGCAAAAGCTTTTTTAAGCTGACTTAACATGGCTTCGGCTGATTCTTGAATTTCGATTAGAGGTTCTGGAATAATAGGTAAATCAACATATTCAACAGTGTAGAAAGAATCTTTTTTGGCTAAGCTAAGAATATTAACTCGAGAAACACCTTTAACAATGGCATGAAGATTGCCATCACTTTGAAGAATGTGTTCAATTCTGGCTAAAACACCAACATGATAAATATCATCATAATCTGGTTTTTCAGTATGAGAACTTTGTTGAGTGGTAATGATAACCATTTTATTGGTGTTATCGTAGGCATAAAGAAGAGAATTCATTGATTCTTTACGACCAAAAAAGAGGGAAGTTTCAACCGAAGGAAACAAAACGATATTTCGAAGAGGAATTAAAGGTAGAACCTTGTGGACAGGTTGGATAATAGAACCAGTTTCTGGCTCTTGAGCTGGAGTTATTTGGTTAGTTTTATCTTTAATATCTGTCATAATTAGCAGTCTATCACTATGGTTGCTAAGTGTCAATTAATTTATAGACGTCTTTATATTTTACAAATAGAAATCAGAATAACAACGAGTCAAATTGAACTAAAACTGATAAAATAGGACGAATGAGAAAAAAAGAAGAAACTATAATTAAATTTGGAAGAGTGGTTATTGTTGGCCGACCAAATACTGGTAAGTCAACATTACTAAATGCCATAATGAGTCAAAAAGTGGCAATTACTTCCCCATTACCTCAAACCACCAGAAAAAATGCTCGAGTTGTTTTTAGTGATCCTACTAAAGGTAAAATTATTTTCTCTGATACTCCAGGAATTATTAATAAAGTTAATGATTTGATTGGAAAGCGAGTTAACACTGAAGCTCCAAAAGAATTGGGTAGAGCTGATGTAATTTTGTGTTTATTAGATATTTCTAGACCAAAAAGTGAAGAAGAAAATAAAGTAATTGGTTTTATTAGAAAATCAGGAGCTAAGAAAATTTTAGTTTATAACAAGATTGATATTGCAATTGGAAGCAAAGATCATTTAGGTGAATATAATTATTTAGAAGAAGAATTTGACAAAGTTTGTTCAGTAAGTGCGATTAAAGAAAAAAATGTAAAAGGATTAATTAACGATATTTTTGAATTGTTACCAGCAGAAAGTGCCGAGTCAACAATTGAAGATGTGGAATTAATGGCTGAGAAAAAAGGCCCAATAATGGGAATGAATTCAAAAGAATATGTTTCAGAAATTATTAGAGAAAAAGCTTATTTATTTTTGAGAAAAGAGTTGCCTTATTCAATTAATGTGGAAGTAGAAAGTATTCAAGATAAGAAAAAGATGATTGTAATTAAAGCGGCAATTTTAACCAATGCTGATCGTTATAAAAAAATGATTATCGGAAAAGGTGGTAAGAAAATTAAAGAAATTGGTTACAATGCCAGAAAAGAACTAGAATTAATGTCTCAAAGAAAAATATTTTTGGAATTAACAGTCAAAATTGATAGACACTGGATGGAAAGAGATATTGAAGTCTAAATTAAACCAATTTTTTTGGTAATTAAGTCGCTAAGTTTTTTAATACTATCAGCATCGATAATAGAAATAGCCACATCATATTTAAGTTCTTTTTTAATGGTTTTCAATTGATCTGGAGTGAGTAAATCTGATTTAGCTAAAACGATAATTTCTGGCTTGGTAGCAAGAGTGGAACTATAACTGTCGAGTTCATGACGAACAGTTTTGTAATCGGCAAGATAGTCTTGAGATTCAGCGGAAATAAAATGAACTAAAAGTTTGGTACGTTCAATATGTTTTAAAAACTTAATTCCTAAACCCTTACCAATAGCAGCCCCTTCGATTAGACCTGGAATGTCAGCAATAATCAGTCCCCCTTTGGTAACTCCTAAATTTGGTTCAAGAGTGGTGAAAGAGTAATTAGCAACTCTAGCTTTGGCTGGAGTAATCTCGTTAAGAAAACTGGTTTTACCGGCATTTGGAAGACCAATTAGACCGACTTGAGCAATAAGTTTGAGTTGTAAAAATAAATCTTTTTCCTTACATTTAAATCCAAGTTGTCTTTCTTGTGGATTTTGATTAGTAGCGGATTTGAAGAAAAAATTTCCCCAACCACCAGTACCACCTCGAGCAATTAAAACTTGTTGACCAACTTCGGTTACCTCAACGGAAGTACCATTGTCATAATTAACTAAAGTTCCAATTGGAACTTGGATAATTAAATCTTCACCATTTTTACCACTACAATTGTTTTTACCACCAGCTCCACCATTTGGAGCGGAATAAACTTTAGAATGACGAAATTGATTTAAACGGCTGATATCAGAAACACCTTCAAAAATAACAGAACCACCTCGACCACCTTTACCACCGTCTGGACCACCCTTGGGACGGAAAGCATCGGAATAAAAATGAACATTTCCATTTCCACCGTCGCCACCTTTAACTTTAATTCTAATTTCATCAATAAGCATGAAGGTATTATAACCTAGATTAGGAATAAAAAGAAAACCCAGCATTGTTTGATTATAAAAATCAAAATTACTGGGTTTCTAATTTGTTTTTTTTGAAGTTAAATAATTAATCTACAAGACCATTATCTTCAAGAAGTTTAATGAAATATTCCAAACCATATTTTGAATATATGTCATAAGATTTAATGTATCGAGGATACCCGCTTTTTTTAGAAAAAGAAACAAAATCAGGAATCGAAAAATTTTTTTCTCCACTATTTTTGAAAAAAATTTCCAATTGTTCGCTAGAAACAGTAGCATACCCGTCAGGGTCTAAATTAGCTTCTCTACCTTCAATCCAAATATATCGAGAAAAATGACTTAAATAAATTTTTTTGGCAATATTTAATGGAATATTTCCAATAATTTGCCACCGACCATCGATATATTCATTAAAAGTAAAGACTTTTTTACTATCTTTTAGCATATAGCTAACAGAAATAATACCAGTGTCTGCTTCTTCGACACCAATCTTTTTAGAAAAATTAACCATAACTTTCTCCTTTCACAGATACCGTAATCACTTCAAAAAAAACAAGTTATTCAAGAACCATTTAAATTTAAAAAATAAAGCGATATTATTTTTTCTATACTTTAAATTTATTGGATTATACAACAATAAATATTAAATTGTGACTAAAATTCTACCAACACCACCATAACAAACACTTTTTCTTAGTTTCTGGAGTTGGAGATTTAGGAGTTGATTGAGGGGCAACCGTAATTTGTGGAGATGGAGTTACTTTAGAATCATTTGGTAAGATAGTTTCTTTAGAAACATTATTGTTTTTAGTTTTAGTAATATTTGATTTTGTGGTTTTAATTAAATTAGTTACTTTAGTTAATAAACTCTTGTAAAAGATAGTTGTTTTAGTTGATTTATTAGCTCCAGTCTTAATTTTCATAACATTACTCCATTCACCAGGCATACAACCATTTTGACCTCTAACTTTGAAGTAGTAGATAGTATTTGGTTTTAATTGGTAAATAGTATGGCTTTGAACTCCCTCACGTAATAAATAGACTTGTTCACCATGTTCTTCTGCATTTGGTTTTTCAGAGAAACTAACAAAATAATTATTAGTGGTAGACATTGGAGTAAAGAATAATTTAGCAGTATTACCTTTGACATTTATTTGGAACAAATCAGAGACTCCAATTGGTTTAGAATCATGACAAGAAGTGTCAGGGATAGAGAAACCAGAATTATTTGAAGAAGATCCATTGTTTGGATTTGAAGTTGGGGTTGGAGTTGGAGTAGATTGTTCTTCAATAACAGTAATTGTTGAAGTATCAACATTTGGGAGAATATTTCCTTCACCATCTAGAATATAAATTTGATAAGTTCCAGGAATTGAAGGGGCAACAAGAGTAGAAGAATCTCCACTACTTCTGGTCATTGTTGGACCTTGGGTAAAAGTAGTAGTCCCAACAGGAGCAACCCAAATAATAAAGTCTGGTTCATCAATTGGATTGATAGTAATCGTTCCAGAAACAGGAGTAGTTTCAACTGGAGATAAATTATATTGAATAAAAGATTTTAAAATTGGATAACCATTGTTAACAGTCTGAGTAGAATCTATTTTCCAAACATTATTAAAATTCCAATCAATATAGGTTGATTTAGTTTTCATTTCAGAAGTTGTTTTTGGAGTACCTTTATCAGTATCTGATTGACCAGAAGTTTCTGAATCGTAATAAGAGTTGGTAACAGTAGAACCATAAGAAGCTCCAACTAAACCACCTTTACTTGAAGCATCAGATACCTCTCCTTTTGAATAAGTATTAGTAATAGAAGTTCCAACGGCTAGACCAACTAAACCTCCGACATTAGATTTTCCTGAAACGTCTCCAATTGTATAAGAATTGAGAATATAAAAAGGAGAAGTTATTTGACCAACTAGACCTCCAACTGATCCATTACTATCTGGTGTATTTATATTAATAGTTGAATAACTGTTGGAAATGAAACCATTTGGAGCAACAACTCCACCAATAATTCCACCCATGTTTCCATTACCACTTCCAGGATTAACTTCAGTAATAGTACCAGCAGAATAAGAATTACTAATAGAACAAGTTCCTAAAGCCAATATTCCTCCAGCAAAAGATATTCCGTGAATATTTCCTTCAAAACTTGAGTCAGAAATAGTAGTGGAACTTTGAAATCCTTGACCAATAATTCCACCAACATAATTTCCAGAAAGAGATCCTGTTACATGAACATTACTAATAGTTGTTCCAACTTGATTATTATCAACTGTTCCTGTTAACCCACCAATAATAGAAGATGTACCACCAATATTGATATTATTAATTTTTAAATCTTTTATATATCCATTATCAACATCTCCAAAAAATCCATTAAATTGAAAATTATTTCCAATAGTAATATTGTTTACTGTTTTATTATTACCAATCAAAGTACCAGTAAAACTTTCATCTGGATTTAGTCCAATTGGTGTCCATTGGACACCAGAACAATCAATATCGTTTTCAATTGAATAAACAGCGTCTAAATCAATGGAAGAAATAGATTGAAGTTGAGCACAAGTAGTAATTTTGTATGGAGATTGAGAAGTACCACTACCTAAACCGGAAAATCTTACAACATTAATTACAGCTGAAGAAGGACTAGACACATTACCTAAAGAGTCAACAAAAAATAAACGATATTCACCGACAGTACTTGGAACATTAATGGAATCAGAATCTCCAGAAGCTTTGCTCATAGTTGAACCTTCAACAAAATTTGTAGTCCAGAGAGGAGCAATCCAAATAGTACCAGAAGATTGATTTGGTGAATTTATACTAATAGATGTAACTGCAGTTTTATTTGAAGTTAAAACAAAATTAGATATAAAAGGTTTTAAAAAAGGATAACCATAGTTTAAAACAGCTCCAGAATCCATACTCCAAATATTGGTAAAATCCCAAGTACTAAAAGTGTCTGGAGAAGTCATATATGAACTAGGGGTGCCTTTGCCAGTATCTGATTGACCAGAAAGATCTGAGTCATAAAGAGAATTAGTAACAGTGGTTCCATAAGCAGATCCAAGTAAACCACCTACACTATGATTAAGACTGTCAACTGCTCCAGCTGAATAAGAATTTTCAATAACAGCATTACTATCTCCAGAACCAACTAAACCACCTGTTTCACCTTGTTCAGAAACATCATTGGAATAAACATCTGAAAATGAATAAGAATTGGAAACTTTAGATAAACTATACATTCTACCGACTAAACCACCAACAGTACCATTGCCAGTAATTGCTCCAGTAGAATAACAAGAAGCAACTGTTGAATTATTTAAGTAACCAACTAATCCACCAACCGATAACCCAGTTCCTCCAACTGATCCAGTTGAATAAGAATTAGTTATATTTGAACCAGAAGGAACATAACCTACTAAACCACCAATGAATTGATCAGAAGCAGAAATATTAGCAGTAGAGTATGAATTATTAATTGTACTTCCTGAACTTAATTGTCCAAACAGACCACCAACAGTAGAATTGCCAGTTATTGACTGATTTCCACCAGTAGCAAAACAATTTGAAACATCTAGAGCACTGTTGGAACTATAACCGACAAGACCGCCTAAATAATTTCTGCCACCATTAATAATATTTTTGGAATAAGAGTTTTTAATTTGACCACCAGCAGTAATCATTCCAATTAAACCTCCGACATAATCACCACTTGTTCCTTGAACATTAATAGTTCCCTTAGAATAGGAAAAATCCATATCTATTTGGCCACCAACTGTTCCGATTAGACCTCCAAGATAACTAGTTCCAGTTACATTTACGTCTGTAAAACAATTTGAAAAAGTTAAAGGTGCGGTATTATGTCCAATTAAACCACCAACATTTCCCGATCCAGAAACAGAACCTGTAGCTGAAGAATTGGTAATAGTACCATTATTACTACCAGCAACCATACCAAGCAACATACCAACTTCATTTATGCCAGAAACAGAACCTGTAGCTGAAGAATTGGTAATAGTAAAACTAGCGCTAGCAGGAGTAAAACCAACCAGCATACCAGTATCATTTGCTCCAGAAATAGAACCGCCAATTGAAACATTGGTGATACTTGAACCAACTCCACTATAATCCATACCTCCTGTCAATCCTCCAGTACAATTACTAGCCGTAGGAGTATTTATAATAATATTTTCGAGAGTTAAATCTTTGATTTGAGCACCGCCAATAACTCCAAACAAACCAGACCAAATAGGATCGGTTTCTGGGTCATAATTAACATTACTAATTTTTTTATTATTACCGTTTAAAACACCAGCAAATGGAGTGCCCGGATCGGTTCCAATTGGTGTCCAAGCAACACCAGTACAATCAATATTATTTTCTAAAATATAACTTGAGGTTAAACTGTTATTTATTTCTAAAAATTGAGCACAAGTAGTGATTTGGTAAGGATCTTCACCAGTACCAGCTCCAGTTCCAGAGAAAGCGTTGACTGATTTAACAGTAAAAAGGCTAAATAAGGTGAAAAATAAAAAAGAAAGGGTGAAAAATTTGTTTTTTGACATAACCATGTATTAAATTTAAAGGTTATTTAAACTTAAATCAATATGTCAATTTTATTTAGTTATAAGTTAGCTAATTGGCCACAGGCGGCATTTAGATCTTGACCAAAAGAATGACGGAGAGAATATTCAATTCCAGATTGGTTTAGATAATTTAAAAATTTTTGTTGTTGATCTTTGGAAGCTGGAGTCATGCCACCATCGACTGGATTTAGAGGAATTAAATTTAAAAAGAAAAGATGATGAGATTTAATAAATTTAACCAAAGCTTGAGCGTCTTGTTGACCAGTATTACTGTCCATTAAAGCGTATTCAAAAAATAATTGACGATTAGTTTTATTAACATAATCAGTACAAGCTTGTTTAAGCTCGTCTAAATTAAATTGCTTAGCAATTGGCATAAAAGATTCTCTTTTGGATTGATCAGCAGAATGAAGAGAAATAGCTAAATTAATTTGAGTTTCTAAATTGGCAAATTCAGCAATTTTATCGACAACTCCGGCAGTAGAAATACTGATTTTTCGAGCCCCAATATTTAAACCATCTGGAGAATTAATAATTTTTATAGCCGCTAAAACATTATCCCAATTTAAAAACGGCTCCCCCATTCCCATAAAAACAATTCGACCAATATATTTTGGATAAATTTTTTGATTCCAGTAAATGATTTGATCAACAATTTCTTCTGGAGTTAAATTTCTTTTAAAACCCATTTTGCCAGTGGCACAAAAACTACAACCAAGAGAACAACCGACTTGACTGGAAACACAGGCAGTAATCCACTCTTCATAATCCATTAAAACTGATTCAATTTTTTGATTATCAGCTAATTTTAATAAAGCTTTTTGAGTAGAATTATTGCCAATAATTTTTTCTTCTGAAACAGACAATAATTTTAGTTTTTCGGATAATTTTTGACGAAGATCGAGAGATAAATCAGTCATCTGATCGAAGTTTAAATAACGACCAGAGTAATAGTTTTTAATTATTTGACGATAACGGAAAGGTGGTAAACCTAATTCGTCTAAAGTTGATTGTAATAAAGATAAATCCATTAAAAACTATTTGTTAACAGCAGCAAGATAATCTTGCTTTTGTTTGAAACCAATAAAGGTTTCTTTAATTTGACCATTATCAAAAAGAATAACTGTTGGAATTGCGGAAACATTATATTCAGCAGAAATATCTTGATTATCGTCAACATTAAGTTTAACGACTTTGAGTTTGCCTTCATTTTCAGTGGCAATTTCTTCCATAACTGGACCAAGCATTTGGCAAGGACCACACCATGGAGCCCAAAAATCGACTAAAACTTTACCTGGGAAATCTAGAACTTCGGTTTTAAAATTTTGTTTTGTTATTTCAATCATAGTTTTATTATACCTTATCTACCTTTAACTAATTTGGCAGTGTAAATAATTTTTCTTAAAACACCATCAATTCCTTCAATTTCATTACTCCCAGAAAGGTTAACGTATTGAGCTAAATAATCTGACATGGCAGTTTTTAATTCTTTAAGTTGAATTTGAGCATCTTTAAGCTTTTCGACAACATGAGCAGCTTCTGGACGAACCATAACTTTTTGTTTAGCAATAGTTTTAAGTTTAGCTTGTTTGCCGGCTTCTTGAGCCACCTCTTGATACTCTGTGTCGTTCTCTAGAAGAGCATCGAGCATTGATTTTTGTTCTTGATATTCTTTTTGAAGAACATCAAATCGAACAGTTGAAGAATTGATCAAAGATTCAATATTGATCAAATTAATAGCTTGGTTTGGGGTTGGATTTTGGTTTTCGTTTGGCATACCTTTTAACTTTATCAAGATAAAAAGTCACCTTCAAGTTGCAAAAGTTCAGAAACTGAATTTAGTCTGACTAATTTGTTTCTTAGTTGTTTGGCATTGGTAAGACCAGAAGCATAAAAAAGGAAATTTTTGCGAAGAGGATCGAAACGACGATGAGGAAAAACAGTGGTAAATAATTGAGCATGAAGGAGCATGGCAGAAAATCTTTCTTTTGGAGTAGCTAGATGATTATCTGGAGAAAAACACCATGGATTACCACAAGCAGCTCGGCCAATTAAAATACCATCAACACCATATTTTTGACAAAATTCTAAAGCTTGAAGTCTATTTTCAACATCACCATTACCAAAAATTTTAGTATTGGTATTTTTAGCTAATTCAACCACTTTTTGAATTTCAGACCAATCGGCTTGACCACTGTAGCCTTGTTTAAGAGTGCGGCCATGAATAGTTAGAAAATCTAAATTTTGAGCAAGTAAAATTGGCGCCCAAGATTCAATTATTGATTCAGTAACACCGAGCCTTGTTTTTACTGAAATTGTTGGTCGAAACCCCTCTGTCCTTCGGACATCTCCCCTTGAGGAAAGGGAGACTTTATTTTGTGAATATTGCTGATTACGTTTAATAATATCTAATGTTTTTTGATTTAATCCTAAATCAGTAATTTTGGTTTTGCTAGAAAACCAATCTTCAATCCCCTGTTTAGTTTTAGTAATAATTTCAACCGCTAATTCTGGTTTACCAATTAAAGCGGCACCACTACCATTTTGAGTAACAGTCTTGGCGGGACAACCCATATTAATATCTATACCATCAAAACCAAGTTCGGATAAAATAACGGCTGATTTATAAAAACTTTCAGGATCTTTACCGAAAAGTTGACCAATAAGTGGACGTTCTTCTGAGGAAAATAAAAGAATATCATACAATTTAACACCACCATGGCTAATACCTTCAGCACTAACAAATTCAGTGAACATTAAATCTGGTTTAGCAATTTCAGTTTGAAGTAGACGAAAAGGTTCATCGGTAACTCCATCCATTGGGGAAAGAGCGATGATTGGGTTTTTAGTTAAAAAGGACATTTAATTATCTTTGTCTTTTTGATTTGAAGGCGAATTTAGCCCCAACCTTTGAACCAAAACTACGTTGTTTAAAAACTGTTGATCTAACATGATTTTCTGAACTAGCTTTATATTCTGGTTTTTGACCTTGTCGTGGTTTGAATTTATTTTTTGAAGGAGTGGCTGATTCGGCATAAAATTTAGGAGTATATTCACCGGTGGTATTACGATTTATAGATCGACCAAGAGAGTTAAAGACTGGTTTTCCACCTTTATATTCTCGTTTCTTTTGAATTGTTTGTGGGACAAACGATGATGGTCTATCAGAAAATTGACGACGTTCTGGTGGACGTTGACGATTATCTAGAGATTTTTTTTGATCTCGATAATCAGTAACATCACTATCTGGATGAGGAAGAAAAACTTGAGGTTCACGACGTTTTGGATGTTTTTCCATAGATTCTTCATGACGAAGTTTACCTTCTTCAGTTAGAAATGGATCTGGCTCAGCATAATCAACAATAATAGTACGATCGTTTAAAAACCAATTATGATATTTATGCTTGGCTTTGACGGCATCGCCTAAATTTTCATATTCAACATAAGCCATACCTCGACTTCGACCCCAGCGATTGTTGACGATTTTGACAGAGACGACTTTACCTTCGGTTATGAAAATAGAAAGTAATTCACCTTCAGTGAAATGATAGGGCAAACTACCGATAAATAGGCGTTTTGAGACAGGTTTAGTTAATGACATAGATGTATATATTATACCTGTTAAAATAAATAATGATTAGGTATGAAAAAATGGTCATCGGAGAACTGCAAACCAACTGCTATTTAGTCTGGGATGAAAACAGTAAAGAGTGTTTAATAATTGATCCGGCTGATGATGGAGTCAGTATTAGTGAAGAAATAGATGCCAAAAAATTAACAGTAAAAGCAGTTTTTTTAACTCATGGACATTTTGATCATTGTTTGGGAGCTTTGGATTTAAAATTAATTTATAATGTGGATTTTGGATGTAGCCAGAAAGATGCTTTTTTGTTGGACAGACAAGATGAAACAGCAAAACATTTTTTGAAAAGAGAAATTCAGGTACCAAATTTTGTCAAAATTGATATTGATTTGGATACAACTGATACTTTTAAATTAGGAGGAGAAATATTTGAAATTATTAAAACTCCAGGACATACTCCAGGAAGCGTTTGTTTTTACAATAAACAAAATCATTTACTATTTTCTGGGGATACTTTGTTTTTAGGATTAAGAGGCAGAACAGATTTTAGTTATGGTTCAACTAAAAATATATTTGCCAGCTTAAAAAAACTAATGAAGCTAGAAAAAGATACATTAGTTTTGCCTGGACATGGAGACGAAACTTCAATTGAATTAGAATCTAGACACTATCTCTAAGATTATCAATAGTTTCCTCAAAGTTTTTAATATGGTCTTGTTTGATACTTTCCAAAAGTTCAATTAGAAGACCATTGATGTAGGCTTTGATTGACTCAGCTTGTTTGGGCGTTAGATTATTTTCTTTAATTAATTCTTCTATTGTTTGCATTGAAGTATTTTATCTTATTTCAGAGGTAAATTCCAAATTGAGTTGGGAAATTGTTATAATACGAAGAAATACTGCTCTGTCGTCTAATGGTAGGACAGTCGGCTCTGAACCGACTAATTGTGGTTCGAATCCATACGGAGCAACTAAAATATCTTTACTAAAACATTTTTTTTGAATATAAAAATTATTCTGATCGGAGGGCTTCGATAGGATCAAGTTTAGAGGCTTTTAATGATGGGAAAAAGCTAGCACAAAAAGAAACTACCATAACAACGATAAATATTTTAATTACAGAAAATGGAGTTAAAACATATAAAATAAAACCATCGATATCTTTTAAAAACGTCATATGGGAAATAGGATTAATTATAAATCCTAAAATTATAGCCAATACAACAGAAATAATATAACCCCAAAAACCAATACATAAAGCTTCAAATGTAAACAATTGAAAAATTAATTTTTTACTACCACCAAGAGCTTTAATTAATCCAATTTCTTTAGTTCTTTCTAATATTCCCATAAGAACAGTATTGACGATTCCAAATGTGGCAACTGCTAAAGAAATAGCAGCCACACCAAGCATAATAGCTCTTAAAATATTTACTATTTGGAACATTTGTTTATTTTGATCTTCATAAGAAGAGGCTTCAATTCCGGCGTTTGATAAGTTTTCCTTAAATTCAGATAATTCAGTCTTTGACAACTCTTTAGTATATATTTGTAAATAATTTGATGATTGAGGATTAACAGACTCTGGAGAAACTATTTGATTAATATAAGTAGATGTTTCATAACTTACCTGAATAGGATAAGTACTTTCGCTTTTATGGGTGACACCAGAAACAACTAATGAAAATTCTTTAGATTCTTGCTGTTTATTATCCCAAATGTCAACAGTAATTACTTTACCAACAGCATCATCCGCATTTATAAAACCAAGTGGTTCAATATATTCCTGACTAATTAATATTTGATTAAATTCAGGGGTTTTACCACTAATTAATTTTGCTGAGCTATCAGGATAAATTACTCCAGCATTGCCAGTGAATTTTTCATAACCATTTCGAGAAATAGAAGCCAAATTAATATATTGAGGATAGAAAACATCTTCGATAATTGACGGATAATTATTTTTTAAATAACTAATATCTGAAGATCTAAAAACTTTAGTGTCATCTTCTTTATCAGAATCTTTAAATTTTGTAATTTCTCCATATTTATAAGTATCGGCACCTTTTTTGGTAAGACGAAAAATACGAGCCGAACCAGTTTCCAAATTATTAGAAACATATTGCTCAAAACCATTACCAACACTTTCAGCAACTAAAAGAGTTATAGAACCAATAATAACTGCTAGAGTGGTTAAAATAGTTCTAGTTTTATTTCTGAAAAGATTATTGTTAGAAGTAGAAATAATATCATTTATTTTCATAATTCTTTAACTATTTTTCCATCTTTAATCATTATTTGTTTTTGACATTTTTTAGCTAAATCTGAATCATGAGTAATTAAAATTAAAGTAATTCCTTTTTTATTTAGTCCAAAAAGAATTTTTTCGATTGTTTCACCATTGGTACTATCAAGATTACCTGTAGGTTCATCGGCAAAAATTATTTGAGGGTTACCAATTAAAGCACGAGCAATACAAACTCTTTGTTTTTGACCTCCAGACAAATTTTTTGATTTATTGTTTTTTTTATCTAAAATATCAACTTCAGTTAACATAGCAACGGCTTTTTCTTCACGATTTTTTTTTGAGTCTTGACCAGTTATTTTTAAAGGCAAAATAACATTTTCTAAAACAGTATCATTTGGATTAAGAAAAAATTGTTGAAAAACAAAACCAAAAGATTCACCTCTAAGTTTTTCTAATTCTTTTTGAGATATTTTGGAAACTTCATTTCCATTTATATAAAGTTTTCCAGAAGTAGGTTTATCAAGACAAGCCAAAATGTGCATTAAGGTTGACTTGCCACTGCCAGATTTACCAATAATAGCAACACTTTCGCCTCTTTTAACAGTGAAAGAAATATTATCTAAGGCCTTGAAAGCCTCACCTTCATCTCCATAAATACGAGTAATATTTTTGGCTTCAATTATAATACTTTCCGATTTATTGTTTAACATAACTAAGAGTATCTCCAACATTAATTCCGGACAAAATTTCAATATCTTCGTAATTTTCCATACCAGTTAAAACTTCTTTCTTTTCGACTATTTTATTGTTAATTAAATTAACATATCGTTTACCTTTATCGCTGGTAATATACTGACGAGGAATAACCATTGCATTATTTTTTTCTGAAAGTAAAACTTCTATTTCAGAAGTCATTCCTAAATGATAGTTATATTTTTTAGGGTCTCGTTGGTAAGAAATTCTAACTTCATATTTGTTATTGGTAGTATCGATTGGAGAATAAGAAACATAATTAATAGTTCCATCGAAAGGAGATTCACGATAGGAATCAAGAGTAATTTTGGTTTTTTGACCAATTTTTAATTTAATAACATCTTGTTGACCAACTAGAGCAGAAATATATTCTGTTTCTGGATCAACAATTTCAAAATAATCATCAGCATTAGGATAAGAACCTGTCTGAGATAAAGGACTTTTAATAACTACTCCTTTTATTGGTGTTGAAAGATATGACTTTTTAATTGCCATATTTTTCAAATCAACATCAATAACTGAATTATCTAAAGATAATTGAGATTTATCGACTAAAATTTTCATATCACGAGCTAAAGTTTTATCGGTTTGATCTAAATATTTATTATCTTGAGTACTTTTATCGAAATCCAATCTAGTAGATAAATAACTATTTAGGCTTAATTTTAATGATTTTTCAACTTCATTAGTATCTTGTTTGGCTAATCCTTGATATTTTTTAACTTGATCGCCACTTTTTATTCCAATCCAGATTATTTTACTATTTTCAATAAAAGAAATTTTTGCTTTTGAAGAAGCATCTAAAATTCCAGATAAATAAATTTTTTCCTGTAAATTTTTACTTTGAACAGTAGTAGTAATTCCTTTTAAATTATTTTTGGATTTTTTTATATTAAAAAAAATAAAAAAACCGATTATTAATAAAATAATTATAATGATAATTTTCTTTTTTTTATTTTTTTTCATATTTACTAATTAAATTAAGATAATAATTATATTATTAATACTAATTTAGTTTCGATGAGGCAGTAGCAGTAGGTTGAGCGACAAAATTTTGAATATCAATCCAGTTATTTTCGCCGATTCTAGGGATAAGAATGGCTTGTCCAAGACTACTTCTGCCATCCTTTAAAAGGTTGTCG
>Ga0209373_10000538_pt1 | contig 60444 bp, 57 predicted proteins | sample Higcelweek5metaG_FD_187173 | JGI IMG/M metagenome (GOLD analysis project Ga0209373, IMG submission 187173) | Freshwater pond sediment microbial communities from the University of Edinburgh, under environmental carbon perturbations - High... | ecosystem: Environmental > Aquatic > Freshwater >...
CTGCAAGAACCTTGGTGATTGCAGCGGTCAACGTTGTCTTACCATGGTCTACGTGACCAATCGTTCCGATGTTTACGTGCGTCTTATTACGCTCAAATTTAGCCTTGGCCATCGACTGGTTCCTCCTAGTTCGAATTCTTAGAGTATTAGCCTTTTACTTTTGCAATAATGTCATCTGATACTGATTTAGGGACCGGCTCATAATGATCAAAAGTCATCGCATAAGTTGCACGGCCTTGTGTAGCTGAACGTAAATCAGTTGAATAACCAAACATATTAGCCAATGGAACCATAGAGCTTACAACTTGTGCACCAGCCCTTGAATCCATCCCCATAATACGACCGCGACGTGAATTTAAGTCACCAATCACTTCACCCATATATTCTTCAGGAACAACAACCTCGACAGACATTATAGGCTCAAGCAATATAGGGCCAGCTTTTTGACAACCTTCTTTAAATCCCATTGATCCTGCTATTTTAAACGCCATTTCAGATGAGTCAACTTCATGATAAGAACCATCGATAAGCGTAACTTTTACATCAACAACCGGAAAACCTGCGAGTACACCTGAATCAGTGGCTTCAAAAATACCTTTATCAACTGCTGGTATATACTCACGCGGAACTACACCACCTTTTATAGCGTCGACAAACTCATAGCCTTTTCCTGGTTCTGGCTGAGGCTCAACCTCTAACCATACATGACCATATTGGCCACGTCCACCAGACTGACGAACAAATTTACCTTCAACTTTAACCTTTTTAGTAATTGTTTCACGATACGCGACTTGTGGTTTACCGACATTTGCCTCAACCTTAAATTCCCGCATCATACGATCTACAATTATTTCAAGATGCAGCTCACCCATTCCAGAGATTATGGTTTGACCAGTCTCTTCATCAGTTTTAACTCTAAAAGAAGGGTCTTCACTAGCTAGTTTCTGCAGAGAAAGACCAAGCTTTTCCTGATCAGACTTAGTTTTAGGTTCAATTGCAATTGAAATCACAGGTTCTGGAAATTCAATAGACTCAAGAATTACTGCGTGATCTTCATTACACAAAGTGTCGCCAGTAGTGGTATACTTAAGTCCGACTGCAGCTGCAATATCACCAGCATAGACTTCTTTGATTTCTTCACGCTTGTTTGCATGCATCTTTAACAAACGACCAATACGCTCACGCTTACCTTTTGTAGCATTGTAAACATAAGAACCTGACTGCAACACACCTGAATAGACCCGTATAAAAGTAAGTTGCCCCACAAAAGGGTCAGTCATTATTTTAAAGCCTAATGCGGAAAACGGTTCAGAATCATCTGCTTTACGCTCTACCTCTGCTCCAGACTCATCAAGTCCTTTAATAGCAGGAATATCAAGTGGCGACGGCATATAATCTACAACTGCATCAAGCAGATTCTGCACACCCTTGTTTTTAAATGAAGAACCACAAACAACAGGTATAATTTGGATTGCAATGGTGCACTTGCGAATGGCTTCCATAATCTGCTCTTCGCTTAGCGCTTCACCACTAAGATACTTCTCCATAAGTTCATCATCGTGACTGGATATTTCTTCTATTAGTTTGTCACGCCACTCCTGTGCTTCAACAGCAAGTTCAGCAGGTATTTCCTCTTCATGAAATTTTGCCCCCAGAGATTCTTCATCCCAGATGACGGCTTTCATTCGGACCAAATCAACTATACCTTTAAAATAGTCCTCTTTACCGACAGGCAACTGAATTGGTACCGCATTCGCTTTGAGACGATCCTTGATCATCTGTACGCCACGATAAAAATCGGCACCCACACGATCCATCTTATTAATAAATGCAATACGTGGCACACAATATCTATCTGCTTGGCGCCAAACAGTTTCAGATTGCGGCTCCACTCCGCCAACAGAGCAGAATACAGCAACAGCGCCATCCAAAACACGCAAAGAACGCTCTACTTCAATTGTAAAATCTACGTGACCAGGTGTATCAATAATATTAATTCTATGATCATTCCACGTACAGGTGGTTGCAGCAGAAGTGATTGTTATGCCTCGCTCCTGCTCTTGCTCCATCCAGTCCATTGTAGCAGTACCTTCGTGCACCTCGCCAATCTTATGAGATACACCAGTATAGTACAATATACGTTCTGTGGTAGTGGTCTTACCGGCATCGATATGAGCCATAATTCCAATATTACGATATTTTTCAAGTGGCGATAAACGAGACACTAAAAATTCCTCCAACAATCAAGCTTCTACCAACGATAGTGAGCAAAAGCACGGTTCGCCTCTGCCATCTTATGAGTATCTTCACGCTTCTTAACCGATGACCCACGATTATTAAAAGCATCAAGTATCTCGCCTGCCATCTTTTCAGTCATTGTCTTTTCAGAACGCGCAGAAGAATATTTAATCAACCAACGCATCGCAAGAGACACTCGACGATCCGGCCGAACCTCAACAGGCACTTGATACGTAGAACCACCAACACGGCGAGACTTAACCTCCAATGTAGGCTTAATATTATCCAAACCCTTCTTCAGAGCCTTAACAGCCTCTTCACCCGACTTCGACTCCACAATTTCAAGAGCCTTATACAAAATCGACTCTGCAACACTTTTTTTGCCACCAAGCATCAATATATTTATCAGCTTTGCAACAGTCTTATCATTATATTTAGGGTCCGGCAGAATAACTCGTTTTGGCACTTCTCGTCTTCTTGGCATACTCTCTCCCCCACAAAACTATTTTACTTAGGACGCTTAGCTCCATATTTGGAGCGAGCCTGCTGACGCCCCTTTACACCAACGGAGTCCAAGGTGCCACGCACGATATGATAGCGAACACCCGGCAAGTCCTTGACCCGACCACCACGTATCAACACAACAGAGTGCTCCTGCAAATTATGACCAACACCAGGAATATACGACGTAACCTCTATCCCATTTGTCAACCTAACACGAGCAACCTTACGCAATGCAGAGTTAGGCTTTTTAGGGGTAGTCGTATAAACGCGCGTACAAACACCACGCTTTTGCGGACAACATTTCAAAGCCGGAGCAGTCGACTTATCCTTTTTCTTTTCACGACCCTGACGAATCAACTGATTGATCGTTGGCATATTAAATTTATCTCCCAGCAATTAATAAAAAACCTACCACAGGACAAACACCAATCGCTTACCCTAAACACGATTTGCAAAAAAAACAAAGACACATAGTCACACAATTTTTAAAAAATATGGCGGGGAATGGAATAATTGTAGGGCCGGAATTATACCAGCAGCTCCATTCAGTCTTCAGCTCAAAGCTGATCCTCACAGTTTCCGAGGCAGATGAACAACATAAACTAAACCATCTACGCCGTCAAGCTTTTTTTGTCTTGTCAAATGAAATATATAGTTAAATATATTTCATTTGACAACCAGACATTACATTAAACCGTTTGCACTTCTAATGAGCTATCATGAGCTATTTGTGAATACACTACTTGTTCTGCCAAAGCGTTTTCTTCGACGTGTAGTCGCATATTGCGGTAACGAGGAATACCAGTACCTGCTGGAATTAATCTACCCATAATTACGTTTTCTTTAAGGCCACGTAAATAGTCGATTTTACCCTCTATGGCAGCCTGTGTGAGAACCTTTGTTGTCTCTTGAAAAGAAGCAGCAGATATAAAAGATTCGGTTGATAAAGAGGCTTTTGTAATACCAAGGAGTAAAGGTTCTGCTGTAGCAGATCTTTTGCTTTCTGAAAAAGCTCTAGCATTTTCTTCTTCGAAAACATATCGTTCAACCTGATCATCGATCAAGAGATTAGTATCTCCTACTTCCTTGATTCTTACCCGTCGCAACATTTGACGCACAATAACTTCTATATGCTTATCGTTAATTTTTACACCTTGTAAACGGTAAACTTCCTGTACCTCATCAACAAGATATTTTGCTAACTCCTTGACGCCAAGAACCCTGAGTATATCATGAGGATTAGAAGAGCCATCCATTAACGGTTCACCAGCTCTTACGTAGTCGCCTTCGTGTACGCTAATGTGCTTTCCTTTAGGAATCAAATACTCTTTTGGCTCACCGAGTTCAGGAGTAACAATAACCTTTCGCTTACCCTTAGAGTCTTTTCCAAAGTTCACTTTTCCGTCTATCTCGGTAATGACAGCGAAGTCCTTAGGTTTACGAGCCTCAAACAATTCTGCAACACGTGGCAAACCGCCCGTGATATCTTTGGTTTTAGTAGTTTCACGCGGTATTTTTGCGATAATATCACCAGCACATATAACAGTATCTTCAGGAATGTTAATAATTGCTCCAACCGGTAGATAGTAGCGACCTATAGTGCCACCCGATTCGCTTGTATCTTTAATGGCAATTCTAGGACGTTTATCGGAATCTTTTGTTTCAACAATCTCTTTACGAGATAGCCCGGTAACCTCGTCAAGTTTTTCTTCCATAGTAACACCTTCTATGATGTCACCAAACTTAACACGTCCAGCCACTTCGGTTAGAATGGGCATTGTGTACGGATCCCATTCTGCTAGAGTTTCCCCGCCCTTAACATATCCTTCAGGACTAATCTTTAATTTGGCACCATAAACAACACCATAACGTTCACGTTCACGCCCAGTCTCGTCAACTACCGCTACTTCCCCATTACGACTCATTACAATATGGAAGCCTTCAAAATTAACAACAGTATGCAAGTTGATATATTTCACTAAACCATCATAACGCGCTTCCAGTGAGGTTTGCTCAGCCGCCCTTGATGCGGTACCACCGATATGGAAAGTACGCATAGTCAATTGGGTTCCAGGCTCACCGATTGACTGAGCCGCTATAACCCCAACTGCCTCACCCATGTTCACAATATGGCCTCTGGCTAAATCACGTCCATAACATTTAGCACAAATTCCTCGTTTACTCTGGCAGGTAAGAACAGAACGCATTTTTACTTTTTCAAGGCCAGCATCTTCAATCTTTTTAACTAACGTTTCATCAATTTCTTGATTTGCTTCTACTAGTATTTCGTCGGTAATAGGATCATGAATGTCATCAAGCGCCACTCTACCAAGGATACGGTCACCAACATGCTCAATGACTTCTCCGCCCTCTGTAAGTGAACTTACGAGTAGACCGTCAAGCGTTCCACAATCATCTTCAGTAATAATTGCGTCCTGCGCTACATCAACTAAACGTCGGGTCAGATACCCTGAGTTTGCAGTTTTTAATGCTGTATCAGCAAGACCTTTACGGGCACCGTGAGTCGAAATAAAATACTGCAAAACTGTCAAACCTTCACGGAAGTTAGCAGTAATTGGCGTCTCAATAATTTCGCCGGATGGTTTTGCCATCAACCCCCGCATACCCGCAAGCTGACGTATTTGCTGTGCAGATCCACGGGCGCCTGAATCAGCCATCATATGGATAGCATTAAATGAGGGAATCTCAACTTCTTTACCATCGCTGTCCACTACAATTTCTTTTGATAGATTGCCTAGCATCTCATTGGCAATCTCTTCAGTAGATTTAGCCCATATATCAATTACTTTATTATAACGTTCACCATCAGTAATGAGTCCCTCTGTGTACTGATTCTGAATTTCCTGAACTTCCTCGTTAGCTCGATCTATAATAGCCTGTTTTCCTTCAGGAATGACCATATCATCAATACATATCGAGATTCCGGCTAAATTAGCGTACCGAAATCCGGTTTCCTTCAAACGATCTGCTAAAATAACAGTTTCTTTATTACCGGCAAGACGGTAACAAGTATCAATCAAGTTAGAGAGTTCCTTCTTATTCATTACTTTATTAATAGCAGAGAAGGGTACCTGTGGTGGCAGAACCTCACGAAGTATGATCCTACCTACCGTTGTGTCTATAAGCTGGGGCTTCTCATCAACATTATCTGGAGCATCAACCATTCTGACTTTAACCCTGGCTTGCATATGAACAGCTCCATGGTCAAATGCAATACGAACCTCTTCAGGAGAAGCAAATACCGTTTTTTCTCCTAAAGCACCAATCCTCTCTCTCGTCATATAGTAAGTACCCAAGACCATATCTTGAGATGGAACGATAATAGGTTTACCGTGTGCCGGTGACAGGATGTTATTGGTCGACATCATCAATACTCTGGTTTCAACTTGGCTCTCAATAGACAATGGAAGGTGCACTGCCATCTGATCGCCGTCAAAGTCGGCATTAAAAGCTGTACAAACCAATGGGTGCAACTGAATTGCCTTACCCTCAATCAAAACAGGCTCAAATGCCTGAATGCCAAGCCTATGCAGAGTCGGCGCGCGGTTTAACATAACAGGATGTTCTCTGATCACTTCCTCAAGAACATCCCAAACTTCTGGTTTTTCTTTCTCAACCATTTTCTTGGCGCTTTTAATGGTAGTTACATAACCACGTTCTTCAAGTTTGTTATAGATAAATGGCTTAAAAAGCTCCAAGGCCATTTTTTTGGGAAGCCCACATTGGTGTAACTTTAGTTCTGGACCAACTACAATTACAGAACGTCCAGAATAATCCACCCGTTTCCCCAATAGGTTCTGGCGGAAACGGCCTGATTTACCTTTAAGCATATCAGACAACGATTTGAGCGGCCGCTTATTTGGGCCAGCAATAGCTCGGCCTCGCCGACCATTATCAAATAAAGCATCAACTGCCTCTTGCAGCATCCGCTTTTCATTTCTGATAATCACCTCAGGGGCCTGAAGCTCACAAAGCCGCTTAAGTCGATTATTGCGATTAATCACACGCCTATACAGATCATTGAGATCTGAAGTTGCAAATCGTCCACCATCCAGCGGTACAAGTGGTCGTAATTCTGGCGGAAGAACTGGAATGCACTCTAGAATCATCCACTCAGGCTTGTTGCCAGATTGTTTAAACGCCTCAACAACCTTAAGGCGTTTAGCTACTTTTTTTCGTTTTGCTTCGCTGGTTGATTCCATCATCTCAATGCGAAGCTGAACAGCTAAGTCATCAAGCTCAAGGGCTTTTAAACACTCACGAATTGCTTCTGCACCCATTCCACCTTCAAAGGCGTCAATTCCATAGTCTTCTTTAGCCTTCAAAAACTTATCTTCTGCCATAACTTCACAAAATTTAAGTGTAGTTGTGCCGGGATCAGTCACGACAAAAGCCTCAAAATAGAGAACCCGTTCCAAATCTTTAAGTGTAATATCAAGCAAATTACCAATTCGTGAAGGTAACGACTTTAAAAACCATATATGCGCTACAGGAGTAGCAAGATCAATATGACCAAGGCGCTCACGTCGGACTTTTGAAGGAATAACCTCTACACCGCATTTTTCACATATTATGCCGCGATGCTTCATTCGTTTATATTTACCACAATTACACTCATAATCCTTGGTAGGTCCGAATATCTTTGCACAGAACAATCCATCACGTTCCGGTTTAAAGGTCCGGTAATTTATAGTTTCAGGTTTCTTAACCTCACCAAAAGATCGCTCCCTAATCTTCTCTGGTGAGGAGATTGAAATACGTATGGCAGAAAAGTGCAGGGGATCTTTTGGTCTATCGAAGAAGCTTCCTGTGAAATAGTCTTCCACGGTCTATCCTCCAGTATTATCTCAAACTTCAAGCGGACTTAGTAGTCCGCAACAGCGGCAATTAACAGTAACCGCACAATTAATTTATTCGTCCCCTTCAAGTAACTCCACGTCAAGACATAGTGACTGAAGCTCCTTGATCAACACGTTAAAAGATTCTGGCAAACCTGGCTCCAGCGTATGTTTGCCTTTTACAATCGCCTCATACATGCGCGTACGTCCCGAAACATCATCAGATTTGACTGTCAAGAATTCCTGCAACGCGTAAGAACAACCATAAGCTTCCATAGCCCAGACCTCCATCTCACCGAGGCGTTGTCCACCGAATTGGGCTTTACCACCAAGCGGTTGCTGGGTTACCAAAGAATAAGGTCCTATAGAACGAGCATGTATCTTGTCATCAACCAAGTGATGGAGTTTCAACACGTACATAATACCGACAGTAACTTTATGTATGAAAGGTTCGCCTGTACGGCCATCAAATAGAGTGACCTGTCCATTAGTTGCAAAGCCTGCTCTGGTTAACAGCTCTTTAATTTTTGCTTCACCAGCCCCTTCAAAAACTGGTGATGCCATTGGCACCCCACGAGATAAACGTCTCGCAACGAGTAATAGTTCATCGCGATCCATTCTATCAAGGATCTTAGTAAACTCCTCGTTATCATACGTTTCCCTTATAAATCTTTTTAAATTGTCCTCTGAGGTATGCTCCTCAATCATTTTCTGGATTTTCCAACCAAGCCCTTTGGCAGCCCACCCCAGATGGGTTTCAAGAATCTGACCAACGTTCATACGAGAAGGAACACCTAAAGGGTTCAATACAATCTCTACCGGTCGACCGTCTTCCATGTAAGGCATATCTTCTTCTGGTAATATCCTAGAGACGACACCTTTGTTACCATGTCGGCCTGCCATTTTATCACCAACCTGTAGTTTGCGTTTGATGGCAACGTATACCTTAACCATCTTTATCACGCCTGGAGGCAGATCATCGCCCCTTCTTAATTTTTGGACCTTATCATCAAATACGCCGCGTATAAGTTCAACCTGTTCGTTTAACTTAGAAAGTACTTCAGCAACTTTCTCTTCAACCTCAGATGTTTCTGCAACTGAAATGGTTGCCCATCGGTCCATGGTCAAAGATTCAAGCAACTCATCAGTAATTTTCTTACCCTTAGCGAGTACGGTTACACCATGACGATCTTCAATTTTTGCAGCAGCAGTCTTACCTACAAGAAGTCTCTTTACTTTACCTCGTGCAGAATCACGGATAATACGAACTTCATCTTGCTCGTCCTTACGAAGTTTTTCTTCTTCTATCTTTTCTATTAGTTCAGTTCTTGCATCTTTGTCATTTCCTTTACGCGAAAAAACCTTTGCACCAATAACAGTTCCCTCTACACCTGGAGGTATTGTCAAAGAAGTGTCACGTACATCACCTGCTTTTTCACCAAATATCGCTCTTAACAATTTTTCTTCTGGAGATAGTTGCGTTTCTCCTTTTGGAGTAATTTTACCTACCAGAATATCGCCCGGCTTTACTTCGGCTCCTATCCTAATAATTCCGGATTCATCTAGATCTTTAAGAGCTTCTTCACCAAGGTTTGGAATATCTGAAGTAATTTCCTCTTTTCCCAACTTAGTGTCACGAGCAACACACTCAAACTCTTCAATATGTATAGACGTATAGCGGTCATCCTTAGTCAGGCGCTCTGAGACAAGGATGGAATCCTCAAAATTGTACCCCCCCCAAGGCATGAACGCGACTATAATGTTCTGACCAAGAGCTAATTCGCCCATGTCAGTAGAAGGACCGTCAGCAATCACATCGCCACGCTTAACCTTATCACCAACCTTAACAACCGGTTTCTGATTAATGCAGGTATTCTGGTTAGAGCGAGAGAATTTTACAAGATTATAAATATCTACACCGGTACCAGCTTCATCAAACTCTTCTTCATCAATTTTTATAACAATTCTACCTGCATCAACAGCATCAACCATACCATTATGTCGCGCTATCACAGACACACCAGAATCTTTAGCAACAATACGTTCCATACCGGTTCCAACTAGAGGAGAATCAGCACGTAATAATGGAACAGCCTGGCGTTGCATGTTAGATCCCATCAATGCCCGGTTTGCGTCGTCATTCTCAAGGAATGGTATCAAGGCAGCTGCAACAGAGACAAGTTGCTTTGGAGCAACATCCATCAACTCTATCTCATTTCGCTGTACAAGGATAAATTCACCACTTTTTCGAGCTGAAACATAGTCGTTTATAAAGCGTCCTTCTTTATCAACCAATGCATTAGCCTGTGCAATTGCGTGCCCTTCCTCTTCAAGAGCAGAAAAGAATTTAACTTCATTTGTTACCTGACTATCACGAACTAAACGATACGGAGTTTCAACAAAACCATGTTCATTAATGCGAGCATATGTTGACAGCGAAGCAATCAATCCAATATTAGGACCTTCTGGAGTTTCAATTGGGCATACACGACCATAGTGGGTCGGATGTACATCTCGGACTTCAAAGCCAGCACGTTCACGCGTAAGTCCCCCTGGTCCCAAAGCAGACAAACGACGCTTATGAGTAACCTCTGAAAGCGGATTAGTCTGGTCCATAAACTGAGACAATTGTGAAGAGCCAAAAAACTCTTTGACAACAGCTGAAACCGGTTTTGAGTTTATAAGATCGTGAGGCATGAGGTTTTCAACCTCCTGCAACGACATTCGCTCCTTAATAGCACGCTCCATCCGCACTAATCCGATTCGGTATTGATTTTCAAGTAACTCACCAACTGCCCGTACACGCCTGTTACCAAGATGGTCAATATCGTCTATAGTGCCGCGACCATTTTTTAACTCAATCAGATAACGGACAATCTCAAGAATGTCGTTTTGCTGACAACTTTCGACAGAGCCTGCATACGCTATTTCCAGTAGCATCCTGTTACGTCTAAGCCCTTCAATACGACGTCTGTTTTCGTCATAACCACCCTGTTCGATAAGATCCAATAGTTTAACAAAAGCAACCGGCAAATCGAGATCTGTAAGCAAATCACGTTGAAAAAAATCAGGACTTGCAATAATCGCATTTAGGTCGTCAATTATCTGCTCTACGATACGTTCTGATACCTGTTGTTTCAGATCTAGTTTTTTTAAAGCTTTTACTATATCGACTGAAAGAAGCTCACGCAAAGCAATATCGATTTGGCGTTCACCTGTTAGTATTCCAGAAATTATTCCTTCAGCACGTTTAAGTTCTCCTGATGTCAACATAGTTGGAGCATTTAATACAGTACAATCAGGCCAAACCTTAAGTCCAAGCTTAAAATTCAACTTTAAACGACCAACTGCAGAAAGGTCATAACGTTCTGGGTTAAAAAACAGATTATCAAAAAGAATTAAGGAGCTTTTAAGTGTTGGAGGGTCACCAGGACGTAAACGCCGATAAATTTCAATTAAAGCCTCATCACTGCTATTGATTTTATCAGCCAGCAACGTGTCTCTAAATGAAGTAGTAACGTTCAAACCATCAATATAAAGTAGACTGAAAGAAGTGACACCCTTGACACGGAGTTCATCAAATTTATCAGCCGAAAGCTCTTGGTTACATTCCAAAAGTATTTCACCCGTTACGGGGTCCACAACATCAGCTGACGCATACCTCCCAATAATACTCTCAGGCGTAGTTGGGATAGTTGTAACATTGTGATCTTGCAGTTTTTTTATTGAAGCTTTGGTAAATTTACGGTTGGCCTTAACAATGACCTCACCTTTATTATCAATAACATCAACAACAGCCTTCTGCATTGTCAGCAGATCTGGTTCAATTCCTTTACGAAGATCACCATTTATTAGAAAAATTTGTTCACTTTTGTAATAATAGTTGAGCAATTGTTCAACAGAATATCCTAATGCTTTAAGAAGTACTGTTGCTGGCATTTTTCTGCGCCGATCAATCCTTACAAAAAGAATATCTTTATGATCAAACTCAAAATCCAGCCAAGATCCCCGGTAAGGAATCACTCGTGCAGAGTATAGCACCTTGCCGCTTGAGTGAGTTTTACCTTTATCGTGATCAAAAAACACACCTGGAGACCGGTGCAGCTGACTCACAATAACTCGCTCAGTACCATTAATGATAAAAGTGCCATTTTCTGTCATTAAGGGTATTTCACCGAAATAGACTTCTTGTTCTTTAATATCCTTAACACCGCGTACACCGGAATCTTTACCAGAATCCCATATTACAAGACGTACTTTAACCTTCATGGGGGCAGCATAGGTCATCCCCCGCTGATGGCACTCTTCAACATCATATTTTGGCTTACTAAGCGTGTAGGAGACATACTCCAGTGATGAAGTTTCACTAAAATCCTTAATAGGAAAAACGCTCCTAAAAACCGCCTCAAGCCCTGTATTTTGACGAGACTCAAATGGGACGTCTGTTTGCAAGAAACGTCTGTATGAGTTCTTTTGGATGTCAATTAGATTTGGGATATCAATTATATTCTTGATAGTGGCAAAGTTTTTGCGCAGCAGGTGGTTGTTGGCGATCGAGTAGGCCATACCTTCTCCTTCGGCAAGTAGCATGAAGTACAAACAAAAAACAGGTAATCTTGTGAAATAACAAGCTATATGACGCGATTACATGTCAGGAGGACTATCTGAAACAGGACAAGCCAAGGCCGCACCAGGCGACCTTGGCTTCCTGCAGGTATTGCACTGCGAAACTATTTGATTTCTACTTCAGCGCCAGCTTCAACCAATTGCTTCATAGCGTCTTCAGCTTCTGCTTTAGAAACACCAGACTTTACTGGACTAGGAGCACCATCAACCAAGTCTTTTGCTTCTTTCAGTCCTAAGCTTGTTAACGTACGAACGACTTTAATTACGTTAATCTTGTTAGCACCCGCTGCTTTCAGAATAACATCAAATTCGGTTTTTTCTTCAGCAGCTTCAGCAGCAGCAACAGGAGCTGCAGCTACAGCAACTGGGGCAGCAGCAGAAACACCAAACTTGTCTTCCAACTCCTTAACAAGTTCAGCCAAATCAAGTACAGTCATTTGTTCAATAAACGCTACTACATCTGCCTTTGTAATCTCAGCCATGATATCCTCCGGTTGGTATCAATATTAGTTAGTAACTGATAACTTAAGTAATTAATTGCCTTCTTTTTTAACACGAATAGCATCTAATGCACGAACCAGCGAAGCAGGCAATGCAGCAAGAACACGAACAAAGTTGCTTGAAGGTGCCTGCATTGATCCCAACATCTTAGCAATAAGCACTTCACGAGAAGGCAAATCAGCTAGTGCCTGGATTTGGTTAATGTCAAGAATTTTACCTGACAAAACGCCAGCCTTCAAAACGAAAACACCTTTTGATTCTTTAGCAAATTTTGACAAGACTTTTGCAGCACTTACAGGATCATCATAGGTTATTGCAACCGCAGTTGGACCTGCAAGAAAAGGTGTTAAACATTCAGCCTCAGTTTCTTTAGCAGCAATCTCAAGGAGAGTATTTTTAAAAACTTTATACTCTACACTAGCAGAACGAAGTTCATTACGTAAAGTCGTCGCCTTGTCTACATTCATTCCGCGGAAATCAGCTAAGAAAACAGCTTTTGCGCGAGTCAGCTTCTCGTGCATTGATTCAACATGCTCTTCTTTGATTGATTTTTTCAAGCGAATTCCTCCTTTCTTTTGGTTTTAGGGGGGGTATTTCCCCCTGCCAAAGCCAGAAGCGCAAATATATTTGCGAACCTAAGTCTCGGCAGGCAGATTTAATATCTTTATGCTGAGGCACCTGCTGTCTGTGACTTTGGCTAAAATTAAATATTTGAAGTTACATCTGAAATGTCAAGATTGATACCGGGACCCATTGTTGAAGAAAGAGATATCTTCTTAATATAAGTACCTTTTGCAGCTGAAGGCTTAGCTTTTAGCAATGCTTCTACAATTGCTATTAAATTACCTTGCAGCTTGTCCGCATCAAACGATATTTTACCAATTGGTGCATGGACAATACCTGCTTTTTCTACACGAAATTCGACCTTACCGGCTTTTGATTCATTCACTGCACGGGCTACTTCAAAAGTCACCGTTCCAACCTTAGGGTTTGGCATCAAGCCACGGGGACCTAGCAGCTTACCTATCTTTCCTACTACGCCCATCATATCTGGGGTAGCGATAGCAGTATCAAAATCAAACCAACCACCCTGTATTTTGGCTACTAAATCATCCGCACCAACATAATCAGCACCCGCCTCCAGTGCTTCTTTTTCTTTTTCACCTTTTGCAAAAACAAGCACTCGAACAGTCTTACCGAGCCCATTTGGCAACACAACAGCGCCACGAACCATCTGATCAGCATGTCGAGGATCAACACCTAACCTTACTGCCACATCAACAGTCTCATCAAATTTGGCGTAAGCTGCACCTTTTACTACATCCACCGCTGTTTTAAGGGCGTAAACTTTATTCCGATCAATACCAGTCATTGCAGCATTATGTTTTTTTGTACTCTTTGACATGTCCGTCCTCTCCTACTGAACTCTGATCCTTGAAGCAATTACTAATCAGTTAATAATATCTACACCCATTGAACGTGCAGTTCCCTCAACAGTACGCATGGCAGCTTCAACTGATGCAGCGTTCAAGTCAGGCATTTTCTTTTTTGCAATCTCTTCTACCTGTGCTTTAGTTAGTTTACCTACTTTGTTTTTATTAGGTATACTTGAGCCACTTTCAATCCCTATTGTTTTTTTAATCAAAACAGGAACGGGTGGGGTTTTAGTGATAAAAGAAAAAGAACGGTCCGCATACACCGTTATTACTACAGGAGTAATTGTACCTTCCTCTGCCTGAGTCTTAGCATTAAAAGCCTTGCAAAACTCCATGATATTAACACCGTGTTGGCCCAGGGCTGGTCCAATTGGCGGTGAGGGATTTGCTTTACCAGCAGGAATCTGTAGTTTTATGTAGCCTGTAATTTTCTTAGCCATTTATATGCACTCCTTTTATTGCTTTCCATCGACAAACAACCGACAGACTGTATCAACTCTTTTCAACCTGCATAAATTCAAGCTCTACCGGCGTTGATCTTCCAAAAATAGTAACAGCTACCCTTAATTTTCCTTTATCCGGCTTAACGTCTTCTATGATACCAGTAAAGTTAAGAAAAGGTCCGTCAACAACTCGTACAGTTTCACCAACATCAAATTCAACTTTTGGTCGGGGCTTTTCAGCCCCCTCTTCCATCCTACGTGCTATTTTACTTACTTCTTCATCAGGTATTGGAAATGGAGTATTACCACCAACAAAACCAGTAACTTTTGCTGTCTCTTTTACTATATGCCATGTTTCATCATTCAATTCCATTTTGATCAGAATATAACCAGGAAAGAATTTACGTGATGATGTCTTTTTTTCACCTTTTTTAAGTTCAACAACTGTTTCAGAGGGAATCAGAATTTCACTAAAAAGCTGTTCCATACACTCATTTTTTACACGTTCAGCCAGATTCAATCTAACCTTGTTTTCATACCCAGAATATGTGTGGACGCCATACCATTTCTGACTCATAATTAAATTCCCGTTTATCCCAATACCAAGCGCATTAACTTGGAAAGCACTACATCACACAAACCTAGATAAATAGAAACTACAAAAACAATAAAAATAACAACACCTGTAGTAGCAACTGTTTCCTTACGTGTAGGCCAAGTTACCCTGCTTATCTCAAGCTTTACAGACTCCAGAAACGTCTTTACATTCTCCACTATCTTCTCCAGTAAACATACTTACACCTGTTACGTAATGAATCAATGTGTAAGCTATAAATATGGCAGGCCAGGAGGGATTCGAACCCCCAACATCCGGTTTTGGAGACCGGCGCTCTAGCCGTTAGAGCTACTGGCCTGTAACTATCACCACATTATTTTGTTTCCTTGTGTGGCGTATGTTTACGGCAAAAGCGACAGTATTTACTAAACTCCAATTTCTGCGGAGTTATTTTTTTATTCTTGGTTGTTGTGTAATTTCTTTGCTTGCACTCAGTACATGCAAGGGTAATTATATCTCTCATCACTCTTCCTTTTCATACGTGCAATAAGCACAAACATCAGCAACTAGACAGAACAAGGCAAAACAGCGCCACACTATCCCTCTTACTCAATAATTGCGCTGACGACGCCGGCGCCTACGGTACGCCCACCCTCACGTATTGCAAAACGAAGTCCTTCATCCATTGCAATCGGGGTGATAAGATTTACAGTCATAGCAACGTTATCACCTGGCATAACCATTTCTGTGCCTGCAGGCAGTTCTGCCACACCTGTTACATCAGTCGTACGGAAATAGAATTGGGGACGATAACCATTAAAGAATGGTGTGTGACGACCGCCTTCTTCTTTGGTTAGTACGTAAGCTTCTGCTTTAAATTTTGTGTGCGGAGTTATGCTGCCCGGCTTGGCAAGTACCTGTCCGCGCTCAACGTCCTCACGCTTGACACCACGCAACAATGCACCAATGTTATCACCAGCCTGACCTTGATCAAGCAGCTTGCGAAACATCTCTACACCTGTAACTGTAGTTTTAGCAGTTGCCTTGATACCAACAATCTCCACTTCTTCGCCTACTTTTACAATACCTCGCTCTACACGGCCTGTTGCTACTGTACCACGACCGGAGATAGAGAATACGTCTTCCACAGGCATCAAAAACGGACGATCAATGGCGCGTTCAGGGTCAGGAATATACGCGTCTACAGCTTCCATAAGCTTATTGACAGAATCTTCTCCCAGCTCGTCCTTATCACCATTCAGGGCCTTAAGAGCAGACCCCTTGATGATCGGAATATCGTCACCAGGGAAATCATAACTAGAAAGCAGCTCTCTAATTTCAAGCTCAACCAGCTCCAAGAGCTCTTCATCGTCGACCATATCTGCCTTATTAAGAAAGACAACCATGTATGGAACACCAACCTGACGGGCCAGCAATATATGCTCACGAGTTTGAGGCATTGGACCATCTGCAGCAGACACTACAAGTATGGCACCATCCATCTGTGCCGCACCAGTAATCATGTTCTTCACATAGTCAGCGTGACCAGGACAATCAACGTGTGCATAATGACGCTTGTCTGTTTCATATTCTACGTGAGCTGTTGCGATTGTTATACCACGCTCGCGCTCTTCCGGGGCGTTATCAATCTGATCAAATGCCTTGTACTCAGCCTGACCCTTCCCTGCAAGAACCTTGGTGATTGCAGCGGTCAACGTTGTCTTACCATGGTCTACGTGACCAATCGTTCCGATGTTTACGTGCGTCTTATTACGCTCAAATTTAGCCTTGGCCATCGACTGGTTCCTCCTGATTGCACAAATTTTATACGGGACAATTTACAAGATGCTAGTACAACCGTTCACCACTCACACAATTTGTTAAATGGAGCCCACATCCGGACTCGAACCGGAGACCTCTTCCTTACCAAGGAAGTGCTCTACCTCCTGAGCTATGTGGGCATCTAACTTACCGCATAAATGGAGCGGGAAACGGGACTCGAACCCGCGACCCTCAGCTTGGAAGGCTGACGCTCTAGCCAACTGAGCTACTCCCGCACAAACAGTGTACCGCTTTTTGGCTCATCAATTCCTCTTCTTACCAGTGCCTGCGACACGCAACGTATCTCCTGGACTCAAAAAAGAATCAACAATACCGATGACCTTCTTTATGGTGGAGGGAGGAGGATTCGAACCTCCGAAGTCGTACGACGACAGATTTACAGTCTGTTCCCTTTGGCCGCTCGGGAATCCCTCCAGGGATGACACTTCAAAATGACTATTTGGAGCTGGCGATGGGACTCGAACCCGCGACCTGCTGATTACAAGTCAGCTGCTCTACCAATTGAGCTACGCCAGCAAATAAAAACAAAGCAAAGCGTTGAATTTGTATTTTTACCCAACTCTCAAATTAATGTCAATACTTTTATTCTGATTATTTCTTTTACAGCTTTGATTCTCCGCTATTCAAACAAAAAAAACCTTACATTCAAGTTGGTTGCAATATATTCTTTGGCATTAAATAATTTTTCATTTTTTTGAGGGCATTGTCCTCAATCTGCCTTACCCTTTCACGAGAAATAGAGAAGTGATCCGCTATTTCCTGCAAGGTCATCGGATCATCTGCACTAACACGTTGCTCAATAACAAACTTTTCTTTCTCACTTAGACGCGACACAGCATTAGCAACAGTGCTTCGGAGCTGCTGCTGTTCCTGAAGATCGGACAACAAAAGCTCTTGATTCGGCCGCTCATCAACTAATAAATCAAGCAGACAACCACCATCGCCAGCAACCAATTCTGCATCAAGAGAGACCTCTCCCAAAAGACGCAACTCCATTTCTTCAACATCTGACTCACTCACAGCTAACGACTCTGCAGTCGCAAAAAGATCATCACTTCCACCGGTCATAAGCCTGATTGCATTCTTGGCCTGCTTCAGCTTAAAAAAGAGCTTTCGCTGCGCTTGCGTAGTCCCTATTTTAAGCAAACTCCAGGATGAAACAATATAGCTTTGTATCTGAGCTTTTATCCACCAAACAGCATACGTAATGAGCCGAAAACCTCGGTACGGATTAAATTTTCGTACTGCTAACATCAAACCAATATTGCCCTCCTGAATGAGGTCCAGCATCTTTAGCCCGTAATTCTTATATTCGGAGGCAATTTTCACAACAAATCGTAGGTTTGAAGTTATCAGCGACTGAGCTGCCGACAGATCATTCTCTTCAAAGAGCCGAACTGCCAAACGATGCTCTTCCTGCTCATCAAGCAATGGAAACAAGCGTATTTCGGATAAATATTTTGAAAAACTGTCTGTAACAACTGGTATTCCCGCATTCATAGGAATTCACCTCACACACTCATCTTTAGCACTCAATACCAGTGACTGCTAATTATATAACAATCTGACTGTTAAAAATCAAGCCCTGACTCAAGTTAGTTATGAAATTTATAAACGCTGATACCCATATTTAGCCAGCTCCTTCATACCCTTTAGCGTGCGTTGATAAAAACGACGTATAGGCATGTGATTCAGCAGTATCTCTCCCCCCTGACGGGTCAAAACCAGCTCATCTCCTTTACTTAAGCCGCTGACTTGTTGTGCAAAACTGCCATCTAGTCCGAACAGGAAACGACATTTGACACCATTGTACCGACAAGCAATGAGAATCAATACTGCCTCAGCCTCTCCTGTCTTATGGTTATAGCGAATTGTTGCAACATCAAACTGCCCATGCACAGCCCCCATCTCGGAAAGTAACGAATCAACTGTGATACCTCGTGGTTTTGGACGACCAAGCGCTGGCAGTCCCCAGGGACGATATGGTTCATGAGGACGATTTTGGTTGTGATCATTTTGCTCTAATAAGATGACCACATTGTTATTGATTGGCCCTCCGATAGAGTGGGATAAGCCTGCCATAAAACCTGCATCCCTTATCAATTGGTGATTTTCAACAATCTGTATCATGCCAGTAGCACCAAGAGGGTGGCCTCTACCCTTCAGTCCACCAGTCAAATTGGTAGGAAAACGGCCTCCAGGTCCGGTAATAGTATCGTCAAGCAGAGCATCAAACAGATGATTACTACTAACTATACCAAGATCCACCAGATTAATTGGCCCAAATCCATTAAAAGGATCATGCATGTTAACATGTAGCTTCCCCTCCAATGACCTCACATTATGCAAGCCAGCCATGCCATAAGCATATCCAGCAGCAATCACTGTTGCGGGAAACGAATGAAAATAATTTCTATCCGCAATGGTCGGTATATCTGTAGCACTTCCAACCCCGGCAACCAAAACTTCTTGTGGCCGAGAAGTAAGAATAATGGCGGCTACGCCATCAGACATAGGGCAATAATCGTGGTAGCGCAGTGGAGACCAATAACGATAGTTTTCGCCACTAATTACTTGCTTGAAATACTCTTCATAAGACAGAGAATGCCGTAAATGGGCATCAGGGTTTTTGCTGCTAAAACGATGACTCCGTTGCGATAGCAGGGATGAATAGGCAGACCACTCAAGATCTGATAGTCCAAGCTTCTGCTTAAGGCAACTGGCAACCAGAGCTCCACATGCTGGCATTGTCAGCCCGTATTCAGCTTCATCCCGATCAATTACGCCGGCAATAATCCGCGTCGCTTCCTTCGTAGATGCGTCGCTCATCTTCTGTATGCCTATAGCCAGAACATGATCATGACGACCAGAGGCCACTTCAAGATAAGCATTTTCAAATGCAGATGCTCCAGAAGAAGAAGCCGTATCAATTAGTATAGACTTAACCCCTGAGACCCCTAAAATACCGGCAATTTTAGCAGCAGTATTATCTACACCGGAAAAAGCTGCAGGATTCTGACTTCCTACCACTACCGTTTCAATATCCCTACGCCTTATCGAGCTACCAGAAAATACCTGTATGCACTGTTCTGCCATTTCAAGGAAAGAAAGTGCTGGTCGGTCGCTTCCGTTGTAGCGACCGACCGACCCCATCCATGACGCAGCTATATACACAGGACGAGTACGAAATATACTTCTCATGGCGACTCCTTTCACAACGATTAAGGGCGCTCAAATGAACGCCCTTAATTAGTTTTCTTTAGCTCATTCTCGGTAAAAACTATTTTCTCAATATCTTAATAACAGCAGAGAAATCCTCTTCACCATAACCGGCTTCCAGCCCTTTTTCATACATTTTACTGGCTGCTTCGGCGGCAGGCAAATGCAAACCAACAAGACGCGCTGCGTTCAGAACCAAATGCATACCATCATTTACATATTTCAATGCAAGGCTGCGGGTAAACTCATTACGAGACATGGCCCGCCCCTTAAGATGAAAAATTGGAGAGGCAACTCCTCGGGTGTCTAACACTTCAAGTATTTTATCACCACTAAATCCCATACGCTCACCAAAAACTAAACCTTCAGCGAGAACCTGTACAAGCGTCCCCTGAACCATATTGACAACAAACTTCATCTTTGTGGCATCGCCAATCTCACCAACGTTGATTGTATTCAGACCAAAAATACTAAACGGCTCGCGGCATTTACCAATAATTGCCGGATCTCCACCAACAATAATAGTTAACAGTCCGTTAGCAGCATGATCCTTATTACCCCAAACAGGCGCATCCAGATAGTGACAACGCTTCTTTGCTGTTTCGTCAGCCATCTTAAGAGTTGTTTCAAGAGAGGTGGTACCCATATCAGCGAATATTGTTCCTGGCTCTATACCGGCCATAATACCTGTCTCGCCACAAAATAATGGCCCCTGTTCGTCTCCTTCACAAACAATCGAGATTACAAGTTCTCTCCCTCGTGCAGCCTCAGCAGCAGTGGCAGCTCCTTCAGCTCCCAAAGCCACTAACTCCGCCATTTTTTCAGGATCAGTATCAAAAACTGCAAGGTCATAACCACCTTTTACCAGGTTGGCGGCCATATGCCGTCCAACTGTTCCCAAACCAATAAAACCAATCTTATGAAGCATGTGTCAATCCTCCATGTATAAAAATAAAATACTGTTATCGAAAACTCTTTAGTACTTATTACACTGAAAGCGATGCGGTGGCAACCATGATTTTCTGTATACAAACTGTTGGTTTAAAACATCGTAAATTAACGGCTACGCAGAACCCCCCTACGCTCACAATAGATTCTTAATCGACAACTCGAACACAAAGGTGAAACAGGGTAGCACAGGTTTTGGCCGTAACATACCAGAAGATCATTGATTCTAAGCCAGAACTCTTCAGGCAGCTTCTGACGAAGGAGTTGCTCGGTTTGATCCGGGTTCCTGCTAGAAACATAGCCCCAACGGTTAGTGATACGGTGAACATGTATATCAACACAGATTCCTTGTTTGCCATGACCAAGAGTGATTACGAGATTTGCTGTCTTACGTCCAACTCCCTTTAAATCAAGCAACTGATCCAAACTTTCTGGCACGACACCATCAAAATCGTCCAGTAAACGGTGGCTAATCTGAAAAATCTGTTCTGCCTTTGTACGATAGAAGCCAGCTGGATAGATCAAATCTGAAATCTCAGCAGATGTAAGCCCGATAATTTCAAGAGGCGTATTAGCGCGTGCAAACAATCGACTTGATGCTGCGGCAGTAACTGAATCCTTGGTACGTAACGATATAATACAAGAGATTAAAACATGAAATGGAGAACGATACTGTTCAGAAATTACCGTCACAGAGGGCGTCTGCCACTGCTTGCACTCTTCTGAAAGAATCGACATAACTTCGTTAATTTGATTATTATCCATGCTGATTATTCTAACTGTTTCACCTTGAACTGACAACTACCCATTCATACACTCAACAGCACACTTGCTTTTAAAATATTTCAACGGCATCATAAATATGAGAGGACAATACATTGATAGATCTTCATCTTCACTCGAACTGCTCAGACGGCATGCTGACACCTGAGAGACTGGTTTTATTAGCTCACCAAGCGAATCTTAGCACCATTGCCCTATGTGATCACGACACTATTGCTGGAGTTGAATCAGCAGTTCAGGCTGGATTATCACATGGCGTTGAAGTTGTTCCAGGCGTAGAACTTTCAGTTTGCTATAAAGAGTTTACAGACGTACACCTTCTAGGATACTGGATTAATACAGACGCATTGCAACTAAAGCGCCGTCTTAACGAATTTGCCGCTCGAAGAGAAATGAGAAACCGTGAAATAATCCTGCTCGTTAATGAACGGTTGCAAGAAGAAGGAAAAGAGTTACTAACAGTGTCTGAAGTTGAAGCACTGGCAGGCGGCGTCATGGGAAGACCACATATTGCCCGAGCTCTGCAACTACGTGGCTATGTTTCCGGCATCGAGGATGCTTTTTCTCGTTATCTGGTCCCATGTGATGTCCCAAAGATCTATTGGCCAATGGAGGAAGCACTGACAACCATTCAACAGATAGGCGGGATTGCAGTACTGGCCCATCCCACCAGCATGACCCGTGACAAGCAGCTGTTAGGTGAACTTATTTCTGAGTTAAGGATTTTGGGGCTTGACGGTATTGAAGTATACAACAACATGGCAGCAGAGCATGAAATTACTTTTTTACAGGGATTAGCCCATCGCCTGAAACTAATCCCCACCGGCGGGTCTGATTTCCACGGTATTTCCCCGGATGACTGCATTGGAAAAGGGCGGGGTGGCATGCGCTTTTCAGATGCCCTGCTCCCGCCCCTTCGTAAGCTCGCTGCGAAACGACAAACTACGCCAGACTGATTAACACTTATCTTTAAATTCGCAGTAATTTACAACATGGAGATTGTCAATAACAGTATTGACACCCTCTATTGTTGCAGCCACCCGTAAAGCGGCCTGTTTTTCCGCTTCAGAGCCAATATAGCCTGACATTGTAACCTTGCCTTCCTCAGCTTCTATTCGAAACGGCCGATACTCAAGTTCTTCAGACTTTAGCAGGGCTGTCTCAATTTTCTTTACAAGTATGGTGTTCTCTATTTCTGACACAGCCCAAGCATCTGCCTCCTTAAGCTGTGGATCTTTCACTGCCGCTGCAACAATATCAATGATTGATTCCTGGGAAAATCGGGAGGTATTAAACGTCAGGTCATATCCAAGAGCATCATTCCAGTCACGATCAAAATAGAAGTGAATAAAACCACCGCGTTGGTGGTCACTACGCCTGATCAATTCCTGAGCAAGGTCAGGGTCTATCCACTCCCGCTCTGAAAAGCGTTCAACACGCTCATCAAAATCAGCAATAAAACGCAACCTTAATACATTTGCACACCCTTGCAGTAAATCCTGCCCCCCACGACCATAAAGGATGACATTACCTTTTTTGGCAAACCCAAGCAACATGAGTTCAATCGAATTCAAAGAGGCAGCACGATATCTGTCCTCAACCGTATTATAGGATGGTGGTTTTTCATCTACTGCCTGCAGCATTTCAAGGGTAAGACCATACTGTGCGGCACACTCAGCTATTTTTGGACCATCAACCATGGTATATTTGAGTTTCTTTGCCAGTTCCTTGGCAACGCCATATGCGCCGGTTCCCATCTCACGGGAAATTGTAATAATAGGCATCCGTACTTACTCCTCTGATCAGGCTTATGTATACATTTAAAAATACCACGTTCCGCTTGTCTGTACAAGACAGCAATGCTAGGCTGTATCCAGCAAAGGAGAAGATTGTGTCGGACAGCCTTGATTTTATATTACGCCTTGTTTTTTTCTGCATTACTCATTCTGTATTGGCAGTCCCTCGTGTCAAACACAAAATACAATTGGTAATCGGGCAACCTTCACCAAGCTATCGATTTGCCTACAACTTTTTTTCAGTGATTATGTTTGCGTGGGTAATGCTGGCTTGGCAATCAACTACAGTTCTGTTTGTGGCTCCAGGAATATGGAGTTTGGTTATGCATGGCCTGCAGTTCATTGTTTTATGGACAGGTTTTGCTTGTCTCCGACAGACAGGGATAGCCCGTTTTCTAGGAATCATTCAAGACGCATCAGATGAATGTCCGGCCCTCACCACCACAGGTTGTTACGCCGTTGTAAGACATCCACTCTATCTTCTGGCTATTTTGTTCCTACTACTCAATCCTGTCATCACCACCAGATGGATCGCTCTGACACTCTGCAGCGTTGTATATTTCATTTTTGGTGCTCTGCTTGAAGAGCGCCGCTTGCTAAAAGAACACGGTATTACCTACCGTTCCTATCAAAAAGAAGTACCTTTTCTACTACCTCGACTAAACAGGCAGCAGATCAGCGCAAACTGACTCGCTCACATTAACGCCCCGTAACGTTACAAGGAATTTTCACCAGGCTGTAGAGATAGAGAAAGAACACACTTTTTGATGTTGCTTCCATATTGCAAAGCAACAGGAATCCTCACAACTGAATTTCCTGTGATGCTCATTTGTATTTCAGGCAAAGTGATTATTTCTGATGTCTGACACTCCGCATCATGCAGGTGGGGCGTTGTATCGCAATCCCCGGTAAGGTTTGGAGAGGCAGCAGGCACAGTGGTGGACTGGTACTCTTGTCGAAGCTGGTGCATAACTGACTGGGAAAGCAGCGCCAGCGACTGTAAAATCCCCTCGCCTGTTGAGCGGGAACAGACCAGCTTCTGATTTTCATCAAAACAGCTTTCAAAATCACTGTTACCAGACAGCACACCATCATCATTGCAGCACAACCACAAGCGAGGTAGAGAACGCAGATCTTTACTGTATCCACTCAGCATTGACCGTAAAACCCGCAGACTTTCCAGTGCAGAAGTATTTCCTGTCGCATCATCTGCTGTTATAAATGCCAGTCCGTCAAGCCCTTTAAGCGTCATTCTCCATGTCCCAGGATTGGCTACAGGACCGGTCAGAGTATACAGATGAAAGCGGATTCGATAACCATTCAGGCTGGAGGTTTCAAAAGGAATGTAATCAAAAAAGACCAGGGTATCACTACCAGCAGGCATCATTTTGAGGGGACCACACAAGTCCGGCTTTATTCGCTGGTGGATATAATTAAACAAATCACCTTTTCCACATCCTGGGGAACCAAAATAGACAATTTTTGCGTTAATTTCCCGTTTTGCATGATTGATAATCGCCATTGTAAAGAGGCCTGCTTCCTGTTTCTATCTTTTCTTGTTCAGCAACATACGTTTGGCCTGGGTAGCAACCACTGAAGAAATATTTTTACTTTTTGCGTAGCCCGCTAACTCTTTTTCATTCATGGTTCCCAGATAGCGTAAGGCGTTTGCCAGGGGGGTTTTAGGATTTTCTATCAATGCCTTACGTATCTGATAATTCTTTACCCACTCCTTGTTAGCGCAGATCAAACGCATAATCTCATCATTCTGAACCCCTGCCTTAAGTACCGTTAAGACTTCCGGCTCACTCATGCGAGGATTTTTCATCACACCGCCACTGACAAGCTTATTGGCGTCCTTAACGAGAATCTTGCGCCATTCTTTATCGCCAGATAACGCCATCTTTATTTTTTCACCAATTCCCATCACCTGAGCCAGCTTATACTTGCTTAGGTATTCATCACCAGCCTCATCAACAGCATCCCCAGTATCAAGATCCGTTTTCTCTTCACCTATTCCGTCTTCGTTTACCTCAAGTTCAGGTGAAGAATGCAGATCTTCAAGCTCTTGTACAACACTATCAGTCAGGGGACTGATCTCATGATCAACAGGACCAAACGTTTCTAATTGTTTTCTGGTTACATTCGCCAGTTCGGCGCAGGATAACAAAGCGGTTCTGATAGTTAAATCATCTCCACAAGCAAGTGCCACTGCATGTAACACAGCAGGATGATATCCATTTTTATCAAGTGCAGCGAGAATCAGTTCACGATCCAGAGTAGCCAAAGTGGCAGCTGCCAATCTGCTCACTTCTGCCTGGCGGTCTTTACCAAGACAAAAAAGTAACAGTATTAACTCATGTGCGGGGAGATCAACCGCTCCCCCCGCACCACGCAATTTTTCCTGTAACGGAGTATCTGCCTTGATATATGCTGCTACAGATGCAGGTATAGTAATCTTGACCGACTCTGCCACAGGTATCTACTCTATCTCCGGTGTTCCGATACCGGCTGTCTTTAACTTTTTCAGAACATCAGTTGCAGCCTTATGATCAGTAAAAGTACCGGCTGTCAACTTGCGGGAAGCAAGAGGTACTTGCGTTTTTCTTACGGTAACCTTAATACCGGATGCAGCAAGACGTTGTTGCTCTGACTGAGCACCACTTAACACAGCATATGAACCGGCATACACTTCATGTTTATCAGCACGCTGCACAGAAAAACCACTTCCGGCTGTACGCCGTAATGTTTCAACCGCCTGCTGGGCCTGTTCTTTACTGGTATACTCACCATAAAACAGACGATTCATCGATACAGGCCGTTTGGGGCCACTGGTCATCACCGGGGTTAATCCGGCCTTTTTCACCTTTGCCATATCTTCAGCCAAGGTTTCTTCAACGACATACAGACCAACGACGACAGTCCAGGGGCCAACCGTCTTAGGAGCCTTGATCTGCTTTTTAACTGGCTCGGGCTGCTTGACAGTGGCAACCTTCTGTTCATCTGTCTTGGCCGGTGGGACAAGTTTTTTCTGTTCTGGTTTGGTAACTGGAGCACCAGCAGATTTGGGTGGTTCAGTTTTCTTGGCTAAAGCAGTGGCAGCAGCCTTAACGGGTTCCTGTTTGTTTACAGGCTTGGCAGATTCCGGCTTGCGCTCCTCTGTCTTTGCAGCAGAGGCTGCTGCAACCTTTGTATCTACCGGCTTGGGGGCAGGCTTGGCAGCAGGTGCTGCTACAGGTGGTACAGCAGGAACAACCGCCTTCTGCTCTGCAGGTTTCACAGCAGTAGCCGGTAGAGCATCGCGTGCAGGCAATGGCTGTTTAACCACTTGAACAGGTTGGACCGGTGCTGGTGGTGGCTCCTGAGGCTTGATCAGACCTGTAAAAAAGTAGATATAACCAAAACCACCCAGAAGAATCAGAAGCAGCACCAACAAACCGGTCTGCTTACTTTTTTCTTTTTCCTGGACCGGAGCGGGCGCATCCCCATCAGTTGTATTCTTGTTAAATTTAAAATCCACTCAACACCTCCACGCTAAACAAGGTAGTAAATAAAGCTATGTAACAATAAATTAGTCAATTGTCCTTAAGTACATACTGTCAAGTCAGACAACTAATCCTTCTTTGCTGCCTGAGCTTCTGCGATCACCTTCTGCGCCATATGTGTAGGCACCTCTTCATAGTGCGAGAAATCAGTGCTGAAAAGTCCACGGTCACTGGTCATTGACTTCAGGTCGTTGGAGTACGCCAAAACCTCAGACATAGGTACAACCGCCTTGATAGTCTGAGAATGTGCCTTGGGCTCAACCCCTACGACCTTGCCTCTTCGAGAATTAAGGTCACCAATTACATCGCCCATATTCTCATCTGGTACCGTAACGGTCAGGTTCACGATCGGTTCCAGAAGCACTGGTTTACACTGTTCCATCGCTTTCTTAAAGGCTAATGAACCGGCAACCTTGAAAGCCATCTCAGACGAATCAACAGTATGGAATGAGCCATCATACAAGGCAACCTTGAAATCAACCACCGGATATCCAGCCAGAAAACCTTCAACAGCAGCCTCCTGAACGCCCTTGTCAACCGCCGGGATATACTGACGAGGAACAACACCACCCACAACCTTATCTTCAAAAACGTATCCTTCTCCACGACCGGTAGGGCTCATCTCGATCCAGCAATCACCGTATTGTCCACGCCCTCCGGATTGTTTCTTATATTTGCCCTGCACCTTGGCTGTGCCACGGATAGTTTCAAAATAAGGAACTTTCGGAGTCTTCAGCAGGACTTCAACATTAAATTTACGCTTCAGCTTTTCAACAATGACATCCAAATGCACCTGCCCAAGACCTGAGATAATGAACTCCTTGGTCTGGGCGTCACGGTGCGATTCCAGCGTTGGCTCCTCTTCGATCAAGCGGTGCAAGGCATTGTGGATTTTATCTTCATCAGCCTTGGTTTTGGGCTCGATTGCGTAGGAGATAACTGGCAACAACTGCTTGGCAGGTTCATAGACAATCTGGTTGCCAGGATCACAGAGCGTATCACCGGTTACTGTTTCCTTTAGTTTGGCAACGGCCACAATATCGCCGGCAAAGGCCTGCTTGAGCGGCTTTTGCTTTTTACCTTCCAATTCGTAAATCTGCCCAATACGCTCTTCTACCCCTTTGGTTGCATTGTAGATGGTGGAATCAGAATTAAGTGTACCTGAGTAAATCCTGAAAATAGTAATCTTGCCAGTGTATGGATCAGAGGTAGTCTTAAACACCAGCGCAGAAAACGGCTCCTTCTCATCCGGTCCCCGCTCCGCAAGATCTTTGTTCTTGGGATTGGTTCCAACTGCCTTTGTGCGGTCCAGTGGAGACGGCAAAAAGTCACATACGGCATTCAAAAGCTGCTTGACTCCGACGTTCGACGTCGCAGAACCACACAGAACCGGGGTAAAGGTGTTACGCATGGTTCCAACCCGCAGGCCGTCTAAAATCTCCTCTTCAGTCAACTCGCCAGTTTCAAGGTATTTTTCAGTCAAGGCATCGTAGGCTTCTGCCACTATTTCAACCATATGCTCACGTAAACGCTTTGCCTCATCAAGGTAATCAGCCGGAATATCAATCTCCTGGCAGCCACCAGAGCCGTCCTTGGCGTATTTGCAGGCCTTCATACGGATCAGATCAACCACCCCTTCAAAGGACTCTTCTGCGCCGATCGGCATCTGGATCGCAACGCCACGAGCCTTGAGGCTTTTTTCCATGTCATCAATGGCGCGCAGAAAATTAGCCCGTTCCTTATCCATCTTGTTTACAAAGGCTATACGTGGAATTTCAAATTCATTAGCCCATTCCCAAACCTCTTCAGTCTGCACCTTAACCCCGGAAATGGCAGAAAGGATCACCACGGCACAATCCAGAGCACGCATACAGGCACGGGTATCGCCAATAAAATCACCATAACCAGGTGTATCCACGAAATGGATTGAATGAGCATTCCACTCACAATGATCAAAGGCAGAGGAGATTGATATCTTACGTTTGGTTTCTTCGGGTTCGAAGTCCATGGTTGAGGTTCCATCATCAACCCGCCCCAAACGATCAATCATACCAGTATTAAACAGGATAGCCTCAGCCAGCGATGTCTTGCCAGCTCCACCGTGTGCCACAATCCCCAGGTTACGAATTTTCTCTGTTGGATACGACCCCATGCGCTGCCTCCTTGTGAGTGTTAATACAAATTTCAGTTACACGGACTCCACTAACGTCTTCTCCACGGCGTTCAACGGTAGCTGATGCTACGCAAACAGTGATACTATTTATTTGACAAACGATCTAATAGAAACACGCGGCTTAATTTTATCTACTCCCGTTAACGACGTTTTTTACCTGTTCCGCTCATAGAGAATCCTTAGTCCCTCAAGAGTCAGAAACTCATCAACCTCGTCAATCGTTCTTGATTCAGGAGCAATCAAACCCGCCAGCCCGCCAGTAGCAATCACCCGGCACTGTTCATGGCTTTCCAGCTTGATTCTATCTACAAGACCATCCACTAAGCCCACATAGCCGAAAAAAACACCAGACTGCATAGAATTAACCGTGTTTTTGGCAATGGCAGAAGGTGGTCGGCAGATATCTACCCGAGGCAGCTTGCTTGCCCGCTGAAACAGGGCCTCCAGCGAAATAGCCAGTCCAGGAGCAATAGAACCACCGCAATACTCTCCCTTGCCGTTCACATAATCAAATGTTGTTGCGGTACCAAAATCGACAATTATCAGGGGGCAGTGATGTTTTTCAAAACCGGCCACAGCATTCACAATACGATCGGCTCCCACCTCACGAGGGTTATCATACTGAATCTGCATTCCGGTTTTAATGCCGGGACCAACCACGTAAGGCGGCAAAGAAAAAAAATCTCGACACAGGGCTTCAAGCACACCGGTTAGCGGCGGAACCACGGAAGAGATTATGATCGCCTTGATTCGGGAAAGCGGCAACTCAGCCAGAGAAAAAAGACTCTGCAGCATAATCCCGTATTCATCAGATGTACGGGATTTATCCGTCGAGATACGCCAGTGACGTACCTGCGCCTCATCGTCGTATATTCCAAGAACAATGTTACTGTTGCCTACATCAATCACTAGAAGCAAAACAATCGTCCTTTCAGAGTACGGTCACATCGCCACTTACTATTCGCTCTAACCTGCCGTCGGACAGCTGCATCAACAACGCTCCATCATGATCAATCCCGGCAAAAGGACCTTGCAATCTATTTGTTCCCAACTCAACAGATACTTCACGTCCAAAGGCGTTGCAGTAACGGGACCACTCCTCGCGGACCGGTCCAAAACCACTCATGCAAAACCGGCAATACTCTTGATCAAGCTCCCGTAGCAAACGTACAATAAAGGTCTGACGAGACACCGATGATCCGGTTTCAAGTAACAGGGACGTTGCGGGATAACGTAAATCGGCTGGAAACTGGTCCTGCCGCATGTTCAGATTCACACCAATTCCAAGAATAACAAAACCGACCTGATCAGTTTCTGCGTTCATCTCATTCAAGAGCCCCGCTACCTTGCGGCCATTTATCAGAAGATCATTGGGCCACTTGATGGCCGGTTGCAATCCGGTGGTCGCCAGAATCGTGCGTGCCACTGCAACGGCTGAAAGAAAAGTCAGCTGAGGCGCTTCATAGGGTGGGAGCTTCGGTCGTAACACAACTGAACAGTAAACATTCACTCCGACCGGTGACTCCCAACGCCGACCAAGCCTCCCCTTTCCTGCCAATTGGCGGTCAGCCAGCACAACTGTTCCCTCCACTGCACCTTCTTCTGCAATCAGAAAAGCATCTGCATTGGTGGAACCTGTTTCAGCATGGTATTCCATCCGACAGCCCATTAAAAGCTCGTTGCCCAACTCCAGTCGTAAAGAACAGGCGTCAAGCGAATCTGGTTCCGCAAGGAGTCGATAGCCTTGAGAGGGGACCGCCTCAATCCGATACCCCTTTTTCCGCAATGCCGCAACCTGCTTCCAGATTGCGGTTCGGGATACTCCCAGTTCACGACTTAATCGTTCACCCGATATAATACCGCCATCTGAGCGCAATATGGTCACCACCCCGGACGACACGAGTTTACGCCGAGACATATCTGCTAATCCAGCAACATGGAGATATCCATGGCACGCGAAGAATGGGTCAAGGCCCCAACAGAAATAATATCCACCCCGGCCTCAGCAATTCCCCGGACTGTGTCCATATTCACACCACCAGAAGCCTCCACCAAGGCACGTCCATTAATCAGCTGTACGCAGTGACGCATGGTAGAGCAATCCATATTATCAAGCATAATGATATCGGCACCGGCTGTCAGCGCTTCCTGCACCTGATCCACGGTCTCTGTCTCAATCTCAATTTTCAAGGTATGGGGAATGTAAGCACGCGCCCGGCGGATCGCTTCCGTAATACCACCAGCAGCGACAATGTGGTTTTCCTTGATCAGAATACCGTCATAAAGACCGGTACGATGATTGATACCACCACCTATCCGTACAGCATATTTTTCAAGCAGCCGTAATCCAGGGGTCGTTTTACGGGTATCCACAATCCTGGCCTTTGTACCGGACACTGCACTGACAAAACAGGCCGTAAAGGATGCAATACCGGACATCCGCTGCAAGAGGTTCAACGCGACTCGTTCACCCTGTAACAGCTGTGCAGCATCACCTGACATCCTTGCCAATATCATGCCTTTCTGAACAACTTGACCATCATGACAGCAGGCCTCAAAATGAATGGTCTCGTCAAGCAAAGCAAAAACCCTGGCAGCAACTGCAATACCGGCCACAGTTAACGGCTCCTTGGCGACAAGCCGGGCTGTTGCGGGACGTGGATCAGGAACCACCGCCTGAGTTGTCAGGTCACCGGTGTGAATATCTTCTCGCAAGGCATTTATAATTATATGATCAAAATTCAACATGTATCGCCATCCTGTTCATTAAAATGAAAAATTTATACCACAGCTGTCTACCCCTCGCAACCGCATTCAGTTACTACAGCAACCACTGTTTCAGGGTGTATAACAATTGTATACAAATCAATTGACAATCTTGACGCTCGCTTTTAAAGTGGGACGCTTAAAATTTTTAGCTATAAGGGGGATTTCGATGAACGGGCGGATTATCACCTTCTTTGCAGCGGTTATTGTCATGCTGATGACGGTTCCCGTGCAGGCCAAGGACATCAGGTTCAGCTTCAAGAACGCCTCAGCCGTTGTCTTTAGCCACGACACGCACCTTGCCAAAAACAAGGATTGCAAGACCTGCCACAGCGCTATTTTTAACCTGTCAAAAAAGCGCACCTTCAGTATGGCAGAAATGGAGAAGGGCCTCTCCTGCGGAACCTGCCACAATGGTAAAAAAGCATTCAGTGTAGCCACTGACAAAGACTGCAGCAAATGCCACCGTGGCACCCCTACGGCAATCACCTACCGTATTTCGGTTGGCAATGCCATGTTCAGTCACGACTCCCATGTAAATGGCAAGGGACTGGGCTGCAAGAGTTGTCACAAGGGTGGCCCGATGCGTCGTGGTGTCAGCATGGCTGATATGGAAAAGGGCAGATCTTGCGGTGTCTGTCACAACGGCAAAACTGCATTTACGGCAGCTGCCAACTGTGGCTCCTGTCACCGGGGGCTGGCAACAAAAACCCTCAAGTACAAATCCAGGCCGGTTAACGATGCGGTATTCAGCCATGATTTCCATGTCCAGGCATACAAATGCGGTGACTGCCATACCAAGAAGTTTGACTATCGTCAAGGGTCACGCAAAACCACCATGGCTGATATGGTTAAAGGGAAATCCTGTGGCAGCTGCCATAATGGCAAAACAGCCTTTGCAGCTTCCGGTGATTGCAACAAGTGTCATGCGGGCTACAAACCGGCCAACCTGACCTTCAAGAACAACCGTGGCACCATCGTGGGCTACTTCAGTCATGACTTCCACACCGCCGCCTACGCATGTAGTGATTGTCACACCAAGACCTTCCCCTATGGCGGTGGCAAGCGAATGACCATGAAAGATATGCAACAAGGGAAATCCTGTGGTGCCTGCCATGATGGCAAAACCGCTTTTGCGGTAACCTCAAGTTGCGCCAAATGTCACAAAAAACAATAGTCATAATTTGATACAGGCCAAGAGAAAAGGCGCTTCCCGTTATACGGGAAGCGCCTTTTCTCTTGGAGGAAAATCCATTTCTTCAGGGCAGCGTATGGCTGCTCATTCACTGCCCCTCCTATCAACAACAAAATTGCTACCCTTGTTCCCTTTAGCAAGTTTTTTCAACTCTGCAGCGACTTCAGCCACCCGTGCAGCATGGGTAATGGCAGGCGAATTCATCGGTACAATGCCGATTGAAATACCCAGAATCGGCATCTGTTCCTCTTCGCCCTTGCGATTCAAGGCACAGTAATAACCCAACTGCTTGGTTTCTTCATCAAAAAGGGTCTGCACAATCTGATCAAAATGGCGGATGATGGTGGCGCAAACCTGCTCAGACCGTTCGCGTGGAGTGATAAAAACAAAATCATCGCCACCCACATGACCACAAAACCCACCTCCTGATTCACGCACTGCGTTGGACATGATCCTGGCCAACATCCGAATTACTTCATCACCATGAGAAAAACCGAATACATCATTGTAAGGCTTAAAGTGATTGATATCCACATAACATACCGCCAGCGGCAACCCGATCGATTCTGCAATGGCACGGTGGATTGAGGTATTACCAGGCAGTCTGGTCAGTGGGTTGTTATCAAAGATCCGCTTGATACGAGACTGGGCAAGGGTAATCCGGCTAACCAATTCGGCAAAATTGACCGGCATGGTAACGAAATCGTCCAGTGGAAAGTCATCCCAGGTTTCCTGCTCGGTATTGGCTGGAAAAATCCCGATGATTGGAATTGTGCTGAAGTAACTATCGCTACGGACCATGAACAGCATGTCATGGCAACCGATGCAGGGAGAAGAGAAATCAACAACAATCAGGTCAGGAGGATCAGAATAGAACGCACCGAGGGCAGCAGTCGTTTTTTCTACCACCACCACTTGATACCCTTTGCTCTGCAAACGTAACTGAAGCAGTGACGTTAACTGCACCTGGCTGGAGATAAACGCGATCCTAGAGTGCTGCGGCATCAGCCACCTGCATTTCAAGACTAAAGTTTTTCACCTCAATCAGCTTGTCCTCCAACTCCATCACCATCTCCTGCAGCAGAGCTTCATCAAGTTTCAGAGCATCCCACGCGACCTGTTGAAGTGGTGGTACATACTGATCACCACTGTCACCAAATCCGCTTGCCTTGATCAGAATATCAGCCAAATGAACTACCGATGTTTTTATCCGATGATCTTCAGAAGCAGTTACGTTGTGGTGAAAAGCGATCGGTTCAGAAAGCTTGTCAGGCAGAAACCAGCTTTTTGAAAGCCAGCCTCCAACCTCGGCATGGTCCGTATCCAGCACCGCTTTTTCGGCCTCACTGATGTAAAGCTCATCCGACTTGATTCTGCGTCGAATCTCCGGCAGCTGATCAGCACATTTAAGTCCGATAATGACCTTACCGATATCATGCAAAAGTCCGGCGGTGGTTATCTCCTCCACTTCCGGCAATGCCAGTTTTCGCGCTATGATACCGGCAGCGGTGGCAGTGCCAAGAGAATGTTCCCACAGGCCAACGCTATTCTTTTCCATAATTTCAAATATGGATGAAGACAGCGCTAACGACTTGACCACGTTGACTCCCAGCAGGATCATTGCATTTGAAATGGTTGAAACCCGATAAAAACCGTAGGAAGGAGAGTTTGCCAACCTTAAAATACGGGCAGACAACACCTGATCAGCAGAAACAATTCTCGCCATTTCCTGAACCGATGATTTGTCATCATTGGAAAGAGAATTAAGCTTATTGATGACACCAGGCAGCGTTGGCAGCGTCTTGGTGTCCATAATGATCTTCTTGAGATCACTCCTCCGTGCGTCCACAGTCGTCCCCCATTGCCGTTTTGAGCTGGTTGCGATAGATCTCCAACAGTATCAGATTAAGGTGATTATCCATGGTTTTTGAAAAACGATGTTCAAGATCAACCAACTGCTCAGTCAGGCCACGGTCGCCTTCCTGATGAACCGGATGTCCTTCAACATAGAGCGATTGAACCCCCATCTGTTGCAACCGCCTGAGCAAGCTGTCGGACAACACTGTCCCCTTACCGCAGATCGGCATACCGGTAGGGCTGTCATTTTTAAAAATGTCCCTGGCCAGCACCATTTCTGCTTCAGCCAGATTAAGCGGAATCTTCTGCATAAGTATTACCAATCCCCTGTGTTACGTATGTTGCTTCGTGATAGTAGGAAAAGTATCCCGTAATGTCAAATATCATCATTCAACAAACCCTTAATTTTGCTGCTTTCCACGCCCTAACAATACCACACCTGTCATGGTATTCATAATCACTTTACGCCCCACATGCCCCCCAAGGTCTGACGCGACAACTGTTATCCGCCATTCTTCAAGCTGGTTCAGTGCCAGATCAATATTACGGGACCCGATCGGACAGGCAGCACTGCTGGTTGCCAACAGGTTCGCCCCACCAAAAACTTTTGCCACCAGATGTTCTTTACGTGCCCCTATTCCCAATACATATTCAAGTAACCGCTCCATGGCAATATTGCCATATTTGGGGGTCGCCAACCCTTCGCCGTTCCAGAGCGGCAGCATGAAATGGTTCATGCCGCCACCTCCATGCACCTGATCCCAAAGACAAACCGCCACACAAGAGCCCAGCACGGTCGTAATCTCGCACTCCTCTGCATCGACAAAGGTCATGCCGGGGAACAAAAAATGTTTACGTATTCCTGGTCCGCCAGATTCAGCCATCTTATTTCTCGTCCAGCTGATCGAACAGAAACAGATTGCCACCTTCTGCAAACGTGATCCCGTCAGCACCATAGGGTACCGCCGGGATACTGACGCTAAAAACAGAACCGGCACCGGGAGTACTGCTCACCTGTATCTCTCCCTGCATCAAGTCAAGCAATGCCTTGACCACGCTCAATCCCAGACCGTGACCAAGGTGCGCCCTGGTAGGCCCGATATCCAGCTGAACAAAACGATCAAATATCCGTTTTATATCTGCTTCAGCAATACCAATGCCCTGGTCCTGAACCTGAATCCGCAGTAAGTCATCTGTCTGCTCAACCAACACCATCACTTCGGTGCCTTGGTAACTAAACTCAATCGCGTTCGCCATCAGATTTGCGACTATCACCTGTAATTTCTGGGCATCTGCAGGAAAGAACACCTTTTCGTCTTGTTCAGAACCAATTCGATTGAAACGTAACGACACCTGCCTGTCAGCAGCATGTGCGCTAAAATTATCCAGCACCCCCAATACAACAGAGGTAACGTCAACATGCTCAATATTTGGCAAGGCCTCGCCAGCTTCCAGTTCAGCAGCAATAAAGATATTTCGCAGCTGAAAATCAAGATTAAAAGCCTCGGAAAAAATCATGGTAACCAGTTCACTCACCTCTGACTTTTTAACAATTTCACCCAACTGTGCAGCCAGTCCGATAATGGAGTTCAGCGGATTATTAATTTCATTCCGTATATTTGAGAGAAAATTACTCTTCAGTGATTCTGACTCCTCAAGCTTGTGGTTCATTTCAACCAGCTTCCGGTTCAGTACCGACAAATCATTCAGAGACTTGCGGCTCTGTTCAAGACGAAATTTCAGCTCATCGATTAACTGTCCATCACTGAAATTCTCCATGACCTCTCCCCTTGTTCAAAGCAGTTTATCAACATACACAATAGTAATCTAATGCAATGATTCACGACGCCCCATATCATGGGTATATCTAACTACCCGTATAGCGGGTTATAAGACGCCGCTCAACTACAAAACGAATCCCCAGCGGAATTGTTACTGCCAGAAAAATAAGGCTGCAACCAAACCACTCCCGAGCCGTAAGTCGTTCTCCCAGCACAAAAAAACCAGCCAACAACGCCCAGACAGGATCAAGGGTATAGATCAAGCCAGCCTGAGTCGGGGTTACGTAGCGCTGATACCTGTTTTGCAAGGTAAAACAGACCACGGTGGGAAAGATCGCACAATAAATAATCGACAAAATTGCCGATGGAGGCAGAGTAAATGAGGGACTTGGCACAACCAACACCGTTGCCCCTGCCATGAGCGCCACCACACCAAACTGCACAAGTGAGACCAGCCAGACATCCTCATCTTTTAACACTTTGGAAACGGTAATAATTTGAATTGCGATAAAAAAGGCACACAAGGTTGAGACAAGATCTCCCTGATTAAACCCTTCAGCGCCACCACCACCGGCCAGCAGCGCAATACCCGATGAAGCAAGCAAAATTCCGGCTGTGTTCAGCTTGCCGATCCGGTCTTTCCAGACCAAACGGGCAACCAATGGAATAAACAGCACAAAGAGGTTATTGATCACGCCAGCCCGGGAGATACTGGTTCCTTTGATCCCGATGACAAAAGTCAGATTGGTGGTGCCCAATACAAACCCGACAATCATGCCACGTAGCATAACGGTACGATCAAGGAGCGCCAATCGGGGCAGACAGAGTAATCCCATCAGGAGTGTAGCCAGTGAAAATCGCAACAGGACAAAATACAACGGGGGAACGTCCCGTAGCCCTATTTTGGTAAAGAGAAAACTTCCGCCCCAGAGAAACGTCGTGAGCACAAGAAAAAGCAATACGCGCCCCGGACGCGGTACAACCTCAGAAACATGACTGTTCATGGCATCTGCCTAGAAACAATCTTTTCCTTTTGTAGAAATTCAGCGATGGCACGCCAAACCCCGGCAACACCAAGCAGGTCGTTGTGGTCTGCATCAAACGGGATAAGCTGTCCATGCCGGGCGGCAACAGCCATCTGTTGGCCATTGGCAAAGAGCATGATCGAATCATGGCGCCCATGCAACACCAGGGTCGGGCCAGCATAGTCCCGGATAACATCAACATTATCAAAGGTATCATGCAGAAGCAGAGCAGGCAGCAGCCGCTTATGGGCAAATGGTCTGAGCGAAGCTGGTGGAGCGGCCAGTATCAATGCCCGTATCGGACGTTTAGCTGCCAGGGTTACCGCAGGGCCTGATCCCAGGGAAAAGCCAAAAGAGACTATCCGGGAGGGGTCAACCTCCGACCGTTGAACCAGCATATCATAGGCAGCCAAAGCCGTCTCATCCAGACTGCGCTGGTGGGGCCGACCAGAAGAACGGCCATATCCCGGATATTCCACCAGCAGCAGACCGCAACCAAGTCTCCTCAACTGATCAAGCTCGGGGCTTAACTCATCAACCAGTTCTCCGTTTCCATGAAAATAGATAACTGCAGGCTGTGCTCCTGTACGACGGGCAGGAATGAATCGGCCTTCGACCTTGCCAAAGGAGGTGATAATCCAGAAAGTTTCTGCGTCTGCAGCTACGCCCGACGGGATAGCAGCAGGCACCAGATTTCGCCCAGGGTAGATCAGGTGTCGTTGGAACAGAGCCATAAGCAAGGCATAGACGGCATACAGCACCAGAACAGATATCAGCACACGGGACACTGCAGACATATATCAGCCTGACCGGTAATGTTTACGAACCGGTTGCAGCACATCCCAGTGACAGCTCATACCAGCGGGAAAAAGTACCAGATCTCCGGCTGAAAGCTCTATCGGTGCTCCCTCTTCCGGCGTTACCACAACCTCTCCTTCAAACAGGTAGCAGACTTCGCGCTGGCTATAGCTCCAGGGGAATTCAGACACCTCGCAACTCCAAACCGGCCAGGATAGAACTCCCAGCTGCTCCAGTCGCTCCGGTGACGGCTTCTGTTCAACCATAATCGGCAGCATAACCTCCCCTTTCCTATGACCTGAACTTTAATAGAGCGAAACCAGAGGCAGGATCAAGCTCCCGCACCGCATCCATATCCAGCAGTTCGGTAATAATCACTTCAAGCACCAGAAAGGTCTCGCTGCCTTCTCTCATGCAGCCCGCCTTGACACTGTCACCCCGTCCATAGGCACCATGAAAGTGAACCCTGGGTTCAGTATCCATCCAGAAGATGGTGCCAAACCCCAACGCCTCATGGTTATCAGACAGCTCCCGCCAGACCGGCCGAGGTGGCATTTCATCCCCTTCAGGCCCCACCACGTAGCGACCGCCCTTCATACCTCCCACCAGAGAAAACGCAGCTGCCTTAATCTGCTCATTACGAACAATGTCAACCAGGCCTGCCAGAACATCCTCTCCATCAGAAAAGCGGGCCACCACAACACGGCCCGGTCTGCCTACTCGGTATTCCATCACTACTCCTCCTGTACAGCTGACGACCAATGCAAAGCCAGCCAAATTGTCTCCTGATCAGGAACGGTCCATTCCACCCGGTGCCGACAATGTGCCGGCAGCATGATCCACCGGCCCGGAACAAGCCTGTGGGCCTCTGTTTCTCCATCAATCTGGACTAACGCCTCACCTGCCATCAACAAAACCCATTCATGCCAGGGCTGGTCATACCATTCGCCTGCCGGGGTCACCTGTCCCTTTGAGGTAATCCGTTCAACCCGGACTCCATCAAGCTCAAGCAGGGTTTCAAAACGTTCTGATTCCGATGCATCAGCAATTAATGCCAGTATATCACCTTGAGATAACATCAACAGGTACCATCACGCTTCCTTGGAGTCAGCAACTATAAAAACGGTTTTCGTTGAATTATTCAGGAATCACGTTACAATGAAGCCCGTTATTCCAGTTAAGGAAAAAAGGCAAGGGGTCCAAGCGTATGGCTACAGATCGTGATTTCAACGGAACTCTTGAGACCAGTGAGTCAGATCGTTATCAGCTACTTATGGCAGATGCAAGCTTCAAGAACAACCCTCTCCTGCCGGAGCTGCAACAACTCCATGAACTCTATCTTATAGTATCCAAACGCACCGAACGACTGCTGAAAGAAAAAAAACAGCTGGAAACCCAGTTATCCAATATGAACCGCTCGCTGGATCTTGCCACCAGAATCGATCCAATGACCGGCCTTGTCAATCGCCGTGGTATTATGGAAATGATTGAGCAGGAATTCAGCCGCGCCCACCGTCATCAACGCCCCACATCTATTATCATGTCTGATCTTGATTATTTTAAAAAGGTAAATGACACCCATGGGTTTAACACCGGTGACGATGTTTTGGTAGAAGTATCCCGTGTACTGAGAAGTTGCCTGCGCAATGAGGATATCTGCTCCCGCTGGGGTGGGGAAGAGTTTTTGTTTCTGCTGCCGGAAACCCCGCTTGATGGCGCCCTGGCTGTAGCCAACAAGATCCGTGAATCGGTAGCCATGACCGAGTTCAAGGCCAACCGGCCAGGTATTCAGCTTACCATCAGTCTGGGGATCTGCGAATATCATCCTGATCAAAATATTTTTGAGGCGATTTCACGGGCTGATCAAGCCTTGCGTCAGGCAAAGCTGGGAGGCAGAAACCGCGCAATGATGGCAGCCTGAATCCAGCTCCTCAATCTGCTGTTACGGCAGAGCTCCTGCCTTCTTCAACAGTTTGAGCAAGGCTTCGGCCAGCTGCTGATATCCGGCAGCATTGGGATGGATCGGATCAGACTTAAGTGACCTGTCCCCGAGAATACGCTCAAGAGCCTTACCTTCATAGGGAACATTCGCATCTTTGGCGATCTTGTCAAACCACGTCGGCACCTCGAGTCCCAAGCCCAGCCGGGGCACACCGATCAAAACAACTCCGGCCCCCTGTGCGCGGATCATTTGAACCATCGCCCTTACATTTTCTTCCGCTTTTCCGGCATCAAGCCGCTGCAAAAAATCATTCCCCCCCAGACAGAGCAGCACCAGCGTCGGTTTTTCCTGTTCCAGCAGTTGCGGGAGACGTGCCAGACCTGCTGCAGTCACCTCTCCCGGCACCCCTGCATTCACTACCCGACGTCCTGACAAACGGCTGAGCACTGCAGGATAACTGCTTTCCAAAGCCGCACCGGTACCTGCAGTCAGGCTGTCACCAAAGGCGAGAATCACCCCGTCTGCAGGCACCGGAGCAAGCCGGGGAGTGGCAGAACAGCCGACCACCAACATCTGAATAAACAGCAGCAGGCTGATAATCAGCTTCATGACATCATCTCATGATCACGCACCCAGACAGACACAGAACCACCCTTGCAACGGAACTCGCCCCAGCCGCTTTCGTTGGTAACAACCACCCCGGGGACATGTCCGGTAAGGTCACGGTAGACGCTATCAGCCTGCCCCACCTCCATCCACTTGAAACCGTCAGCTCCGTTACTCATCAGCACCGCCATCCCGCCAGGATGCTCTGAGTCTCCCAGACGAGTCCAGCCGATGGTTGCAGGATGATCGAAATAGTCATATTGCGCTCCGAATGCAGCATTCCGGCGTGCCGATAAAAAATGGTCCAGTAGAAAGCGATGCGACGGCATGACAATATGACACTGATGGGCATCACGGCCGCGGTCATCGTACTCGGCACCGTAGTAATCTGCATAAAAGAGGCAGGGATAACCTTCTTGTCTCAACAGAATCAAGGCATAAGCAAGCGGTTTGAACCATGGTTCAACCACCGACTCCAGGGCCTGCAACGGTTGGGAATCATGGTTCTCCACAAAGGTAACCGCATGGGTTGGACGGGCCTGCATCACGCTCCCCTCCAGAATATGACGCATATCATACTCACTGCCAGCTAGGCTTGCACGATGAAAGTTATAGTGAAGCGGCACATCAAAGACAGACATGCGACCACCCACAATATCAATATAATGAAGCAGGGTTGAAAGGCTGTTAACCCAGTATTCGCCAACAACAAACAGGTCACGGGCAGCATGCTTTTCCAGTGCATCAAGCCACTCCGGAAAGAACCAGGCAGCAATATGTTTGATTGCATCCAGCCTGAACCCGTCCACACCAACCGTATCAAGATACCACCTGCCCCAGCGGATCAACTCCTCCCGCACCTCAGGATGCTGGCAATCCAGATCACACCCCATCAAGTAGGCAAAATTTCCAAATTCCTGGGAAACCTCATCATCAAAACGCTTTCCCTCAAGCAGGTAGACCGTATCCCGCTCATTGGGGTTTAACTGATCATAATCAACGGCATCAAAATGTTGCCAACTCCAGCTAAAACAAGAATGAACACCGGCTCGGCCGGGAAACGTAAAGCCGGTGTAAGCCTGAATTTCCCGCAGTTCTCCCTTGGGATGAAGCCGATCCCCCCGTGCATAGGGAGTAGCCAGACAGAGTTCTGCCTGATCCGCTCCCATGCGATGGTTCAACACTGCATCGGCATAGACCTGAATACCGGACAGCTGTAGTTGTTTCGCTGCCTGTAAATACTGTTCCCTTGTGCCATACTTGGTCCGCACTGCCCCCTTCTGATCAAATTCACCCAGATCATACAGATCATACACCCCGTAGCCCACATCCTCTGTACCGCCAATCCCTTTATAGGCCGGTGGCAGCCAGAGGGCAGTGATACCGGCTCCGGCCAGCTCTTTGGCACGTAGCGCAAGCTGCTCCCACAGGCTTCCATCCGCCGGGGTGTACCAGTGAAAATACTGCATCATCACTCCGTTCAGCTCTGGCATGATCTCTCCTCTTTTCAGATTGGGCAGTCTCTCCGTGGCTGTTTCCCTCTATAGCACAGAATCAGCCCCTGGCAACTGGTGGAACAACAGATTGAGTTTGTAAAGTCAAAACCAGGAGTCTGTCGGACTTAGGTAATTGTAACGAAAATGTGACTGGGCGAGGGCAGATTTTGTCGTTTTTGAAGGCCAATAGTTGTTCTATTGACCGAGAAAACGGCGAAATATGGACCGTCCAGACACATTTGCAGTAGATTTATCCTAAGTCCGACAGGCTCCTAGTCGCGGCCTGGAGGTGGCGGTGCATAGCCATTGTTATCCCACATCCGGTTATACGGACGTGGATGCGGTCTGCCACAGCTGATAACCTTTTTCGCACAGAGCGTACTGCGCCATTCATATTTTATGTACAGGTTCTCAACTGATCGGGATTCAGGATCAAACACCACGGTCTGGGAAGGAGAATACTCGGTGCGGCCATACCCGGTGCCTGCAGCGCGATCCATCGCTTCTGCCTTTGCTGCCGGAGCTGCAGCTGATTTTCTGCGCTCCCCCCCTGCGGAAGGGGCAGCCGGGGCAGACTCGGATACCTGGCCGCGATACTGTACCGGCGGCTCATACCGTTGAACCTCAGGATATACAGCCACCGCTATGACTCCCATGGCACTCTGATCACCAAATGATGCTGCATAAGAGTCAGAAACTTCAGTAAAATAGAATCGATTGATCTTGTCCTGGCCGGTACGCCAGCCCGCATATTCATAGCTGGCATAGGGTTCCAGAATGTACATCCGTTCGCTGTTTTTCAACCATGACTTCTGGCCTGATACAATATTGCGGCCATCAACAGCGATCACCACCCCAACCCGCCGGTTCAATTTGTTACGGACCGACAGTCGGTAATGGTCTCCCTTAACTGCTTCAGCGTAGACCTTTTTTGACGGGTAGCGCGCTGAAACGGGATACAAAGGCAGCTCAGAACCGGCATCGGAAATAATCCGAACCTCAACGCTGTCTCCGATACTGCCTGCCAAAACCGGTACTGCGCTGATGATAATGCTTAGAATAACGGCTACGATGGTTTTCATGACATCCTCCTGTTGTTTGGGTTTGGCTTTTTCCAGCCTTTGTAACGTAAGACAGGTGACGTTGATGAAAAGTTCCCGAAAATTTATTTTTTTAATACCTGCCAGTAGATCGTCAACTCCAGCCAGCCATCATGGGCCAGATCAGCAACCGGACGTTCAGTTACTCTGCCGATTCCGGCAAGCTGATCAACTAGCTCAGGCAGATGGTTCTTCTCAATCCGGACCACGGTACTACCGCTTTGGTGATGTACTACCGCCCCTCCCGACCGTTGCAGAATACTCCTGAGTCTTTCGGAAAATATCGCCTCGTCATCGACCACCAGACGCAACCGAAGCAGCTTGGGTGCGGTCGCCTCAAGACGTCCGTCTCCGCCCTCAAGCTTCTGTCTGGCAGTCATTTTACGCTCTGCCATGGGCGCTGCACGTGTAACAACCTGCTCTCTGCCGACAGCAGGAGCCGCAGGCGCAGATTCAGATGCCGCCTTGGCCTGTTCCGTCGGTTCTGATCGATCTGAAGCGACTTGCGGAGAAGGTGCGAAGGCCGGTGACTCCTGCACTAACGGAGCGCCCGGTTGCCCGGACGGAAGAGTCCGGGCTTTGGGAGTTGCCGGAGCTTCAGGAGAAGGCTGAGGCACTGTCTGCTGCCCTCGCCCACTGACAGATTCCCTTGACAGTGCCGCAGTATTCGGCGCATCCGACAACACCTGCTGCGTCCGCTCCATCTCGTGCATCAGATACCAGGCGGTAACACAGATCATCACCAGAGCGAATGCCTCAAGCGGCAGCCTGCTCCGTAACGGCAGGAACAGGCGGGCCAACCAGCCAGATTGCGGCACACTGTTTTCCCTTACCAGAGCCATAATCCGGGTGGCCAGCCAGGGAGGCGGTTCTTCATCCGGCGTAGCACGTATCACCTGTACAACCTGCCGTAACTGATCCAGCTCTGCACGACACGACGGACAGTTGACCAGATGCTGTTCAACGAACGTCTGATCAGCTGCTGACAGGTCACCGCCAGCCAAAGCTGCAAGCATACGCCGTATTTCGTCGTGATCCTTCATTACCGCCCCATAGCTTTGGTTACACAATCCCGAACCGTTTCACGAGCCCGGAAAAGACGTGATTTGACTGTCCCTTCCCGTAAGCCCAGGATCTGCCCCACCTCATCGTAAGCCAGTTCACGCATATCCCTCAGCACCAACACTTCACGGAATCCCTGATCCAAAGCCCTGATGCAACGTTCAAGCAGCTCCCGCAACTGAGACTGTTCCAGACACTCAAGAGCTGACGGCTGTTCTGATGCAATCTGGAGCAATGCGCCCTGCCCTTCTTCAGCAGCGCCGTCAAGTGACTCCTGCCGTCCCCGCTGCTGACGGTTCTGTTGCCAGCGGGTGCGTGCCTGATTGACGGTGATACTGGTCAGCCAGGTGGAGAACTTTGCATCACCACGAAAATCTGCCATCTTACGCCATGCCGACAAAAATGATTCCTGCACTATCTCGGCTGCATCAGCCTCATTACCACTGATCCTGAGCGCAATATTGTAGAGACTGCGCTGATAACGCATCACCAGCTGTTCAAAGGCACCGGTATCTCCCTTGCGGCAGTCTGCCACCAGCTGCAGCTCATCTGTGATTTCAGAAGCGGTGACACTCATGGTATCAGACATCCCCAACAGCGAAAAAGTTCCGTACAAATACAGTTCTGCACAAAAGCCCCGCAACCGGAAGTCACGGGGCTTTGAGACAAACAGAAGAAAGTACGGCCTCTGTTTTATTTCAACACAAAGGCAACGCGCGCATCAGCCATAAAGCCGTTAATCTTGTTAGCGCTAAAGATACGCAGGGCTACTTCATGGCTAACCTGCAGATCTGATTGGCTCACGGAACCGGAAGCGATCACCACCAACGGATTGTTGACACCTCGTTTGCGTAAAGCAGCACGGGCTTTATCGACACTATTGCTATATTCGCCACAGCCCTGCTCAACCAGCACTCTCTGGCTGATCTTGGTCGGATCATACAGCACTTCACCGTTAGGGTTAAAAATCCTATTGACCAGAGCCGGCCGGAAAGAATAGGAAGTTGCATCAATGATCAAGCCATCATTGGGTTGATCAACGGGCGGGGGTACTGGAGGATCAAGTGGTGGTGCATAGGCGGGCCGATCAACTTCCTGCTTAACCCGTGGCACAGTCATAATTTTTTCATAGACCATGGTTCTGAAACTATGTGGACCATGTAACCTCATTTTGAGGATAACGAGAGCTGTTTCCTCCCGACTGTTCCAGTCCTTGATCACCGGCTGAAGACCTCTGACAAAACCGTTGACTGAAGACCTGATCAGGTCAGACTCAAGCTCGGTGTCACGAATCGTCGTTTCTCCGGCCACGGTAACCCCCCTCAGCAGTTCTACCATTGCTCGCTGGGCAGCGACCTCGGCAGCTCTGGTTGCCGTCAGGCGACGCTGTGCGCCAGTACTGCCAACCTTGGGAATCCCTTCACCCATGACCCAAATGGCGTCACGGGTAAATGCCTGCTCAACCGTAACCGTAATGGTTACTTTTTCTTTTTGCATATAGTCCCGGGCATGACTGTAATTTTTCAAGTAACTATCATCTGCCTGCGTAACTGTAGAAAACCCGAGCAAGGCCACTGCCGCCAGAAGAATACGCTTGTTCATGTACTCCACCCCCTTATCTGTCTATGATATTGCCTAAAGAGCCTGTCGGACTTAGGATAAATCTACTGCAAATTTGCCTGGGCAGTTCATATTTCACCGTTTCTTCGGTCAATAGAATAACTATTAACCTTCAAAAACGACAAAATCTGCCCTCACCCCGTCAAATTTTCGCTACGATTACCTAAGTCCGACAGACTCCTGAAGCTGTTACACGGTGCAAATAATACCACCAATTCATCGAATGTAAACCGCCGCTGCCCAAATGGTTACAAGGCCTGTTTTGCTGACGCAATCAGAGCCCCCCCGATCAGTCCGGCATCATCTCCCAGCACACTTTTACTGATCGTTACCTGATTGAACATTTGTGGAAATATCCGTTGTTCCAGCGTCCTCAGCATAACTGGTGCAAACAGATCATATCCAGCTGCAACACCGCCTCCAATGATGATCCCATCAAGATTGAGGGTATTCGTTAAACCTGCCAGGGCGGTTCCCAGCCAGTAGCCAAGGGTCTCGAATGCACCACAGGCAGTTGCTTCACCTTCACGTGCCTGTTCTGCCAGCTCTTCAGGCGTCCTTCCTTCTCCATACCGAGAAAGAGCTGCCGCTGAAACATACTGTTCCAGACACCCCTTGTTACCGCAAGGACAAGCAAGCCCTTCAGGTTCAACGGTTATATGACCAAATTCTGCAGCAAAACCACCGGTGCCGGTCCAGAGTCTGCCATCCAGAATCAGTCCGCTGCCGAGACCGGTACCGATGGTTATCACAACCAGAGACTTCATCCCCAGACCTGCTCCTGCACGTGCCTCACCCAAGGCGATCAGGTTGGCGTCATTGGCCGACACAACCGGCAGCTGAACTCGTGAAGAAAGCAGATGTGACAGATTCAATCCTTCCAGCGGTCGCATATTTACCGATGAATGGATGACACCATCCCCCCCAATCAAACCAGGTATACCGATACCGACACCGCCGACCTGAACTCCCTCTTTTTGTGCGGAAGCTATCTGCCCGATAATCTCCTCGGCTAAACGTTCCACAAAAGGCTTAGCCCCTTCAGTAATGGCACTTTTATATCTAAATCGTCCCACCACCTCTCCCGTTGGCAAGACTAATGCGCCACGCAGATTTGTTCCGCCAATATCAATACCAATATATCCAGCTACAGAGTTTGTCATAAGAGATTCTCCTCACATGTTTTTTCTATAGTACGGCAGTCTTGACACCTTCATCAACCGCACAACAGTCTCAAATAGAATATTTTTTTAGAATCCCCGTTAGCTCTTGACAGCCATTTACAAGGGGACTATATATCTTTAGTAAGAGTAAATACAATCCCTTAGCAATTGGGCAAAATCAACCACTTTTTTATTTTAACTAAATTCCGCTGGAGGTGTGCAGACAATGGCCAAGATCAAGGACGCACTCGAATACCATTCCATGGGGCGCAAGGGAAAGATAGAGGTCATCTCTACCAAACCTTGCCAAACGGCAGCAGATCTTTCACTGGCCTATTCACCCGGCGTTGCAGAGCCCTGTCTGGCAATTGAAAAAAACCCGGATGACGCCTACAAATATACCGCAAAAGGAAATCTGGTTGCAGTGGTTTCCAATGGCACCGCTGTGCTGGGACTGGGCAACCTGGGGGCCTTGGCCGGCAAACCGGTTATGGAAGGTAAAGGGGTTCTTTTTAAACGTTTTGCCGATATTGATGTCTTTGACATTGAACTGGATACCGAGAATCCTGATGAAATCATCAAGGCCTGTCAACTTCTGGAACCAACCTTTGGCGGTATCAATCTGGAGGATATCAAGGCCCCGGAATGCTTCTATATTGAAGAAGAACTGAAAAAGACCATGAAAATTCCGGTCTTCCATGATGACCAGCACGGTACCGCGATCATCTCTTCTGCAGCACTGCTTAATGCCCTCGAGCTGGTGGGCAAAAAAATTGAAAACATCAGAATTGTTGTCAACGGTGCTGGCGCATCGGCTAACTCCTGTGCAAAGCTTGCTATTGCCCTGGGGGTCAAACCCAATAATATGATCATGTGTGACACTAAAGGGGTCATCTACAAGGGGCGGGTTGAAGGTATGAACCCCTACAAGGCGCTTTTCGCTGCCGACACCCCCTTCCGTACACTGGAGGAAGCCGCCAAGGGAGCTGATGTCCTTTTTGGTCTTTCAGCAAAAGGTGCCTTTACCGTTGATATGGTCCGCAGCATGGCGCCTAACCCGATTATCTTTGCCATGGCCAACCCGGACCCTGAAATATCACCTGAAGAAGCCCACGCGGCACGTGCTGATGTCATTATCGCCACCGGTCGTTCTGACTACCCCAACCAGGTCAACAACGTACTCGGTTTCCCCTTTATCTTTCGAGGAGCGCTTGATGTTCGGGCCAGCTGTATCAATGAAGAGATGAAGCTGGCAGCCGTGAAGGCGTTGGCAAAACTGGCTCGTGAAGAGGTGCCTGATTCTGTCAGCAAGGCCTACGGCAACGTTAAGTTTGTCTTCGGGCGAGATTATATCATTCCCAAGCCTTTTGACCCAAGGGTGCTGCTTCATGTAGCACCGGCCATTGCCCAGGCAGCCATGGACAGTGGCGTCGCCCGGCAACCGATTGAAGACATGGCAAAGTACATTGAGCACCTTGAATCCACTCAAGGTAAATCAAAAGAGATCATGCGTACAATCATCAACAAGGCCAAATGTGATCCCAAACGCTTGGCTTTCCCGGAAGGCGATAATGAAAAAATCCTTAAAGCCGCACAGATTCTTGTGGACGAGGGGATTGCCCAGCCGATCCTGATCGGTAACCGCAAAAAGATCCTTGAAAAAATGGATGAACTGAATATAGAGCTGCCCGATGTCCAGATTGTTGAGCCGGATGACTATGAGCGCTCTGAGGACTATGCTCAGGAGCTGTACGGATTACGCCAACGCAAAGGGGTTACACTTTCCGAGGCCCGCAGGATGATCCGCCGCAAATCACGCAACCACTTTGGTGCCATGATGGTCAGGATGGGAGATGCCGACACCATGCTCTCCGGTATTGACGCCCACTACCCGGAGACGATTCGACCAGCTTTAGAGGTAATCGGTAAACAGGAAGGTCTGCAAAGCGTTCATGGCCTCTACATGATGGTCTTTAAGAAAGGGGTCTACTTCCTCGCAGACACAACAGTAACCATTGACCCGACTCCGGCAGAATTAGCGGAAACTGCTATTCTTGCAGCAGATACAGCCCGAATTCTGGACGTTGAGCCGACCGTTGCCATGCTTTCCTTTTCAAACTTTGGCTCAGTAAAAAGTCCTCAGACTTCCAAGGTCATCAAAGCGGTTCAGATTGTCAAGGAACGCTGCCCCGATCTGAAGATTGATGGTGAGATGCAGGCTGATACCGCAGTGGTTGCCGATATTCTGGACGGTTTTACCTTCTCCAAAGTTAAAACACCGGCCAATGTACTGATCTTCCCAGATCTGAACTCTGGCAACATCTGTTATAAACTGCTACACCGTCTGGGTGGCGCAGATGCCATTGGACCGATATTGATGGGGATGAACAAGCCGATCCATGTCTTGCAACGAGGTGATGATGTGAATGACATCGTTAACATGGCAGCCATTGCCGTTGTTGACGCACAGTACAGCCCTGCCGACTGATGCACCCCAACTACCGGGCGTACGACAGGTTGCGTGCGCCCGGTACTACCAATTTCCACATCATAGCTATAATTTCATTTTGACATACCTGCAATTCTGCTCTATCTAAAAGACAAGCGTTGTGTATACATTCTTATCTTTAAGCGCCACCGTAGGAGGTTCAGTATGCTTCGTCTCCCTAAAGGCACCCCTCTTTTTGAAAATCTGGATGCTACAGATCTGCAACTTGACAATATCATTACAAAGCTTGCAAATGGTTGTTTTACCGGCTATGCCAGCCTTAGCTTTCAGGATGCAGTAGGAATACTGGTATTTGAGTCAGGCAAGTTGGTTAGCGCCATTATGGAAAACAACCTTGGTGCCAGCCTGACCGGGTTTGAGGGGATAAATGCCTTGGCTGATCAGATGCTGGATAGCTCAGGTAGCCAGCTTAACGTCTATCGCCTTTCAAGCGATCTCACCTTGAGCATCCATGCCCTGCTACAGGGAGAAGCACGTTACCGGGCTCAGGAACTTGGGCTGATTGATATTAAAGCCCTGCTTGAAAAGGTTAAATCTGAACAGATGAACTGCTGCCTGCGGATCTACACCATGAACCGCTCTGCCATGATTTTCTATAAAGAAGGAAACCCGCTGGGATTTTTCCATGACGGCTCCCAGGAGATCGAAGCATCCCCCGGCGACTCACAACAACTTACCCAAGACCCCACAGCCAAGCTTGATATGTACATTACGGTTAGCCTTGACGAGCTTATAGCTCAAGATCTGCTGGAAGTGGTTAATATCACCAATATCTGGAAAGCAGCCGTCAATCGCCATCAAAACAAGACAGAAACGGCCTGATTTTACATGGCACCTGTAAAAAAGCCCCGTCAGCAGCAGCTGACGGGGCTTTTTTGTTCTGGCAGAAATTTTACTTCAATTCAAAATCAAGCAACTCATCTTCGTCAAAATCAAAAGGGGCATCCAGACCACCCGGTGATGCATGCAGGCGCGTTCCCACATCGCGAAAAGCCGGATTGAGCGCCTCTACATCTTCAAGTAATTGATGAGCCTGGTCCTGCCTGCCTTGAGCAGCAAAGGTTAAAGCAAGCTCGTATTTTAATGCGCAGGTATCCTCGCAGGTAAGGGATGGGGATTCAAGCAAGGTACGCAGGGCGCTTTCCGCATGTTGAAACTCTCCTTTATCCCGCAAACATGCCCCTTGCAGTATCAGACAGGCCATACGACGATCGGGATCTTCTGCTGCCTGGCGAAAGGAGTTGATTGCTTCATCATACAGCCCCATTTCGTGAAATGCCAGCCCCAGATCATAGTGGGATGTTGAGTCACCGTTATCCATCCCTTCACCAAACCTGACCTTACTGGCTTCGGTGGGAATATTATCAAAAATATCGTTTACCGTTTCAAACCAGGTATTGGCAGGTGCCAATTGAACATCGCCAAAATCATCATCCAACTCAACTTCAATCTCATAAAAATCAGGGGCTAAAGCAGATGTGGAAAAATGTTCGGGATCGAGCTCCCGAGGACCAGATTCTGTAACCGTTTCGGCCACCGGTTTTTCTTCAATACTGACAAACGGACTATCAAGTTCAAGTTCAAGTTCGAGCTCGTCCTCTGCTGGAGAGTGGACAAGATCAAGGTCGAGCATAATGGGCTCTTCAGCGGGAGGAACGATTTCCTGCCTTCCCCCCAATCCTGCCAGTGAGCCTATCTTGGCGGCAAAAGACGCAGCTTCTTCCTTCAACCCGGCAGCCTCACAGGAGCGGGCGCAACCTTTCAGAATACGAATATTGATCGGCACCAGATCATTCAAACGGAGATAGATTGAGCGTAACGCCTGCGATTCCCCCTGGGCTAAAAACAGCTGCTCACTTTCATCGAGCATAGTTAAAACAAGCGGAGCATCCTGCTCTGCAATCAAACAATCAATCATGGCCTTGCGCGGGAACAACTCGGTGGGGAACAACTTGATGCAATGCTGACAGACCATCTTTACCCGGCCTGTATTTTCAAGCGCCTTATAGGCCAGAATCAGTAAGCGCCAAAGTGGATAGCGCTGCGGATTTCCCTTAATCAGTGCCTGCAGCAAGGCTGCTGACTGTTCTGCACTGCCATCAGTAATTTTCTGTTCTATAACAGAACAACTAAAATCAGGTTTATCGGGAAAAAGCTGGGAAATCCGTTCCGCAAGCCTTAAAAAAGCTGCCTCATCCCGACGGTCAACCAGCAAAAACGCCAGAGAACGAAAACCATCCAGCGCCTCTTCAACAGCACCATGCTGAAACAGTACTTCTGCATATTTAAGCTTGATATTGGGATTATGGGCATCAATCCGTTGCATCGCCTCAAGTGCCTTCAGGGCCTCGGGATAGTTCTGCAACGATTCAAAATAATCATACGCACGTTTGTATTCAGACAAGGCATTAGCCGTAAGACCATGCTTCTCATTCAATGATGCCAGAATCAGAGCAATGCCGATGTCATCAGGAAAGAGTTTTTCGATCTGCTTGTAAACCGCAATCGACTTTAAGTAGAAACCGTTTGCAGAGAGATTACGGCCAATTGTTTCAAACTCTTTACGTGCATCGTCAAAACGACGATTTTTGATAAACAGTTCGGCAAGTCGCTGACGAACCCTTTGATCACCGGGATCAGCTGCAACAGCCTCCTGAAAACAGGCAATCGCTTTGTCAGACTGCCCCTTTTGCAGAAACTTCTGGGCATCTGCTATCAACGTCTCTTTTTTGGCCACCTGAAAGACCTCAATACAATATTTATCTAGCAAGTTTTACTACATATTTTGCAAACATAGTGTATTGCAAAACAGCTGTCAAGTGGCATATCAGTTGCTTAGTCTGTCACACAAGCCAGTTTTATTGACTGGTGAATCCTCTTTGACAGAGCAAGACAAATAAAGTACCTATAGTAGGCATCCAGCAGTACCATTACTACTATTGAAGCGAGAGAGTACCATGCTGATCCTGCCACGCTCCAATCCACTTTACGAAAACATCCCGGTTCACAAAATCAACCTGCCTGAAGCCTTGAAAAAAATGGGGGATGGTGGCTTTACCGGTTATCTTGGCTTCGGCTCAACCAGTTCAGAAGGGTATTTCATCTATATCCGAGGGGCCTTGATCAGTATTTTGATGCTTGAAGGGACACAACAAAAAAATGGTTTTGAAGCGATTAGCGGCCTGTTTAACCACGCCACTTCAGAAGAAGGCGGCATTATCAATGTCTACCGGTTGACCGTTGATCTGGCTGTCTGTACCAACGCACTACTCCATGGCACCGTGTTAGTTAAACCAGAGCTTGTCAGCGGTGTTGACCTCAAAGCACTGCTAGCCCGCATGAAAACTCAGGCCCTGAACGGCACCGTACTCTTTTCCACCACAGATCGCGGGGCCGCCATCTTTTATAAAGACGGCATGCCGATCGGGTTCTACCATGATGCTGCCAACGAGATTGAGACATCTCCCACAGAAGCCCAGCGAATTGCCGCCATCCCCGGAGCCACCATTGAGATACGCAGTAGCCCTCCAGCTGATGAACTGCTGCACCACAACCTTCTTGAGACCCTGAATATTGATCGACTATGGCAGGCTTCAGTAAATCGTCGTGTTACAGCTGTTCCCAAAGCCGCACCATCGGTTTCTGAACCGCCAGCTTCATCGGCTCCTGAACCATCAGCTCCGTTAATGCCGTCAGGTCCTGCACCAACGCCGGTTGATCTCCAGGAACAACCTGAAAACCACAGCGAACATGATGCTCTACTTTCTGAAATAGTTGACGACTTACATGAAATTGCCAAAGCATATCTGGGACGTCAGGGAGCAGATCTGGTAGATTCACTGCTGGATCTTGCAGGCGGCAAGATCGCGTTGCGTGATAGCCAGAAAGTTACCGACTTTCTATCTGCAATGCCAGTAAAGGCTTCCGCCATCGACCCGGAAGCCAAGATTGAAGAGATGGTTGATCTGATGCGTTCAGAGTTATCAGCTCGTCTGCCAGCCTGACAGGGATATCAATTATATATGCACCAATCACTAAAAAAACTCTCTGTTATTCTGGTAGAGCCGCAGTCACCCGGAAATATTGGCATGGTCTGCCGTGCTATGAAGAATATGGGGCTTACGCAGTTAAGGCTGGTGGCAGGCTGTGACCATCTGCATCCTGAAGCATTCAAGTTTGCTGTTTCCGCCAAAGACCTGTTGGAGCAGGCCGTACTTTTCAGCTCCCTTTCTGATGCCCTGGCTGATATCAGCACTTCTGTTGCCACAACCCGCCGTAGCGGCAAATACCGTCAGGAACTTCTCAGCCCGCCTCAAGCGGCCCAAACGCTCCTGAACAGTCCCGGCTCTGCCGCACTGGTGTTTGGGCGTGAAGATCACGGGCTTTCCACTGCAGAACTTTCACTGTGCAGCCTGCAGGCCACCATCCCTTCCAGTTCTGAATATGGCTCACTTAATCTGGCTCAGGCGGTACTTATCTTCTGTTACGAACTGTTTGGGGCCTCTGCACAAGAAACCGCCAGCGCACAACGGACGCCTGCTTCATCCGGCGAAATTGAGCCGCTCTTCACCCATATGGAGCGCACCCTGCTACGGATTGGGCACTTAAACCCTCAAAATCCTGAACATATCATGCGTTCGTTGCGCCGTATTTTCTTTCGGTCTGAGCTTGACAGTCGTGAAGTAGCCATCCTCCGGGGAATATTCTCCCAGATTGACTGGGCAGCCGGTGATTTTAGTGACCGAAAAAGAACCGTATGAATCCAACCTGGTTCGGGCTGATAGCAGGTTTTCTCACCAGTATTGCAGCTATTCCACAAGTTATTAAAACCTGGCGTAGTCGCCATGCACGGGATCTTTCAATCTGGCAACCACTTCTTTTATCGTCAGGGATTGCATTGTGGCTGTACTACGGTATTCTGATCAATGACATTCCGTTGATTCTGGCCAACATTACGCCATTGGTCTGCAACCTGCTTTTAACTGCGATGAAGATCCGTTTTTCCAACAACGACCCTGAACTACGTGAGGAGGTACAGGTATGAAACGAGGAATACTGGGCTTTTGGGGGCTATTACTGCTGTCGCTGTTGTCAGGCTGCGGTTACAACACCATGCAGGCAAATGAGGAAGCGGTGATTGCCGCCTGGGGAAATGTGGAATCAGCCTATCAGCGCCGCAACGACCTGATCCCCAATCTGGTTGAAGTGGTTAAGGGATATGCAAAGCATGAAGCCGATACGCTGAAGGCCGTCACTGAAGCACGTGCCAAGGTAGGCTCCATGCAGCTGAGCAAAGAGGTGATCAATGACCCTTCCGCGCTAACCAGATTCCAACAGAACCAGGGGGAACTGTCATCTGCACTTTCTCGCCTGATGGTTGTATCAGAGAAATATCCAGATCTTAAAGCCAACCAGAACTTCCTTGATCTCCAGAAACAACTTGAAGGCACCGAAAACCGGATCAATGTTGCACGTGAACGCTATAACAAGACGGTTCAACTGTTTAATACCAGCATTCGTACCTTTCCCAACAGTTTAACCAACTCCATGATGTTACACCTGAAGCGAAAAGAACCATTCAAAGCTGAAGAAGGGGCAAAAACAGCCCCTAAAGTAAAGTTCTAACCTGCTGCACACGAGGCCTTTATGCGCTTACATGCTTTAAAACTGTTGGTATTGATCACGCTGGCCCTGTCTTGCCTGGTACAATCTGCACATGCCCTTGATGCACCACCGCTCAAGGGCAGAATCAACGACTATGCCGGGATGCTCACCCAACCCACGGCCCAGGCACTGGAGCGTAAACTTGCAGCCTTTGAGCAAGAGACCACCAATCAGGTCGTGCTCCTGACTGTACCATCGCTGGAAGGTGATACCATTGAAGGCTTTGCCATACGAGTGGCTGAGGCGTGGAAGATCGGACAAAAGGACAAAAGTAACGGAGTCCTCCTGATCCTGGCTAAAAAGGAACGGAAGATACGGATAGAGGTGGGTACAGGTTTGCAAGGTGTCTTGCCCGATATCACCGCCGGCCAGATCATCCGTAACGTAATCGGCCCGAACCTGCGTTCAGGGGATAGTGACAAGGGGATCAGTGCCGGTCTTGCCGCCATAATTGATGCGACCAAAGGCGAGTTCAAGGCATCCGCAGCTGACCGTAAAGCAGCAAAGAAAAACAAGGGCAGCAAATATGGAACATTCATTATCTTGCTGGTAATTGCCACTGTAATTACAGCAGTGGCTGGTTCTTCCTCCCGTACCGCCGGAATTGTCGCTGGTGGTGTCAGCCTGCCGACCGCCGCCGGGATCGGGCTCGGTGCCGTGCTGTGGAAGCTGGGTGTTCTGGCACTACTTGGCGGAGCCGCTGGTCTTTTGATCAGCCTGCTGATGCGTCTCCTCAATGCCTCTGGCCGTGGTGGCGGCGGAGGATGGGGTGGCCCCACCATTTTCTACGGTGGCGGAGGTGGCGGTTCATCCTCAAGTGGTAGCTCTTTTGAAGGTGGCGGCGGTGATTTTGACGGTGGAGGTTCTTCAGACGACTGGTAATTCCGATTCCAAATCGAGAGTGCAATCAAGGCGGCGAGGATTGAGGCGACGAAGGTGTACAGAGTACGTTAAGGAGCCGAAGACGAGCTAACATAGAGAGCACCTTGAGGTAGAATTTGGTATAACTTGAACTGTTTACGATATCTGGTATGCTTGCCGCAAAAGATCGTAAACCTGTTTGTTGAGGAGAAATGGCTATGAAACGTATTTTGTTGCTAATGCTGGGCATATTACTGTTAAGCAGCGGATTTGCCGGGGCTGCCAGCGTTACAGCCACCGGCGAGGGCCCCAGTAAAGAGGTGGCTCTGTCAAGTGCCATGCGGCGTGCGGTTGAGCAGGGTGTCGGCGTTTTTGTTAAATCAGATACCACCGTGGTTGATGCGGCGCTCCTTGATGACAAGATATTTTCCCACAGCAGAGGCTATGTAACCAGCTACGAAATCATCAACGAGAGAAAGACACATGATGGCTTCGTGGTAACGATCTCTGCCATCGTTGACAACAGGCTCCTGAAAGGCGACATCGATGCCTTGACGATCCTGCGCAAAAGTGCGGTGGTCGGAAATCCGCGAATTCTGGTGCTTTCCAATACAAGAAATCAGAATATCACTAACAAGGAATTCCACGAAGATATCTATAACGGCATCGTGGAATCCCTGACAGACAAACAGTTCCGGGTAGTTGACAAGGAAGCCGCCGACAGTTTTGCTGTACAGATGGCAGAAACTCACGGAATCGATATTGATCTGAACAAGGCAGCAAAATACGGCCTCCAGTATCAGGCAGAATACACCCTCTACTACAGCGTCAGCGGTGTTGTACGTGAAGATATGATGGGCAAGAGCGTCCTGCTAAACGTTAAAACCCAGTTGATTGACAACACGCGAGCCCAGATTATTACCAATAAAAAGATTGAACAGACCGGTATCGGCTCAACCGTTGGCCAGGCTCTGTCCCGTGCCGCACGTGAAGGGGGCAAGCGGATTGTCAACCCCATGATCAGTGTAGTAAGGCGACACTGGATGGAGATGCAGCAGAACGGTGCCCTCTACACCATTGTGATCGACGGTGTGCATGACCCGGAGCAGATTGCCAGATTCACTGAAATGTTTGAGAAATTCCCGCTGGCCTCCAACGCAAAAGAAGTTGAATCAGGAGGCGGAAAGACCACGTTTGAAGCCACCTACAAGGGCAAGCGTGACCAACTGGACCGGGATATACTTCGCACAGCCAAAGAACTGGGCTGGAAACTTGATCGCGTTCGTTCAGAAGGTGCCCGCAGCACCTGGAAAAGATATTAAAGGAGAGCTCATCATGCCAGTCTCACGTCTCATCTTCCCTGTTATTGCTGTGGCGTTTCTACTCCCGCTGTCTGGATGTCAGGCACCTCAGCCGGTTCCTTACGAACCGATGCGCGAAGTATCTCTGGAAGAGTTTTTCACCCCGCCATCCGAAAAAGTTATCAGCACCGCTGACAGCATTGTGGTGAAAGGTATTCGCACGAAATACAGCCACGGCCACCTGAGGGTAGACTTTAAGCTGCTGAATAACCGTGGTCGCCGCAACGTCATCAACTACCGTATTCAATGGCTGGACAATGAAGGTATGCTGGCAACCCGGTATGATGAATGGAGAACCATCGCATTTGAAGGGCAACAGGAGTTGATTATTACCGGCAGATCTCCCAGCCTCCGGTCTGTGGACTACCGGCTTGAACTACAAGCAAACTGATGAGGCTCTTTTAAAGATTGTCATTCCCGAATGCCTCTATCGGGGATCCAGTCTTTCCAGCCAGTTAAAATCCGGTTCCGGCTTAAAGCCTGCCGGAATAACGCAATTCGGTACTTTTAAAAAGACTCTGATATTACACATGGAAAGGAGATGGATGATGATTAGGAAGATACTACCTGCCGCAGCACTGGCAACGACACTGTTGATCCCCTCTGTTTCACCTGCCGAGATGATGGAGGTAATCGGGGTGGGCAAGGCGCCCATCACGGGTAATGTATCTGCAACCAGGGCAACAGCAACAAAAAATGCCAAACGAGCAGCGGTTGAAGAACTTCTTATGAAGCTGATCAGCCCCACCGCCCCCAATGATCCAAAGGTCAGGGCGGCCATGGAGAGAATTCTGGTACAGATTGGCGACAACAAGATTGTAAAAAGAAACGCCAGCCAGGATGAAGCAAACAACTACGAACTGACCATCACTGTCAGAATTGACAGTCTTGAATTTCTTAAACTGATGCAGACCCAGGGAATAGCACCGACCGGGGATCGCCTGTTCAAGATTCTGGTTGTCATGGATGAATACCATACCGTTCCCACCGACAAGCAACGCCCCCTGAAAGAGGTTGTTGAATATTCCCACGACAAAACAGCCACATCTGAAGCGAGCCTCTCTGCCGCCCAGAGTTCATCTTCTGACACACGTGCAGCTGCCCGTCAATCTTCCTCTGGGTCGGCAAGCTATGCTGCCGGCAGATCATCTTCAGGGTATGCAAGCGGAGGCCATTCCGGCCCTTATGGCAGTGGTGGATACTCATCCGGCGGACATTCCAGCGGCTATGCAGCAGGTTCCGCCAGTGCCAGGTCCAAGAGTTCTGCAGAGTATTCCAACCAGTCTGCCCAAGCTTCCAGCGTAGATGCCAAGTCTTTTGACCAGAAAAAAGATATTGTGAGTTTCAGAAAGCTGGTTGAATATCAGCCCACCAATGTGGGGCCGGACAAAGACAATCTGACTTACGCAGCGCTGATGAGAGAGGCACGTAAGTTTGACCTATCCATGATGGATAACTCCCTGTTGCGCAGTCAGTATTTCAGAGGCAAGGCGCTTACCATCCAGGAGATGGATAACAGCCCGGAACTGGCAAACTATGTTGCCTTTGCCCGTAAAAACAAAGCAGATTATTTTATGATGGGCAACTCGATCATCCGGGATCTGGGCGGTAACCAGTGCGATGGTGTGGTAAGTCTCAAGGCGTTTTCAACTGAGGATAGCGAACTTTTGGCTGCCGATATGCACAATGAGGGAGCACGCGGCTCCAGCCCGGATGATTGCCGCGCACAGGTTGCCAACAAGCTGGCTTATTTTGTAGGTAGAAAACTCGGCACATCAATCAAGGATTATCATCGTCAGCGGGAAGTTTCCGGCAAGGAATACACCATTGTGCTGATGAGCGCCGTGGGGGATCTGACCGGTCGGATGACCAGCTCCTTTGCCCGTGGTCTTAACAACCTTAAGGGGCTTAACAGCAAGCTTAATGTCCGCAGCAGCACTGCCAGGGAATACGAAGTCTCCATGGCGTACAAAGGCGAGGTTCCATTTGACCAGGCTCTGGGTGAAGTCCTGGATGCCGTGCCTGCAATGAAAAGTGCCGATTATACCGTCAATGGCACCAGGGTTGAGATCTGCCTTGAAGGGCCAAGACGCTGTAAATAAGAACCGAAAAACCTGTCCCTGTCATCAGCCGATGACAGGGACAGCTCTTCCCTGACAATTCTCATTC
>Ga0209373_10000539_pt1 | contig 60283 bp, 37 predicted proteins | sample Higcelweek5metaG_FD_187173 | JGI IMG/M metagenome (GOLD analysis project Ga0209373, IMG submission 187173) | Freshwater pond sediment microbial communities from the University of Edinburgh, under environmental carbon perturbations - High... | ecosystem: Environmental > Aquatic > Freshwater >...
TCACCTATGACCTGTCGGCCACCACGCTGGACCACGACGGCTCGACCAAGACCACCACCGGCGAAGGCACCATCACCATCACCGCCGTTGCCGACAGTGTGAACCTCGGTGGGCTGACCTCGGCCAGCGATGAAGACACCTCGGTTGCGCTGAATCCGACCATCCAGTTGACCGATACCGACGGCTCGGAAACGCTGACCGGCACCGTTGATCTGGTGTTCGGCGCCGATGATCAGGCCGCAGGCAAGGTGATGATCAACGGCGTCGAAGCGCCGTACACCACCAACGCCGACGGCTCGATCACCTATCACCTCGACGCTTCGCTGTTCACCCTCGATACCGCCACCCACACCTACAGCCTGACCGACGCTGGCTCGGTGACCTTTGCCCCGACCGGCAATTCGGACGCCGACGTCACCTATGACCTGTCGGCCACCACGCTGGATCACGACGGCTCGACCAAGACCACCACCGGCGAAGGCACCATCACCATCACCGCCGTTGCCGATGCGGTGGTGTTGACCGCCAGCGATGGCGGCAACGAAGACACCTCGGTTGCCCTGAATCCGACCATCCAGTTGACCGACACTGACGGCTCGGAAACGCTGACCGGCACCGTTGATCTGGTGTTCGGCGCCGATGATCAGGCCGCAGGCAAGGTGATGATCAACGGCGTCGAAGCGCCGTACACCACCAATGCCGACGGCTCGATCACCTATCACCTTGATGCTTCGCTGTTCACGCTGGATACCGCGACGCATACCTACAGCCTGACCGATGCTGGCTCGGTGACTTTTGCCCCGACCGGCAACTCGGACGCTGACGTCACCTATGACCTGTCGGCCACCACGCTGGATCACGACGGCTCGACCAAGACCACCACCGGCGAAGGCACCATCACCATCACCGCTGTTGCCGACAGTGTGAACCTCGGTGGCCTGACCGCGGCCAGCGATGAAGACACTTCGGTGGCGCTGAATCCGACCATCCAGTTGACCGACACTGACGGCTCGGAAACGCTGACCGGCACCGTTGATCTGGTGTTTGGCGCTGACGATCAGGCGGCAGGCAAGGTGATGATCAACGGCGTCGAAGCGCCCTACACCACCAATGCCGACGGCTCGATCACCTATCACCTTGATGCTTCGCTGTTCACGCTGGACAGCAGCAATCATACCTACAGCCTGACCGATGCTGGCTCGGTGACCTTTGCCCCGACCGGCAATTCGGACGCTGACGTCACCTATGACCTGTCGGCCACCACGCTGGACCACGACGGCTCGACCAAGACCACCACCGGCGAAGGCACCATCACCATCACTGCGGTGGCCGATGCCGTCACGCTGGACGCCCAGGATGCGGCGGGGATGGAAGACACTGCCATCAGCCTGAACATCAGTTCGGGTGGGCTGGTCGATACCGATGGCTCGGAAACGCTGACCATCTACATTTCCGACGTCCCGGCCGGTTCGGTGCTGGCGCAGAATGGCACTGCCCTGACCGCGATCACTGGTTCGGTGACGCTGGAAAACGGCACGGTGCTGTCGTCGACCTCGTCGACGGTGGTCTATGCGATCACCATCCATGCCGGAGAGTCGGCCAGCGACGCACTGGCCAACCTGACCATCACCCCGCCCAGTGGCGTTTCAGCCGACTTCGGGCTGACCGTTACCGCCGTGACCGAAGAAGCCAATGGTGGCGATCAGGCGATCGTCAGCGACACCCTGTGGGTTGATGTCGGCACCAATGCCGTTACGCTGAACGACCTGAACGTCAACATTGAGGAACAGACGGTTGGGTCTGACACCAACTGGAACTACCTGAACCTCGACTCGCTGACCGACAGCCTGACCCATGCGGATGGCACGGAAACGGTCACCGTCTACCTCAGCGGCCTGCCCGCCGGGGCGACGTTGCAGGTGTTTGACGGCGGCAGCTGGCAGACCGTGAGCGCGGACAGCAATGGGGAGTATGCCATTGATGACAGCCTGCTCGACAACCTGCGCCTGTCGACCGCCATCAATGACAGCACCAGCTTTACCCTGACCGCCCGCGCCGTCACCGAAGACGTGGACGTTGGCACGGCCCACGAAACTGCCTCGACCGATGCGGTTGCCCCGGACTCGGCGGTATCGAACACCGCCACCATCACTGTTACCGTCAATGCGGTGGCCGATACCGCCATTGCCTCGGGCGGCGGCACCGGGGTGGAAGACCAGTGGATTGACCTCAACCTGTCCTCGGAAGTGCAGGATACCGACGGCTCGGAAAGCATCACCGGCCTGACCCTGTCCGGCGTTCCGGACGGTGCCAGCCTGCAGTACAGCGGCGGCTCGTTGTCGCCGTCGGGCAGCACCACGGTTGGCGGTGTGACCACCTACACCTATGACCTGACCAGCCTGAGTGCCAGCGAACTGGCGACAGTGCAGATCAAGGCTCCGGCCAATTCCAACCTCGACTACACGTTGAAGATGGAAACGGTGATCACCGAAAGCGGCAGCACCGGCACGTCGGGCAGTTCCTCGACCTCGGTGACCACTACCAGTGTTTCGGTGGTGGTGTACGGGGATGCTGATACCCCGAGCGTTACCGTTGACGAGAGCAGCAAGACCATCGTCGAAGACCACCTGTACAAGCTGGCCGATGCCGTCACCGATCCGGCTCTGGCCGATACCGACGGCTCGGAAAGCCTGGTCCTGCGGATCACCCCGCAAGACAGCACCAATTCGGTGCTGGCAATTGACAGCAACCACGACGGGGTGATCTCCAGCAGCGAATACGTCGCCCTGCCGGCCAGCGGTTACTGGACCATTGCCCCGGAAGACCTTGCCTATACCTACATCGGTGGCAGCACCAACTGGTCTGACGAAGCCTCCAGCCTGAAATTCGACGTCACCGCCGTGGCGACCGAAGACGATGCCGCTGTCTCGACGCCGGGCCTTGACCGCGACGGACAGGCGTCCTCTGACACCTACACCGTCACCTTGCAGGTTGATGGCAATGCCGATGCGCTGGTGATCGTTGCCAACGATGCCGGGGTCGAAGACCAGAGCGGTGGCATTCCGCTCAACCCGACCTTCCAGTTGACCGACACCGACGGCTCGGAAAGCCTGACCGGCACCGTTGATCTGGTGTTTGCCAGCGGCACCCTGCTGGTCAACGGCGTCGAGGCTCCGCATACCGACAACGGCGACGGCACGGTGACCTATCACCTTGACGTGTCGCTGTTTGAACTGGACAGCAGCACCAACACCTACAGCCTGAAGGATGCCGGGTCGCTGACCTATCAGCCGGTGACCAACTCGGATGTGGACGTCACCTACGACCTGTCGGCCACCACGCTGGACAACAACGGTTCGACCAAAACCACCACCGCCGAAGGCACCATTGCCATTACCGCCGTTGCCGATGCGGTGGTTCTGGCTGCGGCAGACAGCGGTAACGAAGACACCACCATCGCCCTGCACCCGACCATCCAGTTGACCGATACCGATGGCTCGGAAAGCCTGACCGGCACCGTCGATCTGGTGTTCGGGACCGATGATCAGGCGGCAGGCAAGGTGATGGTCAACGGCGTTCAGGCGCCCTACACCACCAACGCCGATGGCTCGATCACCTATCACCTGTCGTCGTCGCTGTTCACCTATGACAGCAGCACCCACACCTACAGCCTGTCCAGCTCGTCGGTGGTGACTTTTGTTCCGACCACCAACTCGGACGTTGATGTCACCTATGGCCTGTCGGCCACTGTGCTGGACCATGACGGCTCGACCAAAACCACCACCGGCGAAGGCACCATCACGGTGACCGCCGTGGCCGACAGCGTGGTGCTGACGGCCAGCGACAGCGGCAACGAAGACACCGCCATTGCCCTGCATCCGACCGTCCAGCTGACCGACACCGACGGCTCGGAAACCCTGACCGGCACCGTTGACATGGTATTTGATGCTGGTGACCAGGCGGCTGGCAAGGTGATGGTCAATGGCGTCGAAGCGTCGTACACCACCAATGCCGACGGCTCGATCACCTATCACCTTGATGCCTCGCTGTTCACCTACAACAGCAGCACCCACACCTACAGCCTGTCGTCGTCGTCGTCGGTGACCTTTGTCCCGACCACCAACTCGGACGTGGATGTGAGCTATGGCCTGTCGGCCACCGTGCTCGATCACGACGGCTCGACCAAAACCACCACCAGCACCGGGTCGATTACCGTGGTGGCGGTGGCCGATGCGGTGACCATTGACGGGCAGAATGCGGCCGGGATGGAAGACACCGCCATCAGCCTGAACATCAGTTCGGGCGGGCTGGTTGATACCGATGGCTCGGAAACCCTGACCATCTACATCTCCGGTGTTCCGGCGGGGTCGGTGCTGGCGCAGGGTGGTACGTCCCTGACGGCGATGACCGGCTCGGTGACGCTGGAAAACGGCACCGTTCTGACCTCGACCTCCTCGACGGTGGTCTATGCGATCACCATCCATGCCGGGGAATCGGTCAGTGATGCGCTGGCCAACCTGACCATCACCCCGCCCAGCGGGGCGTCGGCGGACTTCCAGTTGACGGTGACCGCCGTCACCACCGAAGCCAATGGTGGCGATCAGGCGATCACCAGCGATACCCTGTGGGTCGATGTCGGCACCAACGGCATTGAACTCAACGACATGTCGGTGACGATCAACGAAAAGACGGTTGGCGCGGGTACCAACTACAACACCCTCAACCTCAGCAGCCTGACCGATACCCTGACCCACTCGGATGGCACGGAAAAGGTGACCGTCTACCTGAGCGGCATGCCCAGCGGCTCGATCCTGCAGGTCAAGATCGGCAGCACCTGGACCACCGTGACGGCCAACGCCAACGGCGAATACGCCATTGACGACAGCCTGCTGAGCAACGTCCGCATCGCTACTGCCACCAACGTTGATACCGACTTCACCCTGACCGCGCGGGCGGTGGTTGCCGACGTGGATGTCGGTACCGCCCATGAAACCGCCGCAACGGATACGGTGGCCCCGGACTCGGCGGTGTCGAACACCGCGACCATCACCGTCACCGTCAACGCGGTGGCTGATACGGCCATTGCCTCGGGTGGCGGGACTGGCGTTGAAGACCAGTGGATTGGCCTGAACCTGTCCACCAAGCTGCGCGATACCGACGGTTCGGAAAGCATCACCGGCGTCACCCTGTCCGGCGTCCCGGCAGGGGCCAGCTTGCAGTACAGCGGCGGCACCCTGACCCCCAGCAGCAGCACCACCGTTGGCGGTGTGACCACCTACACCTATAACCTGAGTGGCCTGAGCGCGAGCGAACTGGCATCGGTGCAGATGAAGGCCCCGGCCAATTCCAACCTCGACTACACCCTGAAGCTGAACACTACCATCACCGAAAGCGGCAGCGACGGCGAAGTCGCCAGCGGCAAGGCAACCTCGACCACCAGCACCTCGGTTTCGGTGGTGGTCTATGGTGATGCCGATACCCCGACCGTGACCGTTGACGAAAGCAGCAAGACGATCGTCGAAGACCATCTGTACAAGCTGGCCGATGCGGTCACCAACCCGGCCTTGCATGATACCGACGGCTCGGAGACCCTGACCCTGCAGATCGCGCCGCAGGACAGCGAACATTCGGTGCTGGCGATTGACAGCAACCACGACGGGGTGATCACCGCCGACGAATATGTCACGCTGCCGGATAGCGGGTACTGGACCATCTCGGCCTCGGATCTCGCCTATACCTACATCGGTGGCAGCACCGACTGGTCCAGTGCAACGGCCAGCGACAAGCTGAAGTTCGACATCACCGCCGTGGCGACCGAAAATGATGCCAACGTTTCGACCCCGACCCTGACCCGTGACGGCGAAGCCTCATCCGAGACCTACACCGTTACCCTGACCGTTGACGCCGAAGCCGATGCCCTGGTGATTTCGGCCAGCAACAGCGGTGTCGAAGATCAGGCGGGTGGCATCGCCATTACCCCGACCATCGGTCTGCAGGATACCGACGGTTCGGAAACGCTGACCGACACCGTTTACATCATGACCTCGGACAGCGACATGCTGAACGGGACGGTGACGCTGGACGGCACCGAGCTGCACGCGCAACTGGTCACCGGCTATGATGCCGATGGCAACCCGACCTTTGGGGGTGCGGCGGCTGCCGATACTCCGTCGGTTTATGCCTACAGCATTGATGCCAGCGAGTTCGACAAGAGCGGATCGACCTATTCGATCAGCGGGCTGGTGTTTACTCCGGTCGCCAATTCGGATGCTGACGTTACCTACAAGATTGCGGCAACCGTCAGCGACAACGGTGAAACGCTGGTGACCGTTGCCAACGGCACCATCAGCGTCGCTGCGGTGGCCGATGCCCCGACGGTGCAGGTTGGTGACGGCAGCGGTTCGCTGACCGCCAGCGAAGACACGCCGCTGGCCCTGAACATCGACGCCGCGCTGGTTGACGTCGATGGCTCGGAAACGATCAGCTCGGCCCAGATCACCAACGTTCCTGATGGCTGGACCGTGGGCTATCTGGCGGCGGATGGTACCTTTACCGCCGCCACCGACAGCGGTGACGGGGTGTGGATCATCGCCACCGACAAGCTTGATCAGGTGGCCATTCTGCCGCCGACCGACCTTGACCTGTCGTCCGCCGATGCTGTCAGCTTCCAGCTGACCGTCACCACCACCGAATCTGCCACCGGCACTAACGTGTCGGTGAAGAACGCCTCGACCACCGTGGCCTTCACCGTGGCTGTGGATGCGGTGGCCGATACGCCGACGCTGGTGGTCAACAATGCCCGGGTGGTGGAAGACCATGATGTCAAGCTCGACATTGATGCGACCATCACCGACAGCGACAGCCAGAATGGCCGCGATCCTTCGGAAACGGTGACCGTTTATGTCAGCGGTGATTTTGACGGTGGCATTCTGGTAGACCGCGATGGCAATGAACTGGCGTGGGACAGCTCGGCCAACGCCTATGTGATTGCCGCCGATGATCTGGACAACGTCTATTTCCGTCCGGCAGCGGATTCGAATACCGACGTCACCCTGACCATCACCGCCCGTTCGACCGAAAGCAGCAATGGCGACTACGCCGAACGCAGCACCACCCTGTCGATCAACATCAAGGGGGATGCCGACGCTGCCACCTATAACGGCACCGTGCTGACCGGTGACGACTTCAGCATTGCCGGAACCGAAGGCAAGGACGGGGCGGTTGTGGAAATCAACCCGCACTTTGACCAGTTCGGCAGCACCGATACCGATGGCTCGGAAACGGTGTCGGTGGTGATTTCCGATATCGCCGATGGCGTCAACGTCTATATGACTCCCGGCAACGAACAGTACCTTCTGTACATTGGCAATGGTCAGTGGGCGGTCGATTCCGATCATCTGGCCGATGTCCGCATCACGCTGGACGACACCAACTATAGCGGCACCCTTGAAGATGCCTTCACCCTGAAGGTGGTGGTCACCGAAGACGATGGCGACGTCAGCGAAACCACGCAGAGCGTCAATCTGGTGATCGATCCGACCACCGACACCCAGTCCATTGCGCTCAGCGGTGGTGCAGCCGAAGATGCCTCGGTTGATAACGGGGTGCAGGTTGACATTCCGGTGACCATCACCGTCACGCCCAATGACGTTACCGATGGGGCGGAAAGCATCACCAGCGTCACCATCAGCGTGGATACCGACAGCCTGGGGCTGCCGTCCGGCACCACCCTGACCCTGACCCTGAACGGCACCACCTATGACCTGACGGCGGGCGAGACCATCACCCTCGATGCAGCCGATCTGGCGGCCTATACCGATGCCAACGGCAAGGTCACCCTGCCGTTGACCATGGATGGCCTGCCGGAAAACTGGTCCAAGGACGTGCCGGTCACCATCTCGACCACGGCAGTCGAAGACGGCGCGACGCCGGTTACCGTCACCTCGACCCAGTCGGTGGTGATCACCGCAGTTGCCGACCAGCTGGACAGCTTTACCGTTACCGCCACCAACGAGGTCAGCAACGACAACAGCGTGGACCTGAACATCAGTGCCACGCTGGGCGATACCGACGGTTCGGAAACGATCAGCTACTACCAGATTTCGGGCGTTCCCAGCGGGGCGGCCCTGAACATGGGGGTTGCGGCTGGCAATGGCGTGTGGATCGTGAGCGCCACCCAGTATGCCAGTGGCGACCTGCATCTGGTTGGCGCTGATGGCCTGAACGGAACCCTGACCATCACCGCCAAGATCGTTGACACCGACCCGGATGGCGGCAGCGACAGCACCACCAGCAGCACCACAGTTGATTTCAGCATCCCCGCCGGAACCGGCGGTGGTGGCGGTGGCACTGATACCCCGGAACCTCCGGCAGTGACGATTACCGCCGTGACCTCTGCCGAGGACACCAGCTTTACCCTGCAGGCTGATTTCACCAATGCCGACAGCTCGACGGCGCTGGTGATCACCGACCTGCCCGATGGTGTCACCATCAACGGGACGCTGAATGTCGATTACTTCATCGTCAACGACACCATCGTCATTCCGGCGGACAAGGTGGACGACGTGTCGTTCACCCCGGCGGAAGATTACGCCGGTGATCTGTCGATGACCGTCAAGGTCACCAACACCTGGGGAACTTCGACGCTGGAATCGGCAGAAGCCACCGATGTGGTTGCCCACATCACCCCGGTCTCGGACGGGGCCAGCATCGCGGCCACGGTGGCCGCCGGTGCCGACACCACCGAAGACAGCAGCGGTGTTCCGTTCACCCTGACCATCTCGCAGAGTGACAACGACGGTTCGGAATACCTCGATGGAACCACCATCACCATTGATGGCAATTCGCTGCCCGCCGGGTCGGTGCTGACCCTCAACGGTGTGGTTCTGACCGCCGATGCCAACGGCGATTACGTGCTGGATATCACCAGTGACTTCGGGGTTTCGGGCAGCGCCTTCCACGACAGCGGCTCGATCACCCTCAGCGGTCTGAGCGTCCAGCCGCCAGCGGACTGGAGCGGTACCCTGAACCTCGGGTTCAGTGTGTCGGTCCATGACGAAAGCGTGGTCGATGGCAGTCTGGTGAGCGCGTCTTCGGTGACCTCGACCGGCTCGCTGTCGGTCACCATCACCCCGGAAACCGACAGTGCGGTGATCACCACCGCTGATGCCAGCGGAGCGGAAGATACCGCCATTACCCTCGACCTGACGGCCCATGACAGCGACCTGAAAAGCGCAGTCAACGAGTATGGCAGCGAAGCCCTGTCGGTGGTCATCTCCGGCGTCCCCGAAGGGGCCACCATCGAAGGCGCCACCAACAACGGCACCTATGTCGTTGATGGCATCACCTATACCTCGTGGACGGTCAAGAGCTCGGCGATTGATGCCAGCACCGGCACCATCAGCGGTCTGAAGATCACCCCGGCACAGGACTGGTCGGGCACCATGACCCTGTCGGTCACCGCCTACACCATGGAACTGTCAACAAAGGTGGTGGTGAGCGAAAGCCAGACCTTTACCGTTGACGTTGCGGCAGTATCCGATACCGCCACCATCAACCCGCAGGACGTCACCGCCAGCGACAACGCACGCGAAGAGCAGCAGATTGCCCTGACCCCGACCGCCCAGCTCACTGACGTTGACGGCTCGGAAACGCTGTCGGTGAAAATTGCCGGTGTCCCGAGCGGGGCAACCTTTACCGATGGCAACGGCAACAGCATCGGCACCTCGCTGGGCGGAGGCATCTATCTGTTCACCGCCGCCGAAGTGGCCGTGCTGCACATCGTGGCCCCGGTTGATTACTCCGGCACGCTGGACCTGACGGCTCAGGCCATTTCGACCGATGGCAGCGCTGCCTCGGCAGAAAGCGGCTGGATGTCGTTCTCGGTCACCGTGCTGGGTCAGGCCGATGCTCCGACCCTGACGCTGGCTTCGACCGCGATCACCGGCACCGAAGACCAGAGCGGCGGTATTGCCCTCAATGTCACCGGTGCCCTGACCGATACCACCGGCGAAAGCCTGCAGTTGCTGATTACCGGCGCTCCGGCAGGCAGTACCTTTACCTCTGCCGACGGCACGGTGATCCACGAAACCGTCAGCGCCACTGGCGTCAGCTATTGGGCCGTTGATGGCAGCGACATTTCCGGTCTGGTGATGAACGCACCGGAAAACTGGAATGGTACTGTTTCGCTGGGGCTGGAGCTGATTTCCAGCGAAGACGGCACCACCGCTTCGACCACCGGCACGCTGGACGTTACCGTCACCGCCGTCAATGACGCCCCCGAAGTCGATGTTCTGACCCATTCGTCCTATGACAACGACTATAACGGTCCGGTCTATGTGATTGCCGATCAGGCGGATGGAACGTCTGGCCTGACCATCAGCGATGTTGACAGCACCACGCTGTCGCACATGGACATTGCGATCACCGGTGGCCTGCAGGACGGCGACAGCCTGAGCATTTACGGGCAAACGGTCAGTGTTGATCTCGATGGCAACCTGACGGTGACCATCGACGGCTCGACCCTGACCATGAGCTATGATGCCAGCACCAGCACCCTGTCGTTTGATGGCGATGCCAGCAGCAGCGCTTATCAGACGCTGGCCGGTTCGGTGGTGCTGACCAGCAGCACCGGCACGCTGGACGAAGGCACCCGCACCATCAGCGTCACCACCTATGATGATGGCGGATTGGCGGGCAGCGACAGCACCACCACCTCGATCCAGAATGGCTCGATGGATCTGGGCTATGAAAACCGGGGTGATGTGCTGTTCGACAGCGGCAGTTCGGTGACCTTGCTCGGGAATGATGGTGTTGATGATACGCTGGTGATGAACTATGGCGACCCGCTGACCACCGTCGATGGTGGCACATCGGGCTTTGATCAGCTGTACATCATGCCGGCGGCGGATAACCCCAGTGTTGACTGGACCATCAACGCCGCTACTGACAGCTCGGGTAACCTGACCGGTGACTTCACCGTCTCCGGGACCGATGGTGACAGCTTCCTGATCCATGTGGACCCGGCCCATGTGACCTCGGTCGATGCGCACAACATCGTCTTTGATCAGGATGCCAGCGGGACGATTACCTTTGAGGATCACACCCTGAACTTCAACGATCTGGAAAAGATCTCGGTGTAAACAACAACGATGCCATCGCGTGTCAGACGCGGCACGCGATGGTGTTGTTCTCTGGATATGCCATACTCAAGGCCCCCTGTGTCATGATCGACGCAGGGGGCCTTGATCATGATTTCAGAGGACGCACGGATGTTTTACAGCATTGATGAAAACGATCATGGCCTGCCATTCAACCCGTTCAAGGGCTGTGTGGTACCGCGCCCGATTGGCTGGATTTCGACCCGGTCAGCGTCCGGAGTGAACAATCTGGCCCCCTACAGCTTCTTTAACGCTATTTCGGATAATCCTCCGATGGTGGTGTATGGCAGCAACGGGCAGCAGCCGCATGGTCCGAAGGATACGCTGCGCAATATCGAGGAAACCGGCGTCTTTGTGGTCAATGTGGCGACATGGGATTTGCGCGATGCGATGAATGCCAGCAGCCACCCGCACCTGCCAGAGGTCGATGAGTTCCAGTCCGCCGGGCTGAGCGCAGAGATGGGCAGGCTGGTGGCAGCACCGCGCGTTGTGGAAAGCCCGATCAGCCTTGAATGCCGCCTGCATCAGGTGCTGGATTTACCGAGCGATGACCCGGCCAGCCGCAACGCGGCGGTGTTCGGGCGGGTGGTGGCGGTCCATATTGACCCGCAGGTGCTGACCAACGGTCAGGTTGATCCGCGCAAGCTGCGCCCGATAGCCCGTCTGGGCTATCGGGATTATGCCGTGATCAATGATGTCTTTGCGATGACCCGCCCGGGGGGCGGCGATGCCCGGATCGGGCTGTGAGCGTTTGGAGCAGCGCTCCATGATCCTGTTTTCTGTTTGTCGTGTCCTGTGGCTTATGGCCCTAGCAGCAGGGACTGTTCGACGAATGCCACCACCGCATCGGCATAGTGTTCGACTGGCAGGGAACGGGCGGCAAAGGTTTCGCGGTTCAGAACCCATTCGGTGACCAGCGGTTTGATCAAGGCGGCGGCCATGGTGGTGTCAGCCCAGCGCAGTTGCCCGATTCCCCGGGTGGCGTTCAGGACCTCGATCAGGGCGGCATCAATGATCTGTCCGCAGGATGGCAAGGCTTCGGTGCTGGCCGCGGCCTCGGGGCGGGCGGGCAGGTGATGGCCTTCCATCATGGCAAAGAACAGCCACGGATGCAGCGCCTCGGCGGTGTACAGCAGGGCGCGCAGCAGGGTGGTCAGGTGCTGGCGCGGCTCCAGCGGCTGGGCGGCCTGCTCGCTGATGATCTGGCCGAGGCCGTCGTTGACCTGTTCGAGGATCATCCGCAGCAGGTGATCCTTGCTGTCGATATAGGAATAGAGCGCCCCCAGGCTGATACCGGTGGCGGCGCTCAGGTCGCGCAGCCCCATCGCCTGAAAGCCCTGGCTGTTCGACAGCGCCAGCGTCTGCAGGAAAATCTTTTGCAGATTGGGCAGGGCGGTCGTTTCCCGTCGGACCTTGATCGACGCCGTATGGCGGGCGAGGATTGGCCGGTAAAAATCAAGGCTCTGGGGATCGAAACGCTGTACGAACAGGGCGACATCCAGGGTCGGGGCATCCATCTCGTTGTATCCTTCCATAAGCAAGGGCGCACCCCGGCGGATCACCAGAGGGCAGGACCCGAGAGCGGGCCTGCCTGTGGCGGTGGTCTTGCAGGATCAGACCACCCACAGGCAGGAACCGGGGCACGACAGGTCAGACTCTCACGCCGCCATCGGGCGGCGCTGTCTGTTTACGCCGCAGGCTGACCGACAGACATGTAGCTGGCGGTCAGTTCACTGGTGATCCGCACCAGTTGCTGCTGCACACAATCGACGAATTCATGCAGACCCCGTTCCAGAACTTCGGCGGCGGTCACTTCGTCAAACATGGCGCGCAACTCGTCCAGGGCTTCCAGGGCTGCCGAGCAGCCTTTCAGACCATAACGAGTGCGAACCTGAGTGACATACCACTCCAGTTGCCGAATGCACAGAGACACAGAACGGGGATGGCTGTCATTGAACAGCAGGAAGCCGACCACCGCTTCCGGGGTGACCTTGCCCGCCGAGATGCGGCGGAAGCCGTGATAGCCCGCCGCAGCCCGCAGCAGGGCGTTCCACTGCGACACATCCAGCGCCGAACCGACGTCTTCGACCCGTGGCAGCAGGGTGTGGTACTTGATGTCCAGCAGGCGGGTGGTCTGGTCGGCGCGTTCCAGCACCCGGCCCATGCTGTAGAAATACCACGCCTGATCGCGGAAGAAGGTGCCTTCGACGATCCCGGTGTGGGCCTGACAGGCTTCGCGGATCTGCTGGCACAGGCGCGACAGCTTGGGCAGGGCGACATCTTCGTGGCGCAGGTTGCCAACCCAGGCGTTGAACATGTTGATCTGCTGCCACAGCTCGACCGAGATCAGCGCGCGCAGGGTGCGGGCGTTCTCGCGCGCGGCCTGCAGCGAGGCGGGGATAGAGGTCGAATTGCTGGCGTCCAGCATGTAGAAATCGACCACCCGCGGGCCATCGGCCACCGGGTGCAGGGCGGTAAAGGCTTCTTCGTCGGCATTGATCTGGACCACCGACATCCAGTTGCTGCCCCGGCCCCGGTTGTGGGTGTCGCGGCTGAAGGATTCGGTGACGTCAAGGATGCGGGCCATGTTTTCGACCCGCTCGACATAGCGGGCCAGCCAGAACAGGTTATCGGCATTGCGGCTTAACAGCGCAGTCATGATGGTACTCCGTCAACGGTGTTCAGGCAAACTCAGGCTTCGATGACCCAGGTATCCTTCGAGCCACCCCCTTGCGAGGAGTTGACCACGATCGAGCCTTCGCGCAGGGCGACGCGCGACAGGCCGCCGGGCAGGACCCAGGTCTTTTTTCCGGTGATGGCAAAGGGGCGCAGATCGACGTGGCGGGGGGCAATGCCGCGGTCGGTCAGCGTCGGGGCGACCGACAGCGACACCATCGGCTGGCTGATGTAGTTCGACGGATTGGCCCGCAGTTGCAGGCGGAAGGCGTCGATTTCTTCTTTGGTCGATTTTGGGCCGACCAGCAGGCCATAGCCACCGGATTCACCGACCGGCTTGACCACCAACTGATCCAGATTGTCCAGCGTGTACTGCAGGGCATCGGCTTCGCGGCAGATATGGGTCTCGACGTTCGGCAGGATCGGGTCCTGATCAAGGTAGTACTTGATGATGCGCGGCATGTAGGCATAGACCGCCTTGTCGTCGGCAACGCCGGTGCCAACGGCATTGGCCAGTGCCACATTGCCCTTGCGATAGGCCTGCATCAGGCCTGGCACACCGATCAGGCTGTCCTTGCGGAACACCTGCGGGTCGAGGAAGGCGTCATCAATGCGGCGGTAAATCGAATGGACGGCGGCCAGACCGGCGGTGGTGCGCATGTAAACGCGCTCGTTATCGACCACCAGATCGCTGGCTTCGACCAGCGGCACGCCCATTTCACGGGCGAGGAACACATGTTCGAAATAGGCCGAGTTATAAATGCCGGGGCTGAGCAGGACCACCTGCGGATCATCGACCGGCGGGGCTATTTCCTGCATCGCCGAGCGCAGCATCATGCCGTAGTTGTCCACCGGACGCAGGCGGGTCAGCTCGGTCAGGTCGGGGAAGGCGCGCAGCATCAGGTTGCGGTTTTCGATCACATAGGACACGCCCGACGGGGTGCGGGCGTTGTCTTCCAGAACGCAGAAGGTTCCCTGTTCATCGCGCACCACGTCAATGCCGCAGATGTGGGCATAGGTGCCGCAGGGCACATCCATCCCGACCATGAAGTCGCGATAGTTGATGTTGCCCAGCACCAGATCGGTGGGAACAACCCCGTCCTTCAGGATTTTCTGGTCGTGGTAGATGTCTTCAAGGAACAGGTTGATGGCGGCAACGCGCTGGACAACGCCTTCTTCCAGGTTTTGCCATTCGCCGGGGGTCAGCACACGCGGGATCACGTCGAACGGCAGGATGCGGTCGATGGCGTTGCGTTCGGTATAGACGGTAAAGGTGATGCCCAGATTGTGCAGCTCGTTTTCTGCTTCCTGTGCCCGCTGGCGCAGGTGGGTCAGGTCGAGGCCATGTAGACGCTCGATCAAGGCTTTCTGATCGGCTGCCCCGTCGCCCTGTGGGCGCGTGCTGGTCAGCTCGCAAAAGAAGTTGCCGGGATCATAGCCACTCAGCAGGCCGGTGGTCGGGGGGATGGTGTTTGGTTGACTCATGACAGTTCATCCATTTGCACGGCAACATCGAGGGAATGGCTTCCGCCACCGAGGATTATTCCCCGCACCGGGCTGACATCCGCATAGTCGCGGCCCCAGGCAAGGGTGACATGGTCTTCGGCGACCACCAGATCATTGGTCGGGTCCAGATCGATCCAACCAAAACCGGGACACCAGGCCGATACCCACGCATGTGAGGCATCGGCACCGATCAGGCGGTACTGACCGGGGGGAGGAAGGGTGCGCAGATAGCCCGACACATAGCGGGCAGACAGGCCCAGCGCCCGCAGGCAGGCGATCTGGACATGGGCGAAGTCCTGACAGACTCCGCGCCGTTCCCGCAGGACATCCTGCACCGGGGTCGAAACGGCGGTCGCCCCCGGCTGGAAACGGAAATCACGATGAATGCGGCGGGTCAGGTCGCGCAGCCCGTACAGGAGGGGCTGATTGGCCGGGAACGATGGCAGGGCATAGGCGCGGGCATCGTCCAGCAGCGGGATCAGCGGGCTGGGATAGGTGAATTCACTGGCCTCGGGGGACAGCGGAAAGCCGTCGCCCAGCAACTGCCCGCGCACGTTTTCCCATGCCGGCGTGCTGTCGGGTGGTGGTGGGTAGGGCAGGGCCACTTCGACCTGACACGAGGCGGTGATGGTAAAGCTGGTGTGCGGGTCTTCGATGCTGATCTGGATGGTGGTATTGCCAAAGTGATCCAGACGGCGGCTGCGGCGCAGAGGTAGCGGGTCGCACAGGACTTCGGCCTCCAACACCCGTTGCCACGGTGTTTCGCGTGGCGTCAGGTGCAGGATGTGGTTGGCCAGATCGACCGGCTCGCCATAGGTATAGGTGGTGCGGTGGGAGATGGCGTATTTCATGGCGCAAACCCCTGAGCCGCACTGTCGGTGTCGATGCCGCTGTAGCCGAGGGTTTGCAACGCCTTGATATGGCTGAAAAAGGTGCGGGTGATGGCATCGTTCAGCCCGGCCAGGTGCTGTTCGGCATTGAACAGGTCTCCGTCCAGCCGCCTGACCACCGCCGGGTTGCCACTCATGAACTCCAGTTCCAGTGCCCAGATCACCGCCATGGCGGCATGGGCCAGCCGCAGGGCCATTTGCGCCACCGGCTGACCGTCAGGGCTGGGCAGCTTGCCCAGATGGTCGATCAGGCGGCCAATCTGGTGGGCCAGCGAGCGCGGGTTGCCTTCGTCGGCGATCACCAGATCCAGCACCGCATGCGATTGCAGGACGGTACGATAGCGCGACCGGTAGGTGATCGAACTGTCGCACAGCTCCAGCGCCAGCCGCAGGCCGGGTTCCGCCGGGCCGGGGATGGTGCGCGCGGCCAGCCCGCGCAGGATACCTGAGGTAAACTGTGCCCGTTCCAGCTTGCGGCCCATGTCGAGGAACCGCCACCCGGCGTGGCGGGTCATGTTTTCAGCCACCATCCCGCCCAGCGCCGCCAGCACGATGATCAACGAGTCCAGCGCGTCAAGGGCCCCGTCCAGATCGCGCTGTCCATTGGGGAATTTACTGCGGGCATGGTCAAGGCGCGGGCCCAGCACATGCAACAGGTCCGGCGACAGGCGGTCGCGCACGCCGGGCAACAGGCGACCGACCGCAACCAGCAACTCGTCCAGCGCCTGTCCCGGGCTGCACGCCCGGGTGAGGGCCGACATCAGCACCGGCCCGTCCACCAGCGCTTCGGGCACCGGGCGGTCGAGCAGGCCGCGTTCGGCAAGGATCGAGCTGAGAATGGCGACTTCGGTGCGCTCGCGGGGGCCAAGGATGCCTTCGGCCAACCGGCTGATGCAACAGCGCAGCAGGCGGGCGGCGTTATCGGCCCGTTCGGCATAGCGGCCCAGCCAGTACAGGTTATCGGCCACCCGGCTGGGCAACTCGCCCGCACTGCGACGCAGAACCAGTGGCGGAGCCGGAGGCGGGGCGGGGACGACGGTATCGCCTTCGGCCGCAGTCAGCACCCACACGTCTTTACTGATACCGCCATGGGCCAGCGACAGGGCTTCGAGGCCAGAGAACTTTTCCTGCGTTCCGACGCGGGCAAAGCCGCCCGGCAGGACGGTATAGGAGCCGTCGGCGGTGGCAATCACGAACATCCGCAGGATCAGCGGACGGGGCTCCATCCTGCCGTTGCTCCACACCGGGGTGGTTGAGGGGATCGGCTTTTCCTGCACCACGAACTCGTGCGGGCGGCGGGCAATGTCGGCCAGCAAGGCATTCCGGGCCATTTCGTCCATCGCCATCGGGTCAAAGGCTTCGGTGGCCGATGACGGGAACGTCCGGCGGATCAGGCGGTTGTCCAGAAACCGCAGCCCGTCTTCCCGTGGACCTGATGTGCCGCACCACCAGCTCGGCAGCGATGGCAGCAGCAGGTTTTCCCTCAGCAGGCGTTGGGCAAGCCAGGGCAGGAAGGCCGCCAGCGCCGGGGTTTCCAGCACCCCGCAGCCGATGGCATTGCCTACCGCCAGCGTTTTGTTCCTGATCGCCTGCATGATGCCACTGGCCCCCAGGGCCGAGTCTGGCCGCAGTTCCAGCGGGTCGGTATATTCGGAATCAATCCGTCGCAGCAGCACATCGACCGGATGCAGGCCGGACAGGGTTTTCAGGAATACGTGGTCGCCGCGCACTGTCAGATCGGCGCCTTCGGCCAGAATCAGGTTCAGTTCGCGTGCCAGCGAGGCATGTTCAACATAGGTTTCGCTGAACGGGCCAGGGGTCAGCAATACCATGCGCGGGTTGTCATTGTGCGCCGGGGCCATCGCTTGCAGGGCCTGTTGCCACAGTTCATAGAACGGACGCAGGCGACGCACCGGGGCGGTGCGAAAGATTTCCGGCAGGGCGCGGGCCAGAACCAGCCGGTTTTCCAGCACAAAGCCACTGCCCGCCGGGGCATCAAGGCGGTCGGCCACCACCCGCCATTGCCCGTCTGGCCCGCGGGCCAGATCGGCGGCATAGGCGTGCAGAAAGCGGGCTCCGGGTTTCAGGGCATGGCGGGCAGCGCGCAGAAAGCGCCGGTTGCCCAGCACCAGCGACGCTGGATAGCTGCCGTCGGCCAACAGGGTTTGCGGACCGTACAGATCACGCAGGATGGCGTCAATCAGGGTGGCGCGCTGCCGGAGACCCTGCGCCAGTCCTTCCCATTCCTGGGCGGGCAGGATCACCGGCAACAGGTCAAACTCCCACGGGGCGGTGGGCGGTGCCACGCCGGGAGTCCCGATCGGGGCCCGGCGGGTGATGCCGTTTTCTTCCAGATGGCGATGAATGCGCTCGATCCGTTCGCCCATGACATCACCCGGCAGGGAGCAGATGCTCCCCACCAGGGATTGCCAGTGCGAGCGGATTTGCCCTTCGCCATCGACCATTTCGTCGATGGGAGTGGCACTCGCTTGCCTGTCGATCAGATCGACATGTGTATGTTCGTCGATCAGATCGACAGTCGCCTGCTGAATGTGCTCCCCCCCGGTCCCCATGGATCGTTATCCTGATTTTTTATGGTAGCAAACAGTGATGGTCCTGATCCTGCGGCGTTACGGAGCGCGCCGCAGGTCAAGGGTCAGCGGGAAGTCCGGATTGCGGGCTTCTTCGGGGGCAGGCACCGGCCCGATGGTGTGGCCGATGTTGAAGAACCGCGCCCGTCGCCGGCTTTCGGCTTCGTTGGCATTGACCGGGAAGGTTTCAAAGTTGCGCCCGCCCGGATGGGCAACGTTGTAGGTGCAGCCGCCCAGCGAGCGCCCGTTCCAGGTATCAACGATATCGAACACCAGCGGAGCATGCGAACGGATGGTCGGATGCAGGCAGGATGCCGGTTGCCAGGCACGATAGCGTACGCCAGCAACGAATTCGCCTTCGGTGCCGGTGCCCTGCAACGGAACCCGCAGGCCATTGACCGCCACCACATAGCGGCCTTCGACCAGATTGTTGACTTTCACCTGCAATCGTTCGACCGAGGAATCGACAAAGCGCACCGTGCCGCCGCCTGCCGGTTCTTCGCCCAGCACATGCCACGGTTCCAGCGCGGTGCGCAGTTCAAGGTCAATGGTGCGGGTGATGATCGACCCGACCGCCGGGAAGCGGAATTCCTGGTGCGGCTTGAACCAGTCGTTTTCAAACGGCAGGTCGTGATCGCGCAGGTCGGCCAGCACGTCAGTGATGTCGTCCCACACAAAATGCGGCAGCATGAAGCGGTCATGCAGCACATTGCCCCAGCGGATCAGCGGACGATCATAGGGGTGATCCCAGAAGGTCGAGATCAGCCCGCGCAGCAGCAGTTGCTGGGCAAGGCTCATTTCGGCATGGGGCGGCATTTCAAAGGCGCGCAGCTCCAGCAGACCCAGACGGCCGCTACTGCTGTCGGGCGAGAACAGCTTGTCGATGCAGAATTCGGCGCGGTGGGTGTTGCCGGTGAGGTCGGTCAGCACATGGCGCAGAACACGGTCGATCAGCCACGGCGGCGTTTCCTTGTCCTGCGGGATCTGGGCCAGCGCGATTTCCAGTTCATGGGTGGCATCCTCGCGGGCTTCGTCAACGCGCGGGTGCTGGCTGGTCGGACCGATGAACAGGCCGGAGAACAGGTAGCTGAGCGACGGGTGGTTATGCCAGTAGGCCAGCAGGCTGCGCAGCAGGTCCGGGCGGCGCAGGAACGGGCTGTCGGTCGGGGTTGCTCCGCCGACCACCATGTGGTTGCCGCCGCCGGTGCCGACATGGCGACCGTCGATCATGAACTTTTCGGTCCCGAGGCGGGTCTGGCGGGCTTCTTCGTACAGGGTGGTGGTGGTGGAAACCAGCTCTTCCCAGCTTTCCGACGGGCAGACGTTGACTTCGATCACCCCCGGGTCCGGTGTCACCGAGAAATGCTTCAGGCGCACGTCCTGCGGCGGCTTGTAGCCCTCCAGCATGATCGGCTGGCCGATCTTGCGGGCGGTGTCTTCCAGTGCGGTGACCAGTTCGAGATAGTCTTCGCAGGTGGTGAGCGGCGGCATGAACACATGCAGCAGGCCGTCCCGCACTTCGACGCACAGGGCGGTACGGACAATCCACGACGCCGATTCCTGCGCCGCCGGTTGACGGTTCGGGTACTGGCGGGGCCGCGATGTCGACGGACGGCCCTGATCCTGTCCGCTGCGCAGGGCATGGGTGGCGTGGGGGCTGGCGTGGGAAATGGCATCGGCGGTGCGCGGGTCGAGCATGCGGAACTGCTGGTGGGTCGGCAGCTTGCCGCGCGGTTCCAGCGGGTCGCGTTCCCAGTGCCACGGGTAATCCCCTTCGCTGACCCACGGCAGGGAATCCAGCGGCAGGCGATAGCCCATCGGGCTGTCGCCGGGGATCAGGTAACAGCGCTCGTCACGCAGGAACCACGGGCCGGAGGTCCAGCCGGAGTCCGACTTTTGCAACGGAATGACCACCCCGACGGGGGATTGCAGGCCACGGTCGAACACCCGTGCCAGACGGGCGCGATCTTCGGCGCTCGACAGGTTGGAGGCGTGCGGATCAACGTTGGAGGGCAGGCGCTGTTCTTTCCACAGGTAATACCAGACGTCTTCATAGGCCGGCATCAGCCAGCGGTCATCCAGCCGCAGGCGTTCGGCCAGCGCATGGGCAAAGGCCTGCGAGGTTTCAAAGGTCAGCGATCCCTTTGACTCGTCACCGGCCAGCAGGGCCTGATCCTTCCAGATCGGCTCGCCATCCTTGCGCCACCAACAGCCCAAAGCCCAGCGTGGCAGGCTTTCGCCCGGATACCATTTGCCCTGTCCATAGTGCAGCAACGGACCGGTGGTCCAGCTGTCGGTCAGGCGGCGCAGCAGGCGACCGGCCAGCAGGCGCTTGGTTGGCCCCAGCGCGTCAGTGGTCCATTCCTCGCCGTTCATGTCGTCAATGGAAACGAACGTCGGTTCACCGCCCATGGTCAGGCGCACATCGCCTGTGGTCAGGCGCTGGTCGATCACATGACCGAGCGATTCAATTGCTTCCCACTGTTCGCGGGTATAGGGCTTGGTGGTACGGGGCGTTTCGAACACCCGGCTGACCGCCATGTGGTGGCCGAATTCGACCTCGCACTTTTCCAGCAGGCCGTCAATCGGGGCCGCCGAGCCAGGTTCCGGGGTGGCCGCCAGCGGTATGTGCCCCTCACCGGCAAACAGGCCCGAGGTCGGGTCCAGACCAATCCAGCCAGCACCAGGCAGATAGACTTCGGTCCAGGCGTGCAGGTCGGTGAAATCGGCTTCGGGGCCGCTGGGGCCATCAAGGGCTTTCTGGTCGGCGGTCAACTGGATCAGATAGCCCGAGACAAAGCGGGCGGCAAAGCCCAGATGGCGCAAAATCTGCACCAGCAGCCAGGCGGAATCACGGCACGAGCCGGTGGCCTTTTCCAGTGTTTCTTCCGGGGCCTGCACACCCGGCTCCATGCGGATCACATAGCTGATGTCCTGTTGCAGGCGCATGTTCAGCGCCACCAGAAAATCAACCGTCCGGATCGGGGTGGACAGGTCCACCGAGTCCACCCATGCCTTCAGGCGCGGGGTCAGCTCGCCCAGATCACGGAACGGGGCCAGTTCCTTGTCCAGCGCGTGGTCATAGTCAAAGGGCACCTGTTCGGCGCTGGGTTCCAGAAAGAAGTCGAACGGATTGATCACCGCCATGTCGGCGACCAGATCAACGGTGACTTCAAAGCTGGTGGTTTTTTCCGGGAACACCAGCCGGGCGAGGAAATTCCCCTGCGGATCCTGTTGCCAGTTCAGGAAATGGGTCGAGGGCGTGACCTTCAGCGAATAGCTGAGGATCGGGGTCCGGCTGTGCGGGGCTGGACGCAGGCGGACGACCTGAGCACCCAGCGAGATCGGGCGGTCATAGTGATAGGCGGTGCGATGAGTCAGGGCCACATGAATAGACATGATCAGAACGTCCGCTGCTGAAATGGGGAGGTGGCGAAGGGCGGAAGGGCGGGATCAGGCGGGGATAATGGGCGAAGGGGCGTGCCCGCAGGCAAAGGAAGAGTTTGTGACAGGACCGGGGCAAGGCTGCGGTGGAAACAAACGACCGACAGGGGAAGGCGGGTCCGGAGGGAAAGGAGGGGCCGTACAAAAGGATCAAAAAATGCGGCTACCGGAGTTCGGCGGCGCAGGCAAGGGCGAGAGGAAAAGGATGTGTCTCGCCAGAGAGAAACATCAAGCCTTGGCAGAAGAACGGCATATCGCCTATGAAAGAGGCATTCCAGAAAACGGAACAATGGCACGAAGCGGGGCCTCCCCGTCAAAGGAACCGTGATGGTTGATGGTGATGCAAAACATGGGCCAATGCAAGCAAACGTCCGTTCTGTTGCGGTGATCGGCGGCGGTCCCGCCGGGCTGATGGCCGCCGAACGGGTTGCTGAAGCGGGATACCGTGTTGATGTTTACGAGCGTATGCCCTCCGTCGGGCGCAAAATCCTGATGGCGGGCAAGACCGGCCTCAACCTTACGCACTCCGAACCCCAGGCCGATTTTCTGGCCCGCTATGGCACGCAGGCTGCCACTCTTGCAGGCATTGTGCGCAGTTTCGATGCACAGGCGGTGCGCAATTGGGCGGCAGGGTTGGGGGTTGAAACCTATGTGGGGTCCTCTGGGCGGGTGTTTCCGCGCGAAATGAAGGCCGCGCCGTTGTTGCGGGCGTGGGTGCGGCGGTTGCGGACGCTGGGGGTGCGGTTCCATGTCCGCCACCGCTGGACCGGCTGGCAGGCCGATGGCAGCCTGTGTTTTGAAGGCCCGCAGGGGCAGGCGGTGATCTGCCCGCCCCCGGCGGCCACCGTGCTGGCGCTGGGCGGGGGCAGTTGGGCCTCGCTGGGTTCGGATGGGGCGTGGTGCCCGCTGCTGGCGGCAGCAGGGGCCGGGGTGGCTCCGCTGCGTCCGGCAAACTGCGGCTTCGAGGTCGTCTGGTCGCCGGTGCTGCGTGACCGCTTTGCTGGCGAGCCGGTGAAGACAGTGGTGGCCCGTTATGGCGAGGTCAGCAAACCGGGCGAGTTCGTTCTGTCCCGCGACGGGGTGGAGGGCAGCCTGATTTATGCTTTCTCGGCGGCCTTGCGCGATGCCTGTGAACGGGACGGGCAGGCGGTGTTGTCGCTGGACCTGCTGCCGGGGCGGGATGCCGAGCGTTTGCGGCAGGACTTGCGCCGTCCCCGTGGCAGTCTGTCGGCGTCGTCGTACTTGAAAAAGGCGCTGGGGTTGGAGGGGGTGAAGGCCGCGTTGGTACGGGAAATTCTGGGGCCCAGCCTGCTCGCTCATCCCGAGCGGTTGATCCGTACCCTGAAAGACTTTCCGCTGACCGTCCTGCGGCCGCGCCCGATCGACGAGGCCATCAGTACCGCCGGAGGGGTGATGTTTGGCTCGATGACCCCAGAGCTGATGCTGACCACCCGGCCCGGCGTGTTTTGTTGTGGTGAAATGCTGGACTGGGAAGCCCCCACCGGCGGCTATCTGCTGACCGCTTGCTTTGCCACCGGGGCCTGGGTGGGGGAGGCGGTGGTGCGTTGGGGGCAAAAATAATCTTTTTAGTTGTTATTTTATGATATAAAACGCAATGAGTTTATATTGTTGCGGGAGAATCCCTATGGCTAAAATGCTGTCTGCGTGTGTTGTGGCGTTGTTTCTGACCAGTGGGCTGCCTCTCTTGCCGAGCATGGGGCACGGCGCGGCGGTCGAACATGGCGGAGGTCTGGATGCCCAAGGGTGCCATACCAATCACAAGACCGGAGAGTATCACTGCCATCGCAAGCCCTGAATGATCTCTACCGGCTGGATCACCACACTGGCGGGGTGGTGATCCACAGAACGCGGGTCTGCCCGTCGGCCAGATTGCGGAAGCGATGGGGCAGCGGGCTTTCAAAGTAAAAGGAATCGCCTTCGGCCAGCCGGTAAATCGAACCGTCGATGTGGATTTCCAGCCGCCCTTCCAGCACCACGCCACATTCCTCGCCTTCGTGATGATAGGTGTCGTCCCCCGAGCCGCCGTTCGGTTCGAGGGTGATTTCCATCACCTGCAACACCCCTTCGTTATGGGCGTTGAGGAATTCCTTCACCATCCCCTTGGCACCAAAGCTGACTCGCCGCCGCTGATTGACGCGTACGATACGGCGGGCTTCCTGTTCAACGGCGGCTTCCGAACCGTTGAACAGCGCATGGACCGGCATGTCCAGCACCGCGCAGATCAGGCGCAGCGCCCGGATCGACGGCGAGGATATGCCGCGCTCGATCTGGCTGAGCAAACCGACCGAAATGTTGACCATCTCGGCGACCTGTTGCAGTGACAGGTTTTGCGCCTGCCGGGCCTTGCGGATGGCAAGCCCCAGCGAACGGTCATCCTCGCTAATGTCGTCTTCGGCGGTCGGTAAGGGTGACACGGGGGCGGCGGGAATGTCGATCATGGGCTGGCATCACAATGTTGAAAATAGGGAGTGGAAAACGGATTGTTCTGTCGTTTAGGTGAAAACGGCAAAAACGGTTGCAAGGGGAGTGCTATCCTGAAAGATCGCCAGAAGCGGGAAGCCGACTATACGGGACTTTGCAGGGGAAGGCAATTTCCTGTGCAACGGTTTGCTGTGAGGACGCATCATTTTTTCATCTCCCTGAAAAAAATCTCCTAATCATGTTGCAAGATACGATCATTTCAGTACAGTGAAAAAACCGACTGCGGTAGTCGGGACGAACGCAGGGCTCGCCAGCCGATCGAGGAGTCTCCTCGACCCTGCCCGGCGGTGCGCTTGACGACGATATTGTCCTCATCTCACATAGGGGCTTGTTTCATGCATATGAAAAAGAAGATCGTGTCTGCCGCTTTTGCTGTCCTGAGTTGTTGTGTGGCGACATGGGCCGTTCCGGCGGTGGCCGCCGATACTCTGGTGGTCGGAGTGACCACCACCGGCGTTCCGTTCACCTTCATGGATACGGCGACGCAAAAGCCGTCCGGGGCGATGGTTGACCTCGCCGCTGCCATTGCCGAAGATAACGGCATGAGCGTGCAGTTTGAACAGGTGGCTTTTTCGGCCCTGATCCCGTCGCTGACCTCGGGCAAGATCAACATCATTTCCGCCGGGATGCTGGCGACCGACAAGCGCCGCGAAGTGGTGGACTTCAGCCTGCCGGTTTACACCTATGGCGAAGGGATGTTCGTTGCGGCCAACGATGCCAAGGAATACCTGCTGTCGGACCTGAAGGGCGAAGTGGTCGGGGCCCAGATCGGCACCTCGTTTGCCGAAGCCCTGAAGGCCACCGGTACTTTCAGCGAAGTGAAGCTTTATGACAGCATCGCCGACATCATGCGTGACGTGAAGCTGGGCCGCATCAAGGCCGGGTTCGGCGATCAGCCGATTGTCTCTTATCAGATCAGCAAGAACCCCGATCTCGGCATCCGTCTGGTGAAGTCCTATCAGCCGCTGAAGCCCGGCGATGTTTCACTGGCCGTTGCCAAGGATAACGCAGCGCTGCTGGAAAAGGTCAACGCCTCGATCCGCAAACTGCAGGAAACCGGCAAACTGTCGGAAATTCTGGCCAAATACAGCCTGTAATTTCGTGAAAATGCTCTGAAGGTGCTGACGGGAAGGGCCTTTGACCACGCCACCCCTTCCTGTACACCCCTTTAGGGAAAAGACCCTGTAAAGGCATAGGCCATGGAAAAATTTCTGACACATGCCACCGAGTATTTACCCATCCTGCTGCAAGGCTTGTGGATGACGGTGGCGGTTACGGTGCTGGCAGCGGTGCTGGCATCGGTTTTAGGGGTGGTGTGGGCGCTGTTGCGGACGTCGGGCGTTCGCTGGCTGGCGGTGCCAGCGCGGACGTTCGTCGAATTCATTCGTGGCATCCCGATTCTGGTGGTGCTGTTCTATATCTATTTCGTCATGCCGGAAATCGGCATCGACCTGACCGCCTTTCAGGCCGGGGTGATTGGTCTGGCGCTGACCTACTCCTGCTATATCGGTGAAACGTTCCGCGCCGGGATCGAGGCGGTTGACAAGGGGCAGATCGAAGCCGCCATGTCGATCGGCATGCGCCGCCCGATGATGATGCGCCGGGTGATCCTGCCGCAGGCGTTCCGCATTGTTGTTCCGCCCTATGCCAACAACATCGTGATGCTGCTGAAGGATTCTTCACAGGTGTCGGTGATTTCGGTGGCCGAGCTGACCATGCAGGGCAAGATGCTGGCGTCTTCGACCTTTGACAACATGACGGTCTTCACGCTGGTGGCCTTGCTGTACCTGTGCCTGACCATTCCCCTGAACAGCCTGATGAGCCGCGTTGAACGTGCCCTGCGGAGGTCGCGATGATCGTTTTTGATGATGTGCACAAATCCTATGGCACCTTTGAAGTCCTGAAAGGGATTTCGGCGACGGTCGAAAAGGGCGAAGTGGTGTGCCTGATCGGGCCGTCAGGCTCGGGCAAGTCCACCTTGCTGCGCTGTGTCAACGGGCTGGAAAGCTATCAAAAGGGCCGGATCACCGTTGATGGCCTGCTGGTCGATACCTCTGACCCGACCATTCATGCGCTGCGGACGCGGGTGGCCAAGGTGTTCCAGCGCTTTAACCTGTTCCCGCACCGCACGGCGCTGGAAAATGTCATCGAAGGCCCGGTGCATGTGCTGGGGCAGCCAAAGGCCGAAGCCCGCGACTATGCACTGGAGTTGCTGGCGCGGGTCGGGCTGTCGCACAAGATTGATGCTTACCCTGCCGCCCTGTCCGGTGGTCAGCAACAGCGGGTGGCGATTGCCCGTGCGCTGGCGATGCGCCCCGAGGCGATCCTGTTCGACGAACCGACCTCGGCGCTTGACCCGGAAATGGTCGGGGACGTGTTGCAGGTGATGCGCTCGCTGGCCGATGAGCACATGACCATGCTGGTGGTGACGCACGAAATCCAGTTCGCCCGCGAAGTGGCCGACCGGGTTCTGTTCCTTGATGGCGGCACCATCGTCGAACAGGGAACCGCCGATCAGGTTCTGCGCGCACCGCAGAATGAACGCACCCAGGACTTCCTGCGCCGGGTGACCCACCCGGTTTGAGTGGGGTTGGATGAACAGCCCTAGAGCAGCGTGCGTTAAACCGGACGCGGGCACGCTGCTCTAAGCTTTTGTTTTATCGCATTGTTCTTGCGAAAACCGGTTCCCACTTTTCGCACAATGCTCCAGGAGGGGAACAGGATGAGTAACGGGTATGGGGTGCCGTCCGTCTGGGCGGCAACGGCAGCAGAGGCGCCAGTAACGCCGCCGCTGACCGAAACGGTGACGGCAGATGTGGCGGTGATCGGCGCCGGGATTACCGGCCTGACCGCGGCCCTGCGGCTGGCCTGCGCCGGAGCGTCGGTGGTGGTGGTGGACCGGCAGGGGCCGGGGTATGGGGCATCTGGGCGCAACGGCGGACAGGTGATACCGGGGCTGAAATATGATCCCCCGATGCTGGACAAGCTGTATGGACCCGAAACGACGGCCTTTGTCGGGGCTACCGCCGATGTGGTGTTCGATCTGGTCGCCCGCCATGGCCTTGACTGCGAGGCAGCGCGCGATGGCTGGATACAGGCCACCGTCAAGCAGGCTCACCTGCCCACCCTGCAGGCCCGCATGCAGGCATGGCAGCAGCGGGGCGCGCCGGTCGAGATGCTCGACGCGGCGGGCATGAAGGCCAAAATCGGCAGCGAGGGTTTCGTCGGCGGCTGGCTGGATGGCCGGGCCGGACGGCTGCATCCGCTGAAATACTCCTATGAGCTGGCGCGGGCGGTGTTGCAGGCTGGCGGGCGGATTCACGGCCAGACCAGCGTGGTGTCGATGGAGCGCCATGGCGCGCTGTGGCACCTGAAAACAGCCAGCGGTACCGAGGTGCGGGCCGCACAGGTGGTGGTGGCGACCAATGGCTATACCGACAGCCTGTGGCCGCAGTTGAAGGCAACAGTGATCCCGGCGACCAGTTTTCAGGTGGCGACCGTCCCCTTGAGTGACCAGCAGCGTCAGGCGATCCTGCCTCGGCAGGTGGTGGTCTCTGACAGTCGGCGGATCGGGAATTATTTCCGCATCGCGCCGAATGGTGGCCTGATGCTGGGCGGACGGGGCACATTCCGCGAGCCGCAGGGAATGGGTGATTATCGCCGCATTCTGGCTGCGCTGGAGCACTTCTTCCCCGATGTGACCGGGATGCCGATTGCACACGCTTGGTCGGGGCGGGTGGCGATGACCTATGATCACCTGCCACACCTGCACCGACCGGTGCCGACGGTGACCATGGCGCTGGGCTATAACGGGCGCGGGGTGGCGTTGGGATCAGCGTTCGGAACGGCGATTGCCGACAGCCTGCTGGACCCGACGAAGCCGTTGCCCTTGCCGTTTACCGCGATCAACCCGTTGTATCTGCATGATCTCCATCCGGTTTATGCCTCGATGGCGATCTGGTATTACCGGATGCGGGATTATCTGGAGCGGTGAGCGCAAAAGTGGTCCCGGTTTTGCGCGCAGTCACTGCGACAAACGAAAGAGCTTGAGCAGTGAGCTGGTGCAGTTCGTGACAGGGCGGGCGAGGGGGTATCCTTTCGCCCGTTTTGCGTTGAGGTGGGGAGGCCGCTGGCGGTGATGGTGCTTGCATAACGGCTTGCCTGTCGCTCATAGTGGCCCCGGATCACTACCTTTTGCACAGACGGCCATTATGGGGCGGTTCATCGTCTTTCATGTCAACGATTTTGGTGAATAAAAGATGTTTTTCCGCTCGATTTCATTCAAAAAATCAGAATTTATTAATTTATATTCCAGAATAAATTATGGAATTATTGTCTCATTGATGTTTTATGTTTTCTTCTATTTCCGGGCAATGTTGTTCTATGTTCGGGTCTATGATGCTCTGGTTTACTGTGCAGTCATGTTGCTCTTTTCACAGGTTATATCACTTGCCCTGTCGGCGCTGATTTTCTTTGTATTGAAGTCGATCAAGACGTTCTTTCACAAGAAGGATATTTTCGAATACGCCTATCCTGTTGTCTCTGCAATCAGCTGGGGGCTGGGGTTTACGACCTTTGTGATTGTGATGGACAGGATTTTCATTAACCAGAAATTCCTGTCCGTGCTGCACATTTCCGAGCTTGTCCGGCTTGCGGCTGAAATTGGCCTTGGCGTGCTGATCGTGGGCGGTTCCGTCTTCAGGGCCGTCAAACAGGCCCGCACGCCACGGGATGCCGGGCAAGCCGATGGGGCCGGGCAGGATGACACCTCTGTCGGCCGCCGCATGTTCATGGCCTCGGCAGCCTCGGCGGTCGCCGTGGCGACCATCAGTGCCGATATTGCCAGAAAGAAGGGCTTTGCCCTGGAGGTCAAGGAGCCAAAGACGCCGAGCCGCAATGTTCTGCTGGTAACCTTTGATGCCCTGACAGCCGAAGACATGTCTACCTATGGCTATTATCTGGGAACCACGCCCAATATTGATGCCTTTGCCAAATCGGCCGATGTTTACAATAATTTTTATGCCTGCTCGACCTTCACCACGCCGGGCATTGCGGCGATCCTGACCGGCCGCTATCCCTCGCAGACCCAGACCTATCAGTTGGGGAGCATGCTGTACGGGGAAAATGTTTACCGCACACTGCCCGCCATCCTGAAGACCGAGGGCTACAGGACGGGGTCGGTTTTTGCCAATCCCTATGCCATGCGGCTGATGGGAACAACGCACGGGGCCTTTGATCGCATTGTCTGTCCGTCACAGATCGGTATGGGACAGTTTCCGCCACCGGAAATCCTCGCCACACCGGGCATCCCCGATGTGATGGATCTGAACATGCGCCTGCTGACCGTCACCGGTCTGGCCGTTCCGGGGTTGCGGCAGCGGGAAACACTGGAACCACCGACCGAGACCTTTGCTGCGGCCAAGGCGATGCTGTCCGAACTGAAAGAACCGTTCTTCGTCTGGATTCACGTCATGGCCCCCCATGCACCCTATCTGCCATCCGAAGGGTTCCGCTATAGCTTCCTGGCTCCCGGCCAGTTCGACAGCCGTCAGGACATGCTGCATCCCCAGGTGATGGAGCGGAGCAAGGGAGCGGTCAAAATCAAGGACGATATTGCCAAGGTTCGTCTGCGCTATGATGAATGGATTTTGCAGGCTGACAGCGCCTTTGGCGATTTCATGGCCTTTATGGACTCGTCCGGTCTGTCGGCCAACACGGTGACGATGGTTTCGGCAGACCATGGCGAGGTCTTTGATCAAGGCAATTTCGGCCATGGTGGCGATGAATTCCACCGGTCGCTGATCCATATTCCGATGATCCTGAAAACGCCCGGCCAGACCACCGGTCGCCGGATCAATACCGTTGCGGATCAAACGTCGATTGCACCAACCGTGCTCGATTTTGCCGGACTGCCGAAACCGGCATGGATGGCGGGCCTGTCGTTGCGGGCGGTGGCGGCGGAACCTGCCGCACAGGCTCCGGCCGGTCTGGCGATCAATCAATATTTCGAGCGCAACAGCAGCTTCAAGCCGGTGACGACCGGCAAGCTGGGGGCAATCAGCGACGGCTTCCAGTATGTGCGTGATCTGGACAGCGGCAAGGAAAGCCTGTACCCGCTGGAGTCCGGCATCGGCGCGGCGGTCGAGCACGAGGTCGGTGGCGACATGCGGTTGGTGCTGGAGAAGATCCGCCATTCGCTGCAGGAAAAACTGCCTGAAATCACTCTTTAGAGCATTTCTCGGTCTCCATGGATCACGATAAATGCTCTAAAGATTTGTTATTTCAGCAAATACGTCGTCGCAGATGTGTCCATCTGCTCGGGATTTGCTCTAGGGGATAACGGGTGCACAACGAAAAAGCCGTACTGAACCTGAACCGCGCGGCATGGCGCAATCTGGCAGGGTATGGGGAAACAAAGGGGGGCGCAACAAAGGGGCAGGGCCTGTTTGTGCGCAGGTGGGTGATTGCGCCACTGTTGTCCCTGTGTGGCCGGATGCAGCAAGGACTGTTCCGCGAGCAGCTACAGGCGCTGTCGTCTGATGCCGCTGCTGATCGTCCTGTGGTGATTACCGGCCACTGGCGATCGGGCACCACCCATTTGCACACCCTGCTGTCGCTTGATCCTCAGTTTACCTTTCCGACCACTTCCAGTTGCATGAACCCGCATGCGTTCATGCTGGGGGCGGGCAAAGCAGCAGGTGCGGCGGTCAAGCGTCCGATGGACGAGGTGATGATCGCGGGGGATTCGCCACAGGAAGATGAATTTGCCCTGCTGGCGATGGGGGCCCGCTCGCCTTATGAAGCCTTGCTGTACCCGCGCCATCTGGCCGATGCCCTGGCGCTGGCTGACCCTGACGATTTGAGCGAGCCAGAGCGCCGGGCCTGGCAGGAGGCGTTCCTGTTTTTCACCCGGGCGACCTCGTTGCTGGGGGGTAAGCGACCGGTGGTGCTGAAATCACCGACCCATACCGGTCGGGTCGGTACCATCGCCGCTCTGCTGCCACAGGCCCGTTTTGTGATGATCCGGCGCAATCCGCAGGAGGTGTTCGAGTCCACATTCCGCATGTGGCGCTCGATGTTTGACCTCTACGCCCTTGGTGCGCCGCTGGCCGATGATGACTTGCGGCAGGTGATTCTGGATAACCGGGTGGTCATGGAACGCAAGTTCGCCGCTGCCGCGGCCCGCCTGCCAGAAGGACAGTTGGCATACGTCGATTACGAGCGGCTGGTGGCTGATCCGCTGCCCGAGCTTCACGCCCTGTATCAGACCTTGGGGCTGGACAGCAGCTTTCTGCACACGCAGGCGCTGGCCGACAAGCTGGAACGTGATCGCAGCTATACTGCCCGCCGCGCACTGCCGCCCGCTGACTGGCAGCGACGGGTGGAAAATGTCTGGACAGAATTTTTCTGACTTTCCATAATCCCGCACCCTGCAGGTCATCACCGGATGGTGACTAGAGCATTGTGCGAAAAGTGGGAACCGGTTTTCGCAAGAACAATGCGACAAAACAAAAAGTTAGAGCAGCGTGCCTACGTCCGGTTTAACGCACGCTGCTCTAAAACAGATGAAACGAGCGGCAAAATGACCAAGTCTGCACTCAAACTGGCTGTGCTGCTGTTTTTCACCATGGCCGTTGGTCATCCGGCATATGCCTACATTGATCCCAATACCGGCGGGCTTTTACTGCAAATCCTGACACCAATTTTGGGGATCATCGTCTTTTTCTGGCGGCGGGTTCTGTATATCGGCAGGCAGATTGTGGACAAGCTGTTCGGGCGCAAGTCTGTCTAGACCAACGCGCGTTACATGTGACGCCACAGTACACGACACAAAACAAAAAGATCATGGAGTGCTGCTCCAAACCTCGCCGGGGCCTTGAGGCCCCGGACCCCATTGATTTGATATTGAAAGAAAAAATGGGGGCTTGGGGGCATCGCACCCAAACGGGTATGGGCGGTAGCCCATTCTTCTGCACGGACTGTCGTGTACTGTGATCTGACCCAGGCACGCTGATCTAACCTTTTATTCTGTCGCATTTTTTTTGCGAAAACCGGTTCCCGCTTTTCGCACAATGTTCTGAGGCTGGCAGGTTACGAATGTGGACAGGGCGAGGAGATCATCATCTCCTCGCCCTGTTTCTTTACCCGTTACTGCACCATGCCATCGTCAAATTCTTCGTGCGGCATGTGGTGCTTTTCATGCACCGGACGCACCAGCATGTTGGCGATCAGGCCGATCACCAGCAACCCGGCCATGGTGTACATGGTGGTATTGTACAGGCTGGGGGTGGGGTCGATGGTTCCCGCCGGGGCGATTTCCATCAGCTTGGCGATGGTGACGGTTTTGGCGGCCACCAGCTCGTTCAGGTGATCGACGGTGGCGCCGAATTTGCTCTGAAAGGCGGCGGGATCAACCTTGGCCGCCAGTGCCTTCAGCTCGGATTGCAGCGAGCGGTCACGCAGTTCTGTGATCGCCAGCGGCCCGAGAACCCCGGCGGTGCTCCAGGCGGTCAGCAGGCGGCCATGGATGCCACCGACGAACTTGGTCCCAAAGATATCGGCCAGATAGGCCGGGATGGTGGCAAAGCCGCCGCCGTACATGGTGAAGATGATCATCGTCACCGCATAGAACATCACCAGCCACATCACGGCGGGATGGGCGCTGACCTGCTGGGCGGTGAAGGGGATCGAGACGTACAGGATGATCCCGAGAACAAAGAACACAAAGTAGGTGTTCTTGCGACCGAGGAAATCCGAGGTCGAAGCCCAGAAGAACCGCCCGACCATGTTGAACACGCTGATCATCAGCACATAGGTGGCAGCAAAGCCGCCGTTGACGATCATCGGCAGGGTCGAGCCGAAGATTTCGCTCATCATGGTCTTGGCAACGCCCAGCACGCCGATACCGGCGGTGACGTTGGTGCACAGCACCAGCCACAGGAAATAGAATTGCGGAGTCTTCAGCGCCTGATCGATATGGACATGGTTGCGGGTGATCATCTTGGAACTGGCGCTGCTGGCCGCAGGCGGAGTCCAGCCCGCCGGGGTCCAGCCGGGGCGCGGCACGCGGAACGAAAAGGCGGCGGCAACCATCACGATGAAGTAAATCACCCCGAGGGTAAAGAACACCGCCGCCGCCCCGGTGGAGCCGGTACCGACCACATAGACGCCTTCCGCGCCGGGGATCGGCATCTTGGCGGCATCGGCGGCGCTGGCCACCACCACTTCCTTCAGGCTGCCGGCGACCTGCGCGAAACGCTTGCCGCCTTCGGTGGTCAGGGCGACGTCACTGGCTTTGCCGAGGTACTGCGGGGCCTCGAAATAGATCTTCAGCAGCCATTCCTTGAACGGAGCCCCGATCATTGCCCCGCCGCCAAAGCCCATGATCGCCATGCCGGTGGCCATCCCCCGGCGATCAGGGAACCAGCGGATCAGCGTTGACACCGGCGAGACATAGCCCAGCCCCAGCCCGCAACCGCCCAGCACGCCGTATCCGAGATATAGCAGCCACAACTGATGATAGGCGATGCCGACGCTGCCGATCACGAAACCGCCGCCCCAGCAGCAGGCGGCGACAAAGCCGACCATGCGCGGGCCGACCTTTTCCAGCCATTTGCCGCCAAAGGCTGCCGACAGGCCGAGAAAGACGATTGCCACCGAGAAAATCCACACCACCGAGGTCAGCGACCAGTCGGCGGAGGAACTGGCCACCACCCCCAGCTCCTTGGTCAGGGCGGGGTTGAAGATGCTCCAGGCATAGACCGAGCCGATGCACAGGTGGATGGCGACCGAGGCCGGAGGAACCAGCCAGCGGTTATAGCCTTCAGGAGCAACGATCTGCTCCTTTTTGAGACCCTCAATAATGTTCACTGTCAATGCCTCCCAGATGCTCCCTGCCGCTGCCAGTGTCTGGTCTTGTCAGACAGGGATGTGTGCGGGCGAACAGTCGCCCGTGCCGTGAACGTGAAAAAATCAGGACTGCGGTTGTCCTATGACCGCGATAACGAAACGGATTCGTTTCGTTCGGCCATGGCGGCGACCACCAGCGGATGCAGGCCCTTGCCGCCTTGCAGGATGTAATCGCGCAGGTGGCTGCGCATGCGCGGTTCCCAGAAGCTGGTGATGTGGTTATGGACTTCCTGTTCACCCTGTTGGGGCGGATAGGAGGCGAAATAGGCGGCGATCTGGTTCGCCATCCGCACCATGTCCTGTTCTTTCATGCGCGATCCCCCTGCATGGTCTGCTGAGTATGGTCATCGGGAGGCGTGAACAGCACCACACCGCCCCCCTTGCTGCGGCTGGCGAGCACCATTCCGGCTGCCCCGGCCAGTTCCAGGGCGAGGGCGGTCGGAGCGGACAGGGTTGCCAGACAGGCAATACCGACGGCGCAGGCTTTCTGCACCAGTTCAAAGCTACACCGGCTGGACATCACCACAAAACCATCCTCAAGACTGATGTCCTGCCGGGCACAGGCCCCGATCAGCTTGTCGAGGGCGTTATGGCGGCCGACGTCTTCGCGGGCGAGCACGATGGTGCCGTCGGCCTGACAAAAGGCCGCCGCATGGACGGAAAAGTTCTGCCGGTTGAGCGGTTGGTGATCAGGCAGGGCGCGCAGGGCGGCGATGATCGCTTGTGGCGGGATGCGGGCAGCGGCGGCCCGGCGGTCGGACGGCAGCAGGTGCGGCGGGCGGATGGCCTGCTCCAGACTTTCCACCCCGCACAGCCCACAACCGGACCGCCCGGCCATGCTGCGGCTGGGGGCGGCGTCGTGGTCGAGGGCCTCGGGGGGCACTGCCATCGCCACCATCACCCCGGGCGGATGGGGAACCAGATGAATGTCTTCGATCGCCGATGCCGACGCCAACAGCCCTTCGGCGAGTGAAAAGCCGACCGCAAAGTCTTCCAGATCGGCCGGGGTGGTCATCATCACCGCATGTGAAACGCCGTTATAGACCAGCGCCACCGGTGTTTCGTCCGGCACCTGCCAGCGGACCGCTTCCGGCGCATCGTGCGGGCGGTGCCCGACCCCGTGCGCTTCCCGTGATCCACCGGGCACGAACGGCGGCAGGTCGTCGTCGTCCAGCAGGTCGGTCAGGGGCAGGGCACACACGGGGTCGGTCATCGCCAGGCTCTCTTTGCTATTCTGCCGCCGGTGGCGCAATCCGCCGGCGTTCACTGTCGGCATCCTGCTTTTGCACCTGCCAGTCCGACGCCTGATTGGATCGCGTCACCTGCACGGCGGTTCGTTTGTATTCGGGGCAATTGGTCGCCCAGTCGGAATGGTCGGTGGTGACAACGTTGGCACCAGTCACCGGGTGGTGGAAGGTGGTGTAGACCACCCCTTGCGGCATGCGGTCGGACAGGCAGGCGCGCAGGGTGGTGGCCCCCATCCGGCTGGCGAGCGATACCATTTCGCCGTCCTGAATGCCACGCTGTTCCGCATCGTGGGGGTGAATTTCCAGAATGTCTTCCGGGTGCCAGGCGACGTTGTCGGTGCGGCGGGTCTGGGCACCGACGTTGTACTGGCTAAGGATGCGGCCCGTGGTCAGGATCAGCGGGAAGAAGCGCGAGGTGCGTTCGTCGCTGGGGACGAATTCGGTGATCATGAACCGGCCCTTGCCGCGGACAAAGCCGCCGATGTGCATCGTTGGGGTGCCATCGGGGGCGGCATCGTTGCACGGCCACTGGACGCTGCCCTTGCGGTCGAGCAGGTCAAAGGACACGCCGCGGAAAGTCGGGGTGACGCGGGCAATTTCGTCCATGATTTCGGCGGCACTGCCATAGTGCATCGGATAGCCCATGGCGGTGGCCAGCTCGCAGGTCACTTGCCATTCGGCCTTGCCGGTCTTGCTGGCCATCACCGGGCGAACGCGGTTGATGCGGCGTTCGGCATTGGTAAAGGTGCCGTCCTTTTCAAGGAACGAGGTGCCGGGCAGGAACACATGGGCAAAGGCGGCGGTTTCGTTCAGGAACAGGTCCTGCACCACCAGACAGTCGAGGCTTTCCAGCGCGCTGGTGACGTGCTGGGTGTTGGGGTCGGACTGGGCGATGTCTTCGCCCTGCACGTACAGGCCGCGATAGGTTCCGGCGAGGGCGGCGTCAAACATGTTGGGGATGCGCAGGCCCGGCTCCGCCGACAGGGCGGTGCCCCACACCACTTCAAACAGGGCGCGGACGGTATCGTCCGACACATGGCGATAGCCGGGGAATTCGTGCGGGAACGATCCCATGTCGCACGATCCCTGCACGTTGTTCTGACCGCGCAGCGGGTTGATGCCGACGCCTTCGCGGCCAATGTTGCCGGTCAGCATGGCGAGGTTGGCCATGCCGATCACCATCGTCGAGCCTTGCGAGTGCTCGGTCACCCCCAGCCCGTAATAGATGGCGGCATTGCCGCCGGTGGCATACAGGCGGGCGGCTCCGCGCAGGTCGGCGGCGGGGATGCCGGTCAGGCTTTCGACCGCTTCGGGGGCGTGGCGGGGATCGCGGATGAACTCCAGCCAGTAGGCAAAATCGGCTTCGTCGCAGCGTTCGGCGATGAAGGCACGGTTTTCCAGTCCTTCGCTGACGATCACATGGGCCAGTGCATTGACCAGGGCGACGTTTGCACCGGGTTGCAGTTGCAGGTGATAATCGGCCTTGATGTGCGGGCTGCGCACCAGATCAATCCGGCGCGGATCGACCACGATCAGCCGCGCCCCGGCACGCAGGCGCTTTTTCAGCCGTGAGGCAAACACCGGGTGGCCATCGGTCGGGTTGGCCCCGATCACCATCACCACATCGGCCTGTTCAACGCTGCGGAAATCCTGCGTCCCCGCCGAGGTGCCAAAGGTCTTGGACAGGCCATAGCCGGTGGGAGAATGGCAGACGCGGGCACAGGTATCGACGTTGTTGGTGCCAAAGGCGGCGCGGATGGCCTTTTGCACCACATAGACTTCCTCGTTGGTGCAGCGTGAGGAGGTGATGCCGCCGATGGCGTCCTTGCCGTAGCGTGCCTGAATGGCCTTGAAACGGTCGGCGGCAAAGGTGATCGCCGTTTCCCAACTGACCGGCGTCCACGGATCGCTGATCTTGTCGCGGATCATCGGGGTGGTGATGCGGTCGCTGTGGGTGGCGTAGCCAAAGGCGAACCGGCCCTTGACGCAGCTATGGCCTTCGTTGGCTCCGCCATCCTTGTAGGGCACCATCCGCACCACCGTTTCGCCCTGCATCTCGGCCTTGAATGAGCAGCCAACGCCGCAATAGGCGCAGGTGGTGATGACGCTGTGCTCGGGCTGGCCGTGCTCGATGATGCTGTTTTCGCTGAGGGTGGCGGTGGGGCAGGCCTGCACGCAGGCCCCACAGGACACGCAATCGCTGTCCATGAACGACTGGGCGGCACCGGGCGAGACCTTGGAGTCAAAGCCCCGGCCCTGAATGGTCAGGGCAAAGGTGCCCTGAATGTCTTCACAGGCCCGCACACAGCGCGAACAGACGATGCATTTCGATGGGTCGAAGGTGAAATAGGGGTTGGAGGTATCCTTTTCCTGCCGCAGATGGTTTTCCCCGTCAAAGCCATAGCGCACATCGCGCAGGCCAACGGTTCCGGCCATTGTTTGCAGCTCGCAATTGCCATTGGCCGGGCAGGTCAGGCAATCAAGCGGATGATCGGAGATGTACAGTTCCATCACCCCCTTGCGCAGCTTGGCGAGGCGGGGGTTCTGGGTGCAGACCTGCATTCCTTCGGCCACCGGGGTGGTGCAGGAGGCCGGAGTCCCCCGCCGTCCCTGGATTTCGACCAGACACAGGCGGCAGGAGCCGAACGGGTTCAGGCTGTCGGTGGCGCACAGGCGGGGAATGTCGATCCCGGCTTCGGAGGCCGCCCGCATCACCGACGTTCCGGTGGGGACCGTCACTTGTCGCCCGTCAATGGTCAGGCTGACCGGTGCGCCGCCGGGTTTGGCCGGGGTGCCATGGTCGGTTTCACGGATCAGGGCGGGCGTTCCGCAATAGGGGGAAGTCATCGGGCGTCCTCCTTATTCCGCGGCCTGCGCGTGGGCCGGGCGGTGGAAGTCTTCGGGGAAGTGCTTGATGGCGCTGCGCACCGGCATCGGGGTCATCCCGCCCATGGCGCACAGCGACCCGTCGGTCATCACCTGACACAGGTCATCGAGCAGGGCGAGGTTGGCCTCGCGGTTGTGCCCGGCAATGATCCTGTCGAGGACTTCGACCCCCCGGGTGCTGCCAATGCGGCAGGGAGTGCATTTGCCACAGCTTTCGGCGGCACAGAACTCCATCGCAAAGCGGGCCATGCGCGCCATGTCCACCCGGTCATCGAACACCACGATGCCGCCGTGACCAACCATTGCTTCCTGTGCGGCAAAGGCTTCGTAGTCTTTCGGCAGGTGGAACTTGTCTTCGGGTAAATAAGCCCCCAGCGGCCCGCCGACCTGCACCGCCCGGATCGGTCGCCCGCTGGCCGAGCCACCGCCAAAGCGGTAAATCAGGTCATGCAGGGTGATGCCAAAGGCCTTTTCGACGATCCCGCCGTGCTTGATGTTGCCTGCCAACTGGAACGGCTGGGTCCCGCGCGAGCGGCCAACCCCGAAGTCGCGGTACGCACTGGCTCCGTTGGCCATGATCACCGGCACCGAGCACAGCGACAGTACGTTGTTGACCACCGTCGGCTTGCCGAACAGCCCTTCGAGTGCGGGCAGCGGCGGTTTGGCCCGCACCAGCCCGCGTTTGCCCTCCAGACTTTCCAGCATCGAGGTTTCTTCGCCGCAGATGTAGGCCCCGGCGCCGATGCGCACCTCCAGATGGAAGCTGTGGGCGGTGCCATGGATGCCATCGCCCAGCCATTCCTGCTGATAGGCCAGCCGGATTGCGTCGCGCAGGGTGTCGGCGGCGTGCGGATATTCCGAGCGCAGGTAGACATAGCCCTGCTGCGCCCCGACGGCGAGGGCGGCAATGGTCATGCCTTCGATCAGGGTGAACGGGTCGCCCTCGATGATCATCCGGTCGGCAAAGGTGCCGCTGTCGCCTTCGTCGGCGTTGCAGCAGATGAATTTCTCGTCAGCCTGGGCGTCGTGGACCGTCTTCCACTTGATGCCGGTGGGAAAGCCTGCCCCGCCGCGTCCACGCAGGCCGCTGTCGGTGACTTCGGCGCAGATTTCAGCCCCGCTCATGGTCAGGGCGCGTTCCAGTCCGGCAAAGCCGCCGTGGGCGCGGTAATCCTCGACCGACAGCGGATCAATCACCCCGCAGCGGGCGAAGGTCAGTCGTTCCTGATGCTTCAGATACCAGATCTCTTCGGTCAGGCCGTGGCCCAGCGGGTGCGGCTCGCCGGTCAGGAACCCGGCATCGAACAGTTCGGCGACATCGGCGGCGCTGACCGGGCCATAGGCCACCCGTCCGGCGGGGGTGCTGACCTCGACCAGCGGTTCCAGCCACAGCATCCCGCGCGAGCCATTGCGCACCAGATGGAGATCAATCCCGCGCCGCTCGGCTTCGAGGCTGAGGGCGGCGGCCACCTCGTCGGCACCAACCGACAGGGCGGCAGCATCGCGGGGGATGTAAACGACGGGACGGCTCATTCGGCGGCCTCCTGCACCAGTGGGGCGGTCAGGGCATCAAAGCGGGCGGGCGAGACGCGGCCATGCAGCGTGTCATCCAGCAACAGCGACGGCGACAGGGCGCAATTGCCGAGGCAATAGACCGCCTCCAGCGAGAATCGCCCGTCCGCCGAGGTCTGACCAAAGTCAATCCGCAGGTGATCCTGAATGTGGGCAATCAGCGCCTCGGCCCCCATCGACTGGCAGGCTTCGGCGCGGCAGACCTTCAGCACATGCTGGCCGGGGCGCTGGCGGCGGAATTCGTGATAGAACGACACCACTCCGTGGATTTCAGCCCGTGACAGGTTCAGCGTTTTCGCCAGCAGCGGCAGGGCCGCATCGTCGATATAGCCGAACTCTTCCTGCAGGGCGTGCAGCATCGGCAGCAAGGCGCCGCGAAGATGCTGGTGTTCTGCGAGAATTGCGCAGGCGCGTTCCTCTGCCCATGGCCGATGCCGTTCCATCCTGTATCCCTCTGCGGTGCCAACCGGTCTCCATAAGGGTAGGATTGGGCAGGGAAAAGCAGTCGGCAAATTGTATTTTTCCATGCGGCAATAGCAAAAAGCTATGACGCCCTGCGGTATGCAGGCGGAAATGACCGGGTTCTGATAGGATTTTTGTGGAGTTCTCTCGCCGCCGGGGTGTGCCATGCCCTGCCCGAACGGGGGAGTATCAGAGTGCGACCGAGGGCCGTCCACGCGGGTTGGGCGGGTCCTGAATGCCCATTTTGCCCAGTGTTTCGCTGGTAAAACGGGCGATGTGGGCGGTCAGGTGTTCTTCGACGGCCACCGTTGCCAGCGCCCGCGCCAAGGGAACCGGTGGTTGACGGTTGGCGTAGACCAGCCCGACCACATAGGTCACGTCGGGGGCTATCAACGGCAGGGCGACCATCTCCGGGGTCAGCGGCAGCAGGGTCAACAATTGTCCCGGCACCACGCTCGACCATGGTCCGGTGCGGACATTGGTGTACAGGGTCATCAGTGAATTGGTCTCGACCTCCGGGCTGATCACCCGGTCGGCCATGCGAAAGGCAGACTCGGCGATGCGGCGATTCTGCATGTCGCGGGTCAGCAGGCACAGGCGGTGATTGGCCGCCTCGGCCCATGACAGACAGGTCAGATCGCGCAGGGCCTCACTGCGGCGGGTCAGCAGGTAATAGCGTTCGGAATACAGCGGCTGCATGCGGACATTGATCAGCGGCTCGTTGTCGAGATAGGTGATGCCAGCGTCCAGCTCGAACTCGTCCAGCCCGCGCTGGATGTCACGCGAACTTTGCGACAGCAGGGAAATACGGACGTGGGGAAAGCGGCTGCTGAACGGGGCGATCAGGTGGCTGACCGCCGGCAGGGCGGTGGGGATCACCCCCAGCCGCAACTCGCCGGGCAGGTCAACGCCATCGCGGCGCAGTTCCTGCCGCAGGGTTTCCTGTTCCTGCAGGATGCGGCGGGCGGTTTCGATCACCTTCAGCCCTTCGAGGGTAAAGCCACGAAAGGACTGGCCGCGTTCGACAATCAGCACGCCAAGCTCGTCTTCCAGCAGGCGGATGGCATTCGACAGCGTCGGCTGCGAGACATGGCATTCGGCGGCGGCACGGCCAAAGTGATGATGGCGGGCGAGGGCCAACAGATACTGGTATTTCCTGAACACGGGCCCCTCCCGGAGTTTTTGTTTATCCCCCGCACAGCGGCGTCAGGAAGGTCGCATCATCGGCCTCGCGCAGGGCGCGGGTCGGGCAGCCATCGTCATCGAGCAGGCCAAAGCGGTGCAGGTGGCTGACGATTTTCACGAAATGCGCCTTGTTCTGGGCGTTGGCACCACCTTCCAGCCAGTTCTGCTCCAGAAAGGCCAGAATGGCGGGCTGGTTGACCTCGGTTTCCCACAGGATGCCCTGCAACGAGGCCAGCGCCTCTTCCATTTCGCGCTCGACGCCGTGAACGGTCATCGCCTGATCGGCCTCGCTGCGGCAGCCGGTTTCCGGCCCGGCTCCCAGCCCGAAATCCAGCGCCGTCCGCCGTTCCGGGGCGCAGACCTGCAAATGGCCAATCTCGTGGATGATCACCGACGGCTCCATCTGGACCGCCACCGCCGCGCCATCCCACGTATAGCCGTTGGTCGGCGGCTGTTCCAGAACGCCCATCCCAAAGGTGCGGATCAGCGCCACCGCTTCGGCCTGATGGCGGGGGTTCTGCGACAGCTCCAGCGTTTCATCCTCGACATGGGCGAGGGTGGCGGCAATCCGGCGAAAGGCTTTTTGCGCCAGCGGCTGGTCGTCAAGGCACAGGTCGAACTGCTCCAGCGCGGTCGGCAGGTCGGGCAGGGCAATCGGGGTCAGGATCATCGGGCATCCATACGGGCTGTCAGGGTATTCACCGCGCAGGAGCTACACCAGTTGCGCCCGGAAGGCAACCGGTGCTGATCATTCTGCCGGGGCTCCTTCGGCGGTGGGGTCGATCTCTTCCAGCGCGTCGTCTTCGTCGGGGGTGTCTTCGGCGGCGGAGACCAGCGCGGTGACCACGCAGTTCAGGAACACGTTGGCAAAGGTGCGCAGCGGGGTCATGATCGGCTCAACGGCGATGAACAGCGGCAGAACCCCGTCCAGCGGCATGTTCAGCGGCCCCAGCACGATCCCCAGCATCGCCAGCGTCACCGCCCCCGAGGCTCCGGCGGTGGCGATCCCGGCCAGAATGCAGCCGACCACGATGAACACCATCTGGATCAGCGAGACGTCGACCTGATACAGCTGGGCGATGAACAGGGTGGCAACGGCGAAATAAACCACGTTGCCATAGCGGCAGATGCCGATGCCCAGCGGCACCAGCAGCCCGACATCGCGTTCGTTCAGGCGATAGCCTTCGTGCAGGGCGGTGATGCACGACGGCACACAGGCCATGCTGTTGCCGGTGGCAATCGACAGGATCAGCGGTTGGCGCAGTTCTGACAGGATGGTCCCCAGCGGGCATTTCAGGCGGTGCCACAAGATCAGCACCCCGATGACGAACATCAGGACATAGCAGGCCCCCACCACCCCGACAAAGCCCATCATCATCAGGATGATGTCAGCCCCGGCGCTGGCAATCTGGACGGCGACCATTGCACACAGGCCGAGGGGCAGGATGTACATCATCCAGTGCACCAGCCGGTCAAGGGCACGATAGGCCGATTCCAGCGCATGGAACATCGAGCCGGAGGTTTCCCGCGGCACCGAGCCCAGCGCGATGCCGAACATCATCGAAAACACCAGCACCTGCAAGGTCGCGCCGCTGGCCATCGCCTGAAAGACGTTGGCCGGGACCATTTGCAGCAGGAACGGCAGGAAGCCACTTTCCTTCGGCGGCGCAGGCGGGGCATTCAGCGCCATTTCCAGATCGGGAGAATAGCCGCCCTGCTGGACGATCGACCCCAGCAGGCGCAGGTCTTCGGCCCCGACATTGCCGGGTTCACCGATCACCGCCACGATCAGGCCGATGATCCCGGAAATGGTAAAGGTGGCGAGAAAGGCGAACAGCAGGCGGAACAGATAGGCTCCACTGGCCCCCGATGACATCAGTTTGCCCATGTTGAGGGCGATGGCCGAAATCAGGATCGGCACCACTGTCATCTTGAGAAAGGTCAGATAGATGTCACCAAACGGGGCAATAGTGTGTGCCAGCGGTTTGTCATGCAGGCCGATCAGCACGCCACACCCTGCGCCGATGACGATCAGCCAGGGACTGAGCAGGATACGCTGCACTATTGTTTTTTGCGCCGCCATGGCGACTCTCCTTTGTTTGTGTACAGCGGGTATCGGCCTTGCGGCCTGATGATCCCGTCAGAATGCCCCGTCCATCAGGGGCAACCGGCCATCGAGAATCTGGTCAACCGACAGGGTGATTGCCAGATCGTCCAGATGCAGGTTCAACAGGGTCAGCAGGGTGGTGTCATCCGGGTTCACCGCAATGGCGATCGGGTCAACCGTGTCGGTCAACACCACCGTGCGCAGCATGAACAGGATTTCCGGCTGGGCCTTGATGATTTTCTTGATTTCGACTTCATCGCGGAAGGCGGCAGTGACATCGCCCTTGGTCACCGCCTGCACCAGACTGGGCCAGTCGGGGTAGCCGACGATCTCTGCATGGGGGAATTTCTGGTGGGCAAACTGTTCATAGGATGATCCGGCCAGCACGCCGACCCGGCCATTCAGGTTGCGGATGGCCTGTTCCGGTTCGCCGCCATTGCTGATCTGCGCCAGTTGCAGGCGGTTGACCAGCAGGGCCTGACGGAGTTTCAGATAGGGCTTGGTATAGGCAACGCGCATCGCGCGGGGAAAGGTGCGGCTGATTTTGGAAATGGCGATATCGGCTTCGCCACGGGCCACCATGTCCACCACCGCATCAAAGGTGGCTCCGGTGCGGATGAACACCGGGCGCACCCCCAGACGGCGGGCAAAGCTGCGGACGATCTCGACATCAAAGCCGCTCATCTGCCCGCGGGCGTCCATGCTGTAAAACGGCGGATTGTCGCGCTGGTACATCGACACCAGCAGGGTGCCGCGTTCCTTGACCCGCTGAATGTCCAGCGCCAGCGGCATCTCACCATCGGCCCGGACCGGGGATACTCCCAGCAGGACGGCGGCAAGGAACACCTGTATGAACAGCAACGCAATGCCCATGCGGCTCGGGCCTGATCCTGATCGGTGTCGTTGGTGACGTTTCAAACACGCCAACAGCCCCATAACGCAGTTCCCCCAGCCGTGATGCCTGAGTCATGGCGCCTTTTCAGAGTGATGGGCACCTTACGCTCGCGATGGTACCATACGTGTTACGATAGAGCCATGACCGGGAAAAAGACGTTAACGGTTTGACATAACCGGAGCGCACAGGGCGCTCCGGTCGTTTTGTGCGTAGCCCTCAGGCGGCGGGCGCAGGCTCCGCCTGCTTGCCTTACGCCCGCATGGGCGGGCGGGCCCTCAATGGGCCAGCCGGAGCGCGCAGGGCGCTCCGGTCGTTTTGTGCGTAGCCCTCAGGCGGCGGGCGCAGGCTCCGCCTGCTGGCCTTACGCCCGCATGGGCGGGCGGGCCCTCAATGGGCCAGCCGGAGCGCGCGGGGCGCTCCGGTTGTTTTGTGCGTAGCCCTCAAACGGCGGGCGCAGGCTCCGCCTGCTGGCCTTACGCCCGCATGGGCGGGCGGGCCCATAGAGCGTTTTCACACTGAGCGAAAACCCTCTCTGTTTTTAGTGACGCATTTTCCGAGCCGTTGACCGTAAACGGTCAACTTGAAAATGCTCTCATGGGCCAGCCGGAGCGCGCAGGGCGCTCCGGTTATGCTATGCGTAGCCCTCAGGCGGCGGGCGCAGGCTCCGCCTGCTGGCCTTGCGCCTGTGGACAGGCCTGGCGCAAAAAGCCGACAATCCATCCGGCCACCCGTTGTTGTTCCGGCTGAAGATCCCCGCGCGCCACCGCCTGTTCGGCAGCGGACGCCTGTTCAGCCGGGATGGCACCCCCCGAAAGCACATGGATCAGGTCGCGTTCATAGGCCGGAGTGAATTCCGGGTGGGCCTGAAAGCTGAGGGCAATGTCCCGCGTGCCGTCTGCCGACGGATAGCGCAGGGCGGCATGGGGGCAGAAGTCCGACGAGGCCAGCACCTGCGCTGACGGCGGCAGCTCCTGCACCTGATCCTGATGCATGGCATTCAGGCGGAAGCCGGTCGGCGGGGCGGCTTCGTCCATCCACGGGCGGGGATCATCGACCTGATACTGATGGACGGCAATGCCCCAGCCTTTTTCCGACTTGCGCACTTTACCCCCCAGAGCTTCGGCCAGAATCTGGTGACCAAAGCAGATCCCCACCACCGGCCGTTCGGCGGCCACCGCCTGCCGCAAAAACTCCTGCAGGCGCAGCATCCACGGCAGGCCCTCATAGACCCCATGGCGCGAGCCGGTGATCAGCCAGCCGTCGCAGGCATCGACCGAGGCCGGGAACTGGTCATCAAGGACGGCAAACACCTCAAGGGTGATCTCGGGGGCCTGTTCGGCGAACAGACGGCGGAACATGTCGATGTACGAGCCGTGCGCGGCATGCAGTGCCTCGCGGCTGCGTCCGGTTTCGAGAATGCCGATCCGCATTGCTTACACTCCCAGTTTGTCCCGCAGGCCATACCACCACGCGCCCAGCGCGGTCAGCGGCACGCGCAGCGCCCGGCCACCGGGGAAGGGATAATAGGGCAGATTGGCAAAAGCATCAAAGCGGGTGGCATCCCCACAAATGGCTTCCGCAATCAGGCGACCGGCCAGATGGGTGCAGGTGACGCCGTGACCGCTGTAGCCGTGGGCGAAGTAAACGTTGCCCGGCAGGCGGCCAAAGTGCGGGATACGGGTCATGGTCAGGGCAAAGTTGCCGCTCCACGCAAAGTCCAGCCGCACGCCCTTCAGGCGCGGGAACACCTTTTCCAGATGCGGGCGCAGCCAGGCCTGAATGTCCGCCGGTTCGGCCCCGCCATAGACGATGCCGCCACCAAACAGCAGGCGGTGGTCTTCGGTCGGGCGGAAGTAGTCCAGCACATAGTTGGCATCTTCGACGGCGGTCATGGTCGGAAACAGCTCGTTGATCACCGCTTCGCCCAGCACTTCGGTGGTCACCACCTGCGTGCTGACCGGCATGATCCTGGAGGTCAGTTCCGGCACCGCGTCACCCAGATAGGCATTGCCGCAGGTGACGGCATAGCGGGCCGACACCTGACCTTCCGGGGTGTGGATCACCGGCGTCGGGCCGCTGCGGTCAATGCGCAGGACGCGGGTCTGTTCGTAAATCACTCCGCCCAGACTTTCCAGCGCCGCTGCTTCGCCCAGCGCCAGGTTCAGCGGGTGCATGTGGCCGCCGCGATGGTCGATCATGCCGCCGACATAGACATCACTGCCAACATGCTGCCGCAGGCCGTCGCGGTCGAGGACTTCCAGACCATCGTGGCCGTGGCGCAGCCAGTTTTCGCGCATCCCGCTCAGCTCGCGCATCTGCTTCTGGCTATAGGCGGCAAAGACGTTGGTCGGGCGATAGGCGCAGGCGATACCGTATTTGGCGATCCGCTCGCGGATGATGTCGCCGCCTTCCAGCGACATTCTGCCCAGCGTGCGGGCGGCGTCGAGGCCATAGCGGTGCTCGATCACTTCCAGATCACGGCTATAGCCATTGACGATCTGCCCGCCGTTGCGGCCCGAGGCACCCCAGCCGATGCGGGCGGCTTCGAGCAGGACCACTTTAAAGCCGCGCTCGGCCAGATGCAGCGCCGCCGACAGCCCGGTGAAGCCACCGCCAATCACGCAGATATCGCTTTCCACCGGCCCCTTCAGCGATGGCCGTTCCGGCGTCGGGTTAGCCGTCGCGGCATAGTAGGTCTGCGGCAGTTCACCCTGAGGGATGGAAGACGGATGCGCCATGCTGGGGCCTCTTGGATTGTGGGACGCCGGAAATGTGGCGTGTTCTGTGATCACAGCAAAGGATGGCGGCGGCGTCAAATAAAATGTGATCACTTTTTTCGCAATGCAGCCATTCGGCTTCCGGTTGACGCGGTGCAGTGACAAGGGTAAAGGCCACTGAGATCAGAGGTGTTGGCAAACAGGCAGAATTCCATGGCAAAGTCCGCAGCCCTAAATATTCCCCTGCCGGCGCGCGGCGAACGGGAAACCGTCAACCAGTGGGTCTATCGGGTCCTGCGCGAAGCGGTGATGATTGGCCGCATCCCGCCGGGGCGGCCTTTGACCATCCGCGAGATCGCGGCGGCGCTGGATGTCAGCACCATGCCGGTGCGCGAAGCCCTGCGCCGTCTGGCCAGTGAACAGGCGCTGGAAGTGCGCGACAACCGCCGGGTTCTGGTACCGCACATGACGGCGGCCCGTTTTCAGGAGCTGTGCGAGCTGCGCATTGCCATCGAGTCCCATGCTGCCGAGCGGGCTTTGCCGTGGCTGACCGAAGCCACCCTGGAGCAACTGGCCGAGGTGGACCGGGGCATTGATGCTGCCAACACCGCCGGGGATGTCGAACAGGCGACCATCCTCAATCAGCAGTTCCACCGCATCATCTATACCGCCAACCCGCACCAGACGGCGATGCCGCTGGTGGAAAGCCTGTGGCTGCAACTGGGGCCGTTTGTCCGGCTGGCGCTGTCGCGTCTCAGCGACCATTACACCGTTGACCGCCACGCCGAGGCGCTGACCGCCATCCGTCGCCGCGATGCGATGGCCTTGCGGGTGGCGATCGGGGCCGATATCCGCGATGGCATCACCCACGCCGGGACCGCCGAGCTGCTGAACGCCTATATCGGCAGCGCCGGGGAATCCAGCGGGCCATAATCGATCAGGCTGCCACGGTCGAGGGCATAGGCCCGGTTGCACACCAGCCGGGCGGTCAGGACGTTTTGCTCCGACACGATCAGCGTCAGGCCTTCGGCCCGCATCGCCCGCAGGGCGTCGAGCATCTGTTCGACGATGCGCGGGGCCAGTCCTTCGGATGGCTCATCCAGCAGCACCAGTGACGGATTGCCCATCAGGGTGCGGGCGATGGCCAGCATTTGCTGTTCTCCGCCCGATAGCGCCCCGCCGGGACGGTGGCGGTGTTCGGCCAGATTGGGGAACAGGGCAAACAGGCGCTCTTCCGTCCACGGGCGCAGGCCGTCGCGGGCGGGCTGCTGGCCGACCGTCAGGTTTTCCTGCACCGACAGCTCACTGAAAATCCGGCGGTTTTCCGGCACCCAGCCCAGACCCAGCCGGGCGATACGGTGCGGCGGCAATCCGTTGAGAGGCCGACCATCAAACCGGATATCACCCCGCACGCGGCCCGTCTGGCGGCTGATCTGACCGGCAAGGGCCATCATGGTCGAGCTTTTGCCCGCGCCATTGCGGCCAATCAGCGCCACGGCGTCGCCTTTGGCAACCTCAAGGTGGATATCGTGCAGGATGTGGGCCTGACCGTACCACAGGTTCAGGTGCTTAACGCTCAGCATCGGGGGCCTGCTTTCGATAGGTCGCGCCGCGCCCGAGATAGACATCACGGACCTGTTCGTTCTGTTGGACCTCGCCGGGGGTGCCGTCTGCCAGCAGGGTTCCGCGATTGATCACCACCACCCGGTCGGCGTGGCGAAACACCACATCCATGTCATGTTCTGTGAACACCACGGTGATGGTGCGCTGGCGGGCGAGGGTGACGGTCAGTTCCATCACGCTTTCCCGTTCGGCCAGCGCCATCCCGGCGGTGGGTTCGTCCATCAACAGCACATGCGGATCGTTGACCAGCGCCAGCGCCAGTTCCAGCCGCTTGACATCGCCATAGGCCAGAGTGGCGCAGGGCAGCGGACCCAGCGGGCCGAGGCCGACCAGATCAAGCAGGGCCATCGCCTGATCGCGGTACAGCGCCCCGGCCCACGGCCACAGGGCGCGATAGCGGTTATGGGCTGAAATCAGCCCCATCTGAATGTTTTCCAGCACGGTCATCGAGCCAAAGGTGGCGGCAACCTGAAAGGTCCGTCCGACCCCCATCCGCCAGATGCGGCGCGGTGGCAGCCCCGCGAGCGATTGGCCGTTCAGCAGGACATCGCCACTGTCCGGCGACAGATGGCCGGTCAGCAGGTTGAAGGTGGTGCTCTTTCCGGCTCCGTTGGGTCCGATCAGGGCGAGGATCTGCCCGCGTGGCACCGACAGCGACAGACCAGCCACCGCCACCACACCGCCATAGCTTTTGCGCAGGGCGCGGGCTTCGAGCACCGGAGGCAGCAGGGAACAGCTCATGGGCGTGGCTCTTCAGTGGATGGGCCGGTGGGTGGGGCACGTCGCACCAGGTCGATGACACCACTCAGCCCCTGTGGCAGGGCGGTTGCCAGAACCACAATCAGCCCCCCCAGAATCAGGCGCCAGTATTCGACGGCGCTGATCAGCGACATGGAGAGGCCCTTGTAGACCAGCGCGCCGAGTACCGGGCCGGTCAGGCTCTGCACCCCGCCCAGCATTACCATCACCAGACCATCGACCGACAGCGGAATGGCAACGCTATCGGGGAACACGCTGCCCTTCAAAAAGGCGTACAGCGCCCCGGCCAGCCCGGCAAAGGCTCCGGCAAAAACCATGCAGGCCCAGTGCAGCGGCCCGCGCGGCAGGCCGATGGCTTCGGCGCGCAACGGATTGTCACGGCAGCCGCGCACGGCATAGCCGAATGGCGACAGGGCCAGACGGCGGATCAGCAGAATGGCGAGCACCACCACCGCCAGCGTCAGGCCATAAAAGGCGGCGGGAGAGGCTGCCCACGCCTCTGGCCAGATGCCGAGCAGACCGTTGTCGCCACCGCTCCACTCGCCCCCTTGAAACAGCACGGACCAGACGATCTGGGCAAAGGCCAGCGTCAGCATCGCCAGATAGACCCCGGACAGGCGCAGGCAGAACCCGCCCAGCAGGATCGCTCCGGCGATTGCCAGCAGCGGGCCGTTGAGCATCGCCAGCCCCATCGGAGCCTGCAGCCAGTGCACCGACAGGGCGGCGCCATAGGCACCCAGCCCGAAAAAGGCCGCATGACCAAAGCTGATCAGACCGCCGACCCCCATCATCAGGTGCAGCGAGGCGGCAAACAGCATGAAGATCAGGATTTCACTGGCAACACTCAGCCGGTAATCGCCCAGCCACAGCGGGGCGCTGGCCGCCAGCCCCACCGCTGCCAGCAGCAGCCAGCGAACGGGGGGCTGCCATGGTTGCCACGGGCGGCCAGGAGTCACGGCCTGCGCCGGGGCCTGTGGCTTGCCCAGCAGGCCAGAGGGACGGACAATCAGCACCGCCGCCATCACCAGAAACATCAGCACCAGTGTGATGCGGGGGAACAACAGGATGCCAAAGGCATTCAGTTCGGCAATCAGCACAGAGGCCAGCAAGGCCCCGCTGATGCTGCCCAGACCGCCGATCACCACCACCACGAACACCGCCACGATCACTTGCAGGCCCATGCCATGGTGGATGGCGTCGCGGGGGAGCTGGATGGCACCGCCGAGGGCGGCAAGGAACACCCCCAGCGCAAACACGCCGGTAAACAGCCACGCCTGATTGACCCCCAGCGCGGCGACCATCGCGCGGTCCTGTGTTGCCGCCCGCACCAGCAAGCCCCAGCGGGTGCGGGTCAGCCACCAGCGCAAGGCCAGCCAGACCGCTGGCCCGACGGCCAACAGCGCCAGATCGTAGAGGGGGAATTTCTGCCCCAGAATGCTGACCGCCCCCTTTAACCCCGGTGCGCGCGGACCAAGCAGGTCTTCAGCCCCCCAGATCATCAGCACCAGATCTTCGGTGATCAGCGTCAGGCCAAAGGTGGCCAGCAATTGCAGCAGTTCGGGGGCGTCATACAGGCGGCGGAGAATCAGGATTTCGACCAGTGCGGCCACCGCTGCTACCGCCAGCGCCGCCAGCGGCAGCGCCAGCCAGAACCCCCAGCCGGTGCCCAGCAGCGGCAGCAACAGGCGATACAGGCTGTAGGCGCCATAGGCCCCCAGCATGTAAAAAGCGCCATGGGCGAAGTTGACAATGCGGGTGACGCCAAAAATCAGCGACAGACCACTGGCGACCAGAAACAGGGAGGAGGCGCTCGCCAGACCGTTGAGCGCCTGCACCAGCAGAAAATCCACGATCGTTGCCTGTCTTACCGGGGACGCAGGGCCGCGGCCTGCTCCGGCGGCGGCAGATAGTCTGCCCCGTTGCGATAGCTGAAATCGACCATCACCCCGGCCCCGTCCTTTTGCGCCGTCTTGCCGACAAAGGCCCCCAGCGTGGACTGATGATCGGCGGCGCGGAAGGTGATCGGGCCGAACGGGGTGGCGACATCGATGCCCTTGGCGGCGGTAATCAGCGCGGCGGTGTCGGTCGAACCGGCCTTTTTGAGGATGGCGGCGGCACTCATCATGGCGCTGTAACCAACCACCGAGCCGACACGCGGATAGTCATTGTATTTGGCCTGATAGGCTTGCAGGAATGCCTGATGCTCGGGGGTGGTGATCTGGCTCCACGGATAACCGGTAACGATCCAGCCTTCCGGGGTTTCGGCCCCCAGCGGGTCGAGGTATTCCGGCTCGCCGGTCAACAGGCTAACCACCGGCAGATCATCAAACAGGCCGCGCACGCTGCCTTCGCGGACGAATTTGGTCAGGTCGGGGCCAAAGGTGACGTTGAACAGTGCCTCGGGCTTGACCAGTGCCAGCGCCTGCACGGTGGCGGCGGCGTCGATGTTGCCCTGGGCGGGCCATTGTTCCCCGACCCATTCGATATCCGGGCGCAGGGCGGTCAAGGCGTCCTTGAACGCTGCCACGGCCGAGGTACCGTATTCATAATTCGGAGCCACCGTTGCCCAGCGTTTGGCGGGGAGCTTGGCGGCTTGCTCGGCCAGCATTTTGGCCTGCATCGACACGCTGGGACGCAGGCGGAAGGTATAGTCATTGCCCTGTGACCAGATCAGGGCATCGGTCAGCGGCTCGGCGGCGAGGAACAGCACCTTCTTTTGCTGGGCAAAATCGGCCACCGCCAGCCCGACATGGGAAAAGAACGTCCCCATCAGCAGGCTGACCTGATCCCGGCTCAACAGCTCGTTGGCGGCGGTGATGGCGTCGCCCGGCTTGCCGCCGTCGTCGCGGGTGATCACTTCCAGCGGCCGCCCCAGCACGCCGCCGTTGGCGTTGATCTGCTCCTGTGCCAGCAGCAGGCCCTTGCGGTATGGCTCGGTGAAGGCGGGCAGGCGGGAATAGCTGTTGACCTCACCAATGCGGATCGGCTCTGCGGCCCCGGCCTGCGGCGTGCCCCACAGGGCCGACAGCGTTACCGCTGCCGCCAGCAGGGTGCGCCGGATGGCCCCCCGAACGGCCACTCGCGTCGTTGTCCGCGTCTCAGTCACCCACGTCAGCATTGCCTGTCTTGCTCCCGTCACCCGGATATGGAGGCCGGAGTTTAGCCGCTGGGCAGCGGGAATAACAGGCCGATAAACAAATCGGTCGCTTGTTTCGCGTTTTTGGTCATCCTACGTTCAGTCTTGGTTGGCAAGGATATCCGCAGATCAGTTCCGCGGCAGAAAGCGACGGTCAGGTATGGTTCAGGAAAAAGACCCCGCTGCGGCGGGAGGGCAACAGGTGCGTCCGGCAAACCGGGTACGGCTGGTGCTGGCGGGCGTCGCGGCAGTGGCAGCGGTGGCGATCGGGTGGTCGGTGCTGGGCAAGGCTCCGGCCTCGCTGCCTCCGGCCCCCAAGGTGCGGGCGGTGGCGGTCAGCGTCGCTCCGGCCCGGCAACAGGATTTCCCGCTGACCGCCCACAGCATCGGACGGGTGACGGCGATTGCCTCGGTGTCGCTGAAGGCGCGGGTGTCCGGCCTGTTGCAGGAAACCCTGTTCCGCGAAGGCCAGATGGTTTCCGCCGGGGAGGTGCTGTTCCGGCTGGACCGTGCTCCCTATGAGATCGCCTTGCGACAGGCCGAGGCGGCGCTGGAGCGTGATCAGGCACAACTTGCCAGCGTGCGCGCCGATGTTGGGCGCTATGGCAGCCTGTCGCAAAAGGGCTATGCCTCGACCCAGCAACTGGAGCAAACCACCGCGCAGGCACGGGCGCTGGCGGCAACGGTGGCGGCCGATCAGGCGGCGGTCGATCTGGCCCGCCTGAACCTCAGCTATACCGAAGTGCGCGCGCCGATCAGTGGCAAGACCGGGGCGGTGCGGGTCCATCCGGGCAATCTGGTCAATGACAGCGCGGCGCTGGTCGATCTGGCAACCCTGTCGCCGATCCGCATTGCCTTTACCTTGCCGCAGCAGGATATCCCGCTGGTACAGGCGGCGATGGCGGGCGGGGCGGTGCAGGCGGTGATCAACGACCGGATTGCCGCCACCGTTGATTTCGTTGCCCCACAGGTTGACGCTGCAACCGGGACGGTCGAATTGCGGGCGACCACCGCCAATCAGGACCTGCGACTGGTGCCCGGTGAATTCGTACAGGTGGCGGTGCGTCTGGGCAGTTTGCCGCAGGCGATGATCGTGCCGCAGGAGGCGATCAATGCCGGGCAGCACGGGGCCTATCTGTATGTCATCAACGGCCAGCAGACCGCCGAGATGCGACGGATCAAGGTGCTGCGGCAGGATGGAACCCAGGTTGCGGTGGCGGCGGCTGACGGTGACAGTGGTCCGGCGCTGGCGGCGGGCGACCGGGTGGTGACCGATGGTCAGCTTGGGCTGGCACCGGGTTTACCGGTGACGGTGGTCAGTCCACCGGCAGGAGCCCCGGCCCCGGCTGACGGCACGGAGAAAAAATAATGTCGCTGGCCGAACTGTGTATCCGCCGCCCGGTGATGACCATTCTGGTGATGGCGGCGATGATCCTGTTTGGCGTGCTGGGCTATCTGCGCCTGCCCGTCAGCGAGCTGCCCGCCGTCGAATTCCCCACCATCAGCATTTCCGCCACCCTGTCCGGGGCCGACCCGGAAACGATGGCCTCGTCGGTGGCGACGCCGCTGGAAAACAAGCTGGCGACCATCGCCGGGATCGAGTCGATGGCGTCGACTTCGACGCTGGGCTCAACGCAGATCACCTTGCAGTTCGCACTGGATCGCGACATTGACGCTGCCGCGCAGGACGTACAGACCGCGCTGTCGTCGGCGCAGCGTGATCTGCCCGACGAGATGACCTCGCCGCCGACCTTCCGCAAGACCAATCCGGCCGATGCGCCGGTGCTGTATCTAGCGCTGGGGTCGCAGACCATGCGGCTGTCCGACGTGGCCGATTTTGCCGAAGGCCAGTTGGCCCGGCGGCTGTCGGTGATCGAAGGCGTGGCCGAGGTCAACGTCTATGGCTCGCAAAAGTATGCCGTGCGCCTGCAAGTGGACCCCAACGCGCTGGCGGCGCGGGGGCTGGGGCTGGACGAGGTCAATGCGGCGATCAAGGCGCTGAACGTCAACCAGCCTGCCGGGACCCTCAGCGGCCCGACGCGCACCGCCACCATCTACACCAGTGGCAAGCTGCGGACATCCGAAGATTTCGTGCAGCAGGTGGTCGCCTATCGCAATGGCGCACCGGTGCGGTTCGGCGATATCGGGCAGGCGGTGGACAGCGTGGAAAACACCAAGGTTGCCAGTTGGTTCAACGGCACCCGCTCGATCGTTCTCGCCATCAAGCGCCAGCCGGGGGCCAACACCATCGAGATGGTCGACCGCATCCGCCAGGTGCTGCCAACGTTCCGCGCCCAGTTACCGCCCACGGTGACGCTGGAGGTGCTGTATGACCGCAGCCTGACCATCCGCGCCTCGGTGCATGACGTGCAGTTCACCCTGCTGTTGTCGGCGGCACTGGTGGTGATGGTGATCTTTCTGTTCCTGCGCAGCCTGTCGGCGACCATCATTCCGTCGCTGGCCCTGCCGATTGCGGTGATCGGCACCTTTGCCGGGATGGCGGCGATGGGCTACAGCCTCGATAACCTGTCGCTGATGGCGCTGACCCTGTCGGTCGGCTTTGTGGTCGATGATGCCATCGTGATGCTGGAAAACATCGTCCGCCATCAGGAACAGGGCAAGTCGCCCTTTCAGGCGGCGCTCGATGGCGCGCGCGAGGTGGGCTTCACCATCATCTCGATGACCATTTCGCTGGCGGCGGTGTTTATCCCGGTGCTGTTCATGGGCGGGGTGGTCGGACGCTTGCTGAACGAATTCGCCATGACCATCGTGATGGCGATCATCGTGTCGGGGGTGGTGTCGGTGACGCTGACCCCGATGCTGTGCAGCCGCCTGATCCGGGGGCATGGCGGGCCGCATGGGCGGTTCTATCAGGCCAGCGAGCGGGCTTTTGACGCCGTACAGGACCTGTACCGGCGGTCCTTGCAGTGGTGTATGCGCCATCACCGGCTGACTTTTTGCGCCTTTCTGGCCAGCATTGCCGCCTCGGTGTGGCTGTTCATGGTGGTGCCAAAGGATTTCCTGCCGGTGGGCGACAGTGGCCGCATCACCGCTTATACCGAAGGCACCGTCGGCATTTCGCTGGAAGAAATGGCCGTTCGCCAGCAAAAACTGGCCGAAGTCCTGCGCAGCCATCCCGGTGTTGACGGCGTGATGTCGTCGATCGGGGCTGGTGGGTCGCGGGCATCGGCCAACTCGGGGACGCTGTTTGTGACCTTGAAGCCGTTCGAGGACCGGAAAAGCGTGTTCCTCATCCTGAACGAACTTCGCAAGATGGTGCCGACCGTGCCGGGCATCAAGGCCTATTTCAGCGTCCCGCCGTCGATCCGCATCGGCGGGTCGGTGTCGAAGGCGCAATATCAGTACACCTTGCAGGACCTGAACCTGCAAACCCTCTATGCCGGGTCGATCCGGCTAGCCGATGCGCTGGCGCAGACCGATGGTTTTCTGGATGTGACCAGCAACCTCGAACTGTCATCGCCTGCGGTGCATGTGGAAATCCAGCGCGACCGGGCGGCGGTGCTGGGGATCACCCCGGCACAGATTGAAACCGTGCTGGGGTCGGCCTTTGGCGGACAGCAGGTTTCGACCCTGTACCGCGATGCCGACCAGTACGAGGTGATCCTTGAACTGTTGCCGCAGTATCAGCAGGACCTGAATGACCTCGGCCGCCTGTATGTCCGCTCCGAGCGCAGCGGGCAACTGGTGCCGCTGAGTGCGGTAACACGCATTGCCGCCTCGTCCCTGCCGCAGTCGATCAACCATCTGGGCCAGTTACCTTCGGTGACGCTGTCGTTCAATCTGGCGCCGGGGGTATCACTGGGGCAGGCGGTGGACAAGCTGGAGGCGCTGAAACAGGTGGTCGCCCTGTCATCGACCACCCAGACCACCTTTGAAGGCACCGCACAGGCCTTTACTTCGTCGTTGAAGGGCATGGGCGGGCTGCTGATTCTGGCGGTGCTGGTGGTCTATATCGTGCTGGGGATTTTGTATGAAAGCTTCATCCACCCGCTGACCATCCTGTCGGGCCTGCCGTCGGCGGCGGTCGGGGCGCTGCTGGCGCTGGATTTGTCGGGGATGCCGCTGAACCTGTATGGCTTTATCGGGGTGATCCTGCTGGTCGGGATCGTCAAAAAGAACGCCATCATGATGATCGACTTTGCGCTGGTCGAAGAGCGTGTTCATCAGCGCCCGCCTGCCGAGGCGATCTTTGAGGCGGCAGTGGTCCGTTTCCGCCCGATCATGATGACCACCCTGGCCGCCCTGATGGGGGCGGTGCCGATTGCGGTCGCTTATGGGCAGGACGGCGAGTCCCGGCAGCCGCTGGGAGTGGCGGTGGTTGGCGGTCTGCTGCTGTCGCAACTGCTGACCCTGTACATTACCCCGGTTTTGTACCTGTATCTGGACCGGCTGGTGCGGCGCGAAAAGACGGTGGAGATTGGGCAGGTGCAAAAAAGTTAGGGAAAAAGATTGAAAATGCGAATGGTTCGCGTTATGAATTTCCCCAGCGAATTTCCAAGACTTCAGGGGACTGTAATGCGGACCTTCAAGACGTGGCTTTTGTCCTGTGCTTCGGTGGCAATCATGGCCAGCTCGGCAGCCTGGGCTGGCGAGGCAAAGGTCGAAGTGCTCGACAAGAGCTTTGATGTCGCAGGCGGCATGCTGGCGTACACCGAATTCGAACTGTCAGGCGAGCCGCTGGCCGAAGGGCTGGGGCTGGATCTGGACGTGCTGGACCCGAACGCCGTCAACCAGCCGACCGCCTTTGACTACACCGCGGGCATCGAGAGCTACGAGTACTCGGAAGAAGCGATGTATGCGGTCAATTATCAGTCGAAGATGGGCCCGCACATCGTCAACGGTCCGCTGAACGCCAGCCGGGGCGGCACGCTGGAAAGCCTCGGCAAGCGGGTGATGGAACTGACCGCTGCGGTTGGCTTCTCGGCGGAAGAACTGCCGCTGAACTTCTATCCGGTCAGCTTCCCGTACTCCAAGGGCATGCCGACCTTTGCCGGCAAGGTTGACACCAGCGAAGTCGGCAAGGACGAGCTGAAGCTGGTCGATGCTGCAGGCAAGGAAACCACCGTCAGCACCAGCATCCCGGCGTACTTCCGTGATTACGCCAGCCTCGGCTGGACCGAAGACGGCATGAGCAAGACCTTCACCCCGGCTGCCGCGGGCGCCGAGATGCTGAAGGACGTGATGTGGGCGCAGGATTTCCTCGGCGGCATGCACGTCAAGGAAAGCGACGAAGAAGTCGAAGCCGAAAACAGCACTATGGATCAGGACGGCAAGCACGCTCTGGGCGTGTCGGCGGCTGACGGTGTGAACGGCGTTCTGCTGACCGAAATCACCTGGGACAAGCTGCTGACCCTGCGCAACCAGATGGTCTATGACGGCAAGGCCCTCGGCGGCAAGCTGACCTCCTCCTATGACCCGAAGAAGGGTGCCCTGTGGTTCCCGGCGGCGGTCAAGGTCACCGAAGCCGAAAAGAACGGCGTCAAGGCGATCGGCAAGCTGGAGGTGATCGACGGCTCTTCGACCCTGCGCAACACCTGGATGATGCTGTGGCCGCTGGCCGAAGTCTATGCCTACAGCGATCAGCGCGCCGAAAACAAGGGCCAGAACAAGGCGTTCATGGCGGTGTTTGACGGTGCTCCGTTCGCGGCGGCTCCGACGGCCAACCGCAATGTGGACCTCAGCGACGATGTGGCCGCCGACGACGTGTTCTCGGTGGTGTCGCTGCTGACCAACGCCCAGTTCAAGAACCTCGACGCCCTGCACTTCAACGCCAAGGAAGGCACCTTTGTCGACCGTTGGGACGGCAAAAGCGCCGGGACCACCGTCACCACCTACGATGCGGCCTATACTCTGGCGGCGTTGCAGATTTTCCAGCGCTCGCAGGATGCCCTGCCGGTCGGTTACGCCTCGGCTGATGCCGGCGAGCCGCTGGGCACCGCCCGTGCCAAGCGCGCCGTCGAGCTGATCCGCGCCCAGTCCAACTTCATTCTGGCCAAGCTGGTTGGCAAGGATGGTCTGGTGGCCGACAGCTATGAAATCGGCAAGGGGGCTTCGGCCTCGCGCAGCCTCGCCACCCAGTTCGCCACCATTCGCGGCCTGTCGGCGGCGTTCAAGGCCACCGGTGACGAAAAGTACCGGACTGCGGCCCGCAAGCTGTATCTGGCCATCGAAGCGAAGATGTTTGACAAGGCCATCGGCACCTTCGCCGACCAGCCGGGCAAGCCGACCATCCACACCCCGTGGACCGCTGCGGCGATCAGCGCCGGTCTGCGTGAAGCCCTGCAGACCCTGCGCAATCAGGAAGGGGAAAAGGAGCCGCTGCTCGACCTCGCCAACCTGACCGGGCGTTACGAACATTGGTTCCGCACCGTGATCAACGGCGGCGCGCAGATGTCCGAATGGCTGGGTGACTCGGGTGAAAACATTGTGGCGGGTGACACCACCGGCGATACCGACAAGGACGGCGTGCCGCAGATCACCAAGGCCGGTGTGGCGCAGGTGATGGCCGCGCAGGTCAAGGTCAGCGCCGGCAAGTAAAATACCCTGTCTTTAGAGCAAATCCCGAGCGGATGGGTCCATCTGCGACGACGTATTTGCTTAAAATACAAGACATTAGAGCATTTGAAGTGATCCAGAGAGAACGGAAAATGCTCTAATCGGGGTAGTAGGACTTTGGTCGCCGGGGCAGGGCTGGCATCGGTGACCAAAGGGCAGCGGTCTGTGACTGGAACGCGCCTGATGGCGGCGAGGGGAAACCTTCGCCGCCATAAGCCTTTTGTGGGGCATTGTGACAGACTATGAAGGCTGTGGGCGTGGGTTCCGTCACGACACACGACAGTTTGGGGGCAAGGGCGTGGAGCGCTGCTCCACTGTAAGGGGACTGTAGGTATTGGAGGAACCGGGATTAGGGGGGATTGAGCGGGATATGGCGGGACAGTGGCTCTGGACCTAAGGTCTTGGCGTGTTATCCACCGGGTCGGATGAAGGGGCGTTGGT
>Ga0209373_10000540_pt1 | contig 60131 bp, 51 predicted proteins | sample Higcelweek5metaG_FD_187173 | JGI IMG/M metagenome (GOLD analysis project Ga0209373, IMG submission 187173) | Freshwater pond sediment microbial communities from the University of Edinburgh, under environmental carbon perturbations - High... | ecosystem: Environmental > Aquatic > Freshwater >...
ATAGGGCCGAAACCGGCTGGACCCGTACAAACTGCCCGTTCGCCAGCGGCTGTTCGGTGATTGCCAGAAGCGAGCTTTTAAACGGCAAAGTCCGCATCCCGTCCGACGAAGTGCCCTCAGGGAACAGGATCAGGCTGTGTCCATCCTCCAGCGTGGCGCGCAGGATATCCCGCTGGGCTCCGGCCTTGCCCTGACGCCGCTCAATAAAGACCGTGTTCTGAAGTCTGGCCATCGTACCGAAAAAGGGCCACGACGCGACCTCTGACTTCGCCACAAAATAGGCACCAATGACAGCCCCTAGAACCGGAATATCAAGATAAGAAGAATGGTTGGAAACGTAAAGGATCGGCCCCTGCCCATCGCGTGCGTCAATCATAGACCCGCGCACCCGGACCCTGATCCCGACCAAACGGACCAAAAGGCCATGAAAAAACTGCGGCATCGCTTCAGCTATCGGCTGACGCGCCAGACGCAAAAGCACCAAAACAGGCACGAGCACAACAACCAGCACAACAAATCCCGCCAGCCTCAGCCAAGCCATGACCGAAGCCGCACTTCCCGCCCCCACGCTATCCTGATAATCCATGATCTCTTTCTCAAAACAAACGACTAATACCTAAGGCGTATCCTCGAAGGTCAACGTATAGTTGCGTTGACGCACACCGACATCGACTTCCTGAAACCCCTTGGTCTGATAGCCCCGCGCCTCGCAATTGCTGTCGCCTTGTGCCTTGAACGCCTTAAGCCCCGTGCAAAAAGCATATTTGCCGGACCATATCTTCGGATCTGCCTGATCTTTGCCCTCAACTGTCAACTCGCGCGCGTAAAAGAAGTAAAAACGCTGGGTCAGCGATTTGCCATACACGCGCGCGCACTGGCCAGGCTGAATCTGCCACCAGCCTTCCGAAAGCCACACATTGTCTTCACGGCGACCGAAAGCGGCCTCGATCACAGCATGCGTTTTATTGCAAAACAGGAAAGCGGCATGGGCTTGCCCCGCCCAAACGAACAGCACACCCCAAACAACAACGAACAGCACACGACGCAAACGGAACATCAAAAACAAAAACGGTTGGAGAATCATTGGCAACATAGTGTAGTCTTACAGCGTAAGATGGCGACTGAAAATAGGTACAGCAAGTAAAATTTTCCGGTTTGCCCACTTCAGCCGTTTTCGGCCCTCTTTTTTCCAATCGGTATCTTCATGTCGCCAGCCACCAGTAAAAACACGCTCGATACCTATGATACGCTTATCATAGGCGATAAAACATACGGTTATTTCAAGATTCAAAAGGCCGAGGCCACGCTGGGGCCACTGGGCCACCTTCCCTGCTGCATGCGCGTTCTGCTTGAAAACACCCTGCGGCATGAAAATGACACAACCGCCACGCTGGAAGACATGCGGGCCATCGTGGCCTTTGAGACGATTCAAAGAAATACCCCCGTCATCACCTTCGCCCCCCAAAGGCTCTTGCTGGACGACCCGACAGGACTGTCAGCCATGGCGGATTTTGCGGCTCTGCGTGACCTTATGACCGAGCGCAAGGGCGAATCGACCGGAGCCAATTCCCTGTGCCCGACGACCATCGTCGTGGAAAATGCCCCCCCGCCGCCAACCGATCCCAATCGGGAGCGGTTCGCTTTCCTGAAATGGGCGCAAAACACCTTCACCAACCTCACCGTCGTTCCGCCGCACAAGGGATGGGTGAACCAAATCAATCTGGATGCGCTTGCGCAAGTTGTCGTCAGCACACAGGACGACGAAGTCGACGAAACGATTCTGGTTCCCGACTCGGTTCTTGGCACCAACCCCCAGATGGCCCTTTCGGGAAGTTGCGGTGTGTTGGGCTGGGGAATTGATACGCTGGAAGCCGAGGCCATCATGTTGGGCGAGCACCTCTCGCTTTACCTGCCTCAGGTGATTGGCATCAAAATAACCGGCAAACTCCACAAAGGCACCCAGATCACCGATATGGCCCTGGCCCTGTCCCATGCGCTTCAACAAGCGGGCTGTGCCGGCAAGTTCGTCGAGTTTTTCGGCAATGGCCTCGACCATCTGACCGTCAAGGACCGCGCCGTTCTGGCCCGCTTCGCCATGGAAGCAGGCAGCGCGGCGACCATGTTCCCGATTGACGCCCAAGTCATCGAGCACCTGACCATGACCGGAGCAACGCCGCTCCAGATTGCGATCACGGAAACCTATGCCAAAGCACAGGGCCTGTGGCGCGAGCAAGGATCGCACGACACCTTTTCCTATTCAACCATGATCGAGTTTCCGGTTGAAGGCCTGCGCCCGCTTGTCAGGCCGACGCTCGCCATCCAGCCTATCGCACTGGGCGATGCCAAAGCCTTTTTTGAAAAACGCTTTCCCCGTCCACCCGAAAAAAACGATCCGCTGGCCATTCTGCGCCACGGCGATGTCATCTGGGCGGATATTGGTTCGCATGATGGTGTCATCCATGCGCAAGAGCTTCTCGCCGCCGCCATGGTTGCCCGCAAAGCCCTTGCCCGAGGCCTAAAAATCAAACCATGGGTCCGCGCCTTTATCAAAGGCACCAGCAGCGTCGGCGAATCTCTTTTAGCCCAGACAGGTCTGCTTGACGATATCAAAGCCCTCGGCTTCCAGTTCTTTGGCGCGGGCGGTCAGGTAACCCCCTCCCCCATTCCGCCCCCTGTCGAAGAGGCCATTCGCTCGAAAAACATTGCCGTCTGCTCGCTGGTCACCAGTGCGCCGTTGACAGAGGTTTATCCGGCCTCGCTGTGCAAGATCAGCTATATCATGCCGCCTTCCCTGATCGTGATCTATGCCATCGCGGGCACGTTCCTGATCGAACCGATGAGTCAGGCCATCGCCACGGACAAGGAAGGCCATCCCGTCATGCTCAAGGAACTGCTTCCTACAACGGGCGAAATCAATGCCATGGCCGAAAAAGTGCCGCTGGCCCCGATCTATCAAACCTTGCGCGAAAACCTGCTTAAAGGCAACGAAGAGTGGGACGCGATCAAAACCCATGCCAGTGCCCAGTACCCATGGCGTCTTAAATCAACATGGATCAAGAAACCGCCTTTCCTTGACAGTGCCCCGCAACTCCCCCGTCCACTCAAGAATTGCACGAGCGGGAAAATTCTGGCGATCTATGGCGACAATGTTCCCGCCACCACCATGGCACCGGAAGGGCTTATCCCCCCCCAAAGCTCTGCCGGTCGCTATCTGACAGAACAGGGCGACAATCCCGATTCTTTGGGCCCCTATCTCTGGCGCACAGGCAATCACGACGCCATGACGCGCGGTGCCTTCGCAGGCAAAGGCCTGATCAACGCCTTACTGCCCGTGCCAAACCGAAGCGAAACAGGCCTGACGCTCCACAATGCGGATCCCTCTCCGATACCGTTCTTTGACGCCGCCTCGCTCTACAACGACAAAAACACGCCGACCTTTGTTGCTGGCGGCAAAAATTTCGGATGCGGCAGGCTTCAGGAATGGGCCGTCAAATCCCTGCGGCTGCAAAACGTCTATGCCGTGCTGGCGGAAAGCTTCGATCCGTCTTTCCGCAAGAACCTGCTGCGCGTCGGCGTTTTGCCGCTCCAGCTGAAATCTGGCATCACGGTCACCGACCTTAACCTGTCCGGCGAGGAATACATCCATCTGGCTGGCTTACCGGATATCGAGCAAATCCCGGGACAGGTCATGATGACCATCGACCGCTCGGACGGCGTGGAACGCTATATGCTGCTTTGCCGGATCGACACCGCCGAGGAAATGGCGATGTACCGCTATGGCTCCATGTGGGCCATGGCCCTGATTTCCCTAGCCGATAAGGCCAAGACGTGACAAACTCCGGCCTGTCGAATCATCTTTTCAAATCAGGACGAAGCCTCCTATGACTACGCCTTCTTTTATTATCAGCGACGAGGAACTGAACGGCCTTCTAAGCCGCTATACCCGCGATTTCACCGCGCAGGACAAGGCAGGCCGCTTCGACCCCATCTCGGGCCGCCAGAAAGAAATCCAGCACCTCACCCTCATCCTTTTGCAACGCCTGCGTAAAAACGCCATGCTGCTGGGCCCCGCCGGTGTCGGTAAAACGGCCCTTTTTGTTGGGCTGGCCCAGCGTATCAACCGAGGCGAGGTTCCCAAAATCCTGCAAGGGGCGCGCATGATCGAGCTGGAAATGTCGATGATCGGCGCGGGTTCCTCCTCACGCGCCGAGCTTGAAGGCCGCCTGTTGCCCATCGTCAAGGGCGTGGCCGAGCGCAACGCCAGCGGCCTGTTCCCGCCCATCATCTTTTGTATCGACGAAATCCACCAGCTGATGATCTCGTTCAAATCGTCAAGCTACAGCGGCATCGCCGACATTCTCAAACCCTTTCTGACCAACGGCGACCTGCTTGTCATTGGTGCGACGACGCGCGAGGAATATGACGAATACGTCAAACAGGAACCCGCCATCGACCGCCGCTTCCAGAAGATTTTTCTGGACGTCCCCGATATCGAGATGACTATCGACATCCTCAAACGCATGCGCAAGAATTTCGAAGACCATTACGAGTTTCGCATTTCGGATGCCGCCATCAAGCGCATTGTCGTCCTGACCGACCGCTATATCCGAAACCGCAATAATCCTGACAAATCCATCATCTGCCTTGACCAGGCCTGCGCCTACGCGACCATGAAGGGCGGGGTGGAAGAACTGGACGATGAATCCATTTCAATCGCCATCGCTGGCGAAGCTGGCATCAACTACCTTGCCGTATAGAGGTCGCCGACCGTGAACCGCAAACACCGCATCGCCGCCGTCGGATTGGGCTGGGTCGCACTGCACAGGCACATTCCCGCCCTGCTCCGCCATCCTGACCTTGAGCTTGTCGGCGTTGTGGACCGTCATACAGGCCTCGCGGCGCGAATAGCCGATCATTATCACCTTCCCTTCTCCGCCGAGGCGGAATCGCTTTCGATCGTGCCGTGGCTGGCGGACGAAGTGGATGCAATCACCATCGGGGCTCCGCCGATGGCCCACCGGACACTGGCCTGCGAAGCCTTCGCCCTGCACAAACACGTCCTGACCGAAAAGCCTTTCGCCATGAGCGTCACCGAAGGCGAGGCGATGCGGCAGGCCGCACAGGAGGCAGGCCAGACCCTCTCCATCGTCCATAATTTCCAGTTCAGCCGCGCCGCCCTGAAGCTCAAGCGCGATCTGGCCGCCGGTCGGTTGGGGCCCATCGCCCGCGTCGCCGCCGTCCAGCTCGGCAACCCGCGCCGCCGTCTGCCCGCTTGGTACGAAACGCTGCCGCTCGGTCTTTTTTACGATGAAAGCCCGCATTTCTTTTACCTGCTCGACTCGCTGGCCAAAGGCGGACTAACCCTTCAAAAGGCGCATGGCGTTGCCGATGATGGCAAGAACACGCCGCGTCTGGCGCATATTCTCTATCGCGACACCAACGGCACCCCCTTCACCATCGACTGCGATTTCACCAGCACGCTCAGCGAATGGCACGTCCGCGTCACGGGCGACAAAGCGACGGCGATTCTCGATATCTTCCGCGATATCTATATCCTCCTACCGAACGACGGCGCGCACGGAGCCACAGACATCCTGCGCACCAGCCTGTACGCTATCACCCAGCATCTGGCCCAGCATATACCTAACGGCCTTTCGCTGCTGCGCGGTCGCCTTGACTATGGCAATAACGAGATTATCCATCGCTTCGCCACCGCGCTCGCCAGCGGCCAGAATGATCCGCTGATCGGCGCAGACAAGGCCTTGGCCGTCCTAAAACTCCAGCACGAAGCGACCCAGGCGATTCAGGAGAGCCTCTTGCCATGAACACAGCCCCACCTCCTCCGCCACAGGACAAAAGAAAGAAAAAGCAGGCCACGCCCGCCGCACCGCTGCCGACCAAGATCGTCCTTGTCACGCACTACTACCCCGCGCATGGCGGCGGCATCGAGAAAGTCGCCGGACATCTTGCCAGCGATATAGCCACCGACCGCGACCTGATGCTCACATGGTCTGCAAGCGATTGTGATCCGGTGCCACAAACCGAAGGCACGACCTGCCTGCCCATGCGCACGTGTAACGCGACTGAAAAACTCTTGGGCTTTCCATGGCCGATCTGGGGGCCACGCAGCGTGATGAAACTCCGCAAGGCGATTACCGAAGCGGATGGGGTCTGGCTGCACGACACGCTTTACCTCGGCAATATTTTTGCCTTTCTCATCGCCAAGGCGCGGCGCAAACCCGTCGCCATCACCCAGCATATCGAGCCCATTCCTTATAAGAATCCCGTCCTGCGCCTTTTGATGCGCGTGGCGGACAAAGTTATCACGGGCCCGATGCTGCGCCACGCCAATGAAACCATCTTCATCAGCGACCGCGTCGCCGAGGATTACTATCACAAAGTCTCGTTCATCCGCCCGATCAAGGTCATCCCGAACGGCGTGGACCTGCGCCTCTTTCATCCCGCTATGCCGGAAAACCGCCGCTTCCTTCGCCAGCAATTTGCGGTGAAGAACGAACAACCCATCCTGCTCTTCGTCGGGCGTTTCGTCGAAAAGAAAGGCATGGAGGTTCTACGCCGTCTTGCGGTTCTTTTGCCGGAATGGCGCTTTTGGCTGGCAGGCGCGGGGCCGATTGATCCCGCCGCTTGGCTTTTGCCCAACGTCCACGTTCTGAAAGGCCGACAGGGGCAAAGCCTCGCCGAACTCTATCAAGCCGCCGACCTTTTGATCCTGCCCAGCTATGGCGAGGGTTTTCCGCTCGTCATTCAAGAAGCCATGGCCTGTGGCCTGCCCGTCTTGTGCAGTCCTGAGACAGCCAAGGGCAACATGCAAGCCGCCCGCTATCTGCACACTGCCGAAGTCTGGCCCTGCAATCCCGAACGCACCGCCGCCGTCTGGTATGAAAAAATCAAAGCCATGCCACTCGCCCTGCCGCTTGAAGGACCGGAAGAAGGGCTTGCCGAACTGGCCCAGCAAACATGGGACTGGCACCCGATAGCGCAGGTCTATGCCGACATTCTGAAAAAGATGACCGCCAAGAAAGGAGCCGCCCGTGCCAAGTAACGCGACCCTCTCGCCTCTTGCCCTCTCGGTCGTCATTCCCTGCTTCAATGAAGAAGCCGTCCTGCCCGAACTCTGCCGCCGCGTGAATGAGTCTTGTGCGAAAGAGGCAAAAGGTTCTTTTGAAATCATCCTTGTCAATGACGGGTCAAGCGATGGGTCGCTGGCTATGATGAAGGCAATGATGACGCTTTATCCCGCGCTTGTGATTGTGAACCTCGCCCGCAATCACGGACACCAGCTCGCACTGACCGCAGGCCTTGCGCAAACGCGCGGGGCGCGTGTCCTAATCCTTGACGCCGACTTGCAAGACCCGCCGGAATTGCTGGACGGGATGATGCGCCTGATGGACGAAAGCGGCGCGGATGTCGTCTTTGGCCAACGGCTGTGCCGCCATGGCGAGAGCCTGTTCAAACGCGCATCGGCAAGCCTTTTCTATCGCCTGTTCGGCAAACTGACCGAAGCGCAAATCCCTGCCGACACGGGCGATTTCCGGCTACTCAGCCACCGCACCGTGGATCTTTTGAACGCTATGCCTGAACAATCGCGCTTCCTGCGCGGCATGGTGGGGTGGATGGGCCTGCCGCAAGTGCCCTTTCCTTATGAACGCCAGCCGCGCCTTGCGGGCACGACCAAATATCCACTGCCCAAAATGCTGCGCTTCGCGCTGGATGCCATCACCAGCTTTTCCATCGTACCCATGCGCCTTGCGTCCTATACCGGCGCGTTGTTCGGCGTGATCGGCCTTGGCTTGCTGATTTATGTCTTTCGCGCATGGCTTTTGGGCGAAACCGTTCAGGGCTGGACCAGCTTGATGGTCGTCGTGCTTGTGATCGGCAGCGTGCAACTTCTCTGCCTCGGCGTTTTCGGCGAGTATCTGGGGCGCCTTTACATGGAATCCAAACGCCGCCCACTTTACATCATCGAAAGCGTGCTGCGCAGGGATAACCCATAATATCGACACCTCATCCTGCCGTCAGTGCGAGGAGGCCATGGCCGACGAAACAAAACGTCATCACGAGGAGCGCGAAAGCGCGACGTGGTGATCCAGTCCTGCTGCTGAAAACTTGGGGACTGGATCGCCGCGTCGCTGCGCTCCTCGCGATGACGTCATGGGTGTTTCATCGGACTGTTGGTATGATTCTACCTTATCGTTTTTTGCTCTAAATCCCGTGATCGAGGCCGAAGTCAAGGATGGGCGCACTGTGCGTTAAAGCACCGACCGAGATACAATTCACGCCCGATGACGCGATTTCCTTGACGTTATCAAGCGTCACGCCGCCCGAGGCCTCAGTAACAAAGCGACCGGCGATCAACGCCACCGCCTCGCACAACAAATCAACCGTCATATTGTCCAGCATCACAACATCGACCGGCAGATCGAGTGCTTCGTAAAGCTGGCTGATTGTATCGACCTCCAGCGCGATCTTGACCATATGCCCCGCGCCTTCCCGCACGCGCGTGACAGCATCGCGCAGCGATCCGGCAATGGCGACATGGTTGTCTTTGATCAGCACCGCATCGTCCAAGCCAAAGCGATGATTATGCCCACCGCCCGCCAGCACAGCCTTTTTCTCCATCGCCCGCAAAAGCGGCGTCGTCTTGCGCGTACAGCAAAGGCGCGTGTTGAAGGGCTTAACGGCCTGAACATACCGCGACGTCAGCGTCGCGATACCGCTGAGATGTGACAGAAAATTAAGGGCCGTGCGCTCCGCCGCCAACATGGCGCGGGCATTGCCGGAAAAGAAAGCCATCGGCTCGCCCCGCACAACTTTGTCGCCATCCTTCTTGTGCGACTCGATCAGAATGTCAGGGTCCATCAGTTTGAACGCCAGACACGCCGCCTCAAAACCAGCCAGCACGCCTTCCTGCCGCGCACGGATAGAGGCCTTCCACACCGCCTCTTTGGGCACCAGCAACTGGGACGTGATATCGCCCGCGCGACCCAAATCTTCTTTCAGCGCATCGCGTACCAACGGTTCAATCATAAAGGTTGGAAAGCTTTTCATCAGAGTCTCCTAACTAGAACAAGGCGTATCAAGGCGCGTATGGGCACCACAGCTTTCGCGACGCGCAAGAGCGGATTTTGCAATGAGCATGCCGACCCGCGCAAACCGATTGACAGAAGCCAACGGCTCAAGATCGCACAAAGCCGTCTCAAGACCTTTGGACTCGCGCAAAACGCCGACATGCGCCATCATCAGATTGCGCACCCGCACCGTATCATGCAGATCATCGGCAGTAAAAGGTTTGGCCCCTCGCGCCTCGGAAACAGCGCAGGAAAGCGCATCCGCCGCCCGCGCCTGCAATGCGCGACCGATGCGGCAACCCATCACGACGGCTTCCAAAAGCGAATTGCTGGCCAGACGGTTTGCGCCGTGAAGCCCCGTAGAGGCGCATTCACCGCAAGCCCAAAGCCCCTCAACCGTCGTCTTACCCTCGCCATCCGTTTGAATGCCGCCCATGTGATAATGCGCGACAGGACGCACAGGAATCCCCTCTTCACGCGGATCAATTCCACCGCGCAGGCAGGACTCCAAAATTGTCGGGAAATGGTCACCAAAATCGTCAATATGCCGCGCATCCAGAAAAACGCGCTGCCCGCGCTCAAGCTGACTCCAAATCGCGCGCGCGACCACATCGCGCGGGCACAGCTCATCCACAAAGGACTCGCCCGCCTCGGTGACAAGCTTGCCACCCGCGCCGCGCAACGCCTCACTAATCAGCGGCATCGGATCAAGCGTCGAGTCCAGGGCTGTCGGATGAAACTGCACAAACTCCAAATCGCGCAGAGCCGCTCCGGCCTCATGCGCCAAAAGCAGCCCATGCCCCCACGACGCCACAGGCACCGTCGTATGCCGCCACAAAGCACACGCACTGCCCGTCGCCAAAACAACCGCGCGACTTTCGATTTCCTGAAGCCCTTCTTTGCCGTCCTGCCGGAACACCACGGCGCACACGCCGCTTGCGTCCGTTTTGATTTCCGTGACCTCGCAGCCTTCCATGAAACGGATCGCCGGCGTTGCTTTTGCCTTCGCGACGAGAACGCGCATCACCGCATCGCCAGTCGCGTCGCCATTGGCATGAACGACACGGCGGCGACAATGCGCTCCTTCAAGCCCGCGCTTAAGATCGCCATCCTCGTCACGATCAAAAGCGACACCCCAGCGGATCAACTGCTCAATCGCCGCAGGGCCTGCCTCAATAATTTGGCGCACAATCGCGGGATCGCACAGGCCAGCCCCAGCGGCGAGCGTGTCTTGGATATGAAGCTCTGTGCTGTCATCCGCGCCAACGGCGGCGGCGATACCACCTTGCGCGAGTTCGCTACTGGTGAGGCCGCTAGCCACTTTGCGGCCCAGCACGATCACAGGCTTCGGCGCGAGGGTCAGGGCCACACAAAGGCCCGCGAGCCCACCGCCAAGGATAACGGGTGTCATGCGGGGACCTCGATCATGCGTTGAACGGCGCGGCGCGCGGGGATGGCGATTTCTTCGGGAATCTCGACTTGATAGGTATTGTCTTCCAAGGCGCGGCGAATGGATTTGAGCGTGATCTTCTTCATGTGCGGGCACAATTGGCAAGGCCGCACGAACTCTATATCCGGATGATCGACGGCGACATTATCGCTCATCGAACATTCAGTCAGGAGCATGACCTTGGGCGGCTTTTTCTGGGCGACCCAGTCGCTCATCTTCACCGTCGATCCAGCAAAATCAGCCTCGGCCACCACATCGGGCGGGCATTCGGGATGCGCGATCACGGCAATATCGGGATGCTGGGCGCGATAGTCGCGGACCTCCTGCGCCGTGAACCGCTCATGCACTTCACAGCTTCCATTCCACAAGATGATCTTCACCTGCGTCGTTTTGGCGACATTGCGGCCCAGATAGCCATCGGGCACCATAATGACTTCGGGCACGCCGAGCGATTCCACAATCTGCTTGGCATTGCCAGAGGTACAGCAAATATCGCACTCGGCCTTCACCGCCGCCGACGTGTTGACATAGGTAATCACGGGCAAACCGGGATGCCGCGCCTTCAAAGCCCGCACATCTTCAGGCGTAATGGACTCAGCCAGCGAACAGCCAGCGTCCAGATTGGGGATCAAAACGGTACGCGAGGGGTTCAGCAGCTTGGCCGTCTCGGCCATGAAATGCACGCCCGCGCTGACAATCACATCGGCCTCGACACGAGCCGCCTTACGCGCCAGCGCCAGAGAATCGCCCGTGATATCCGCCACGCCGTGAAAAATCTCTGGCGTCATATAATTGTGCGCCAGAATGACGGCGCGACGCTTATGCTTCAGCTCACGGATCGCGAGAATATCCTCGGCAAAGCCCGCCCACTCTTCGGGCGGGATGACGGCCCGCACGCGGTCATAGGTCTGCGCGGTCGCCTCAAGCGCGGCCTTGACAGAAGAAATAGCTTGAGCCATGAATTATGCTCCTTTTGAGCATTAAGAAGGACCAAAAAAGAGTCGTCAACCGACCCGCCGCAAATTATAGTCCCTTTGAGCATAAAGGCAAGACCACACAAAAGGCACACGATGGCACCGGAAAAGAAGCCCCCTCAATCGTCATTGCGCGGAGCTTTGCGACGAAGCAATCCAGTCCCAAGCCTCGCGGCGTTATACCGGCCAAGGAATGAAGGGACTCATGAGCCGCCTCCCCCTGCCGTCATCGCGAGGAGCGCAGCGACGTGGCGATCCAGTCCCCGAGCTTCAAGCAGAAGGACTGGGTTGCTTCGTCGCTGCGCTCCTCGCAATGACGTTAGAGAGCAGTTCATAGACGGATTGGTCTTATTCCTTTTGTCCAATTCAGGACTGGATCGCCACAGCCCGTCCGCCTTCGTTCTTCGAACTACGGCGCGAGAGCAGGCTTCGCGATGACGAAGGACGCTCCCAAACAGGAAATCATCATCGAGCTAAGTGCCGTGATTGTCGGCGTGCAGGGGAACGCGCCGCACGTGCTGGTGACGCGCGGGCACGCCCTGCCCTCTGGCCCGCTGACCACCAAGCACAGCAAGCTTGAGCAAGCCTTGCGCGAATGGGTGGCGGCGCAAACGGGCCTGCAACTGGGCTATGTCGAACAGCTTTACACCTTTGCCGACAAAGACCGCACCACGCGCGGAAGGCGCGTGATTTCCATCGGCTATCTGGCCCTGACGACAGGCATCACGCATGGTGAGCCCAAAGAAGGACAGGCCGTGGACTGGTATCGCTTTTTCCCGTGGGAGGACCACCGCGCCGGATGGCCCGATGCCATCATGGCCGCCCTGCACCGCGCTTTAACGACATGGAAGAACAAGGCCCCCACCACCACCCTACGCCAAAGTCGCGCCGCGCGGATCGCGATCCATTTTCCGAGCAACCCGCGCGATTGGAACGACGAGCTAGTCCTTGGCCGCTATGAATTGCTGTGGGAGGCAGGCCTTGTCGAAGAAGCCGCCCCCACCACGCCTTTGGCAGGCACAGGCCTTGCCATGGCGCACGATCACCGCCGGATTTTAGCCACCGCGATGGCGCGGCTGCGCGCCAAGATCAAATACCGCCCCGTGGTGTTCGAGCTTCTGCCCGCCCAGTTCACGCTGCTAGAGCTTCAACACACCGTCGAGGCTCTGGCGGGCCTGCGGCTTCATAAACAAAATTTCCGCCGCCTTGTCCTGACCCAAGGCCTCGTCGAAGAAACCAAAGCCCAAGCCCGCCCCCAGCGCGGCCGCCCCGCCCAGCTCTTCGCCTTCCGCCGCGCGATCCTCGCCACCCGCGCCGTAGCTGGGACGAAGTTGCCAAGGGGCGGGTGAAAGGGCTACACACTTGCAATTAACCATATTCCGGACAAGAACCTGAATAAACGGCCTTTCTGAAACCAATAAAAAAGGGTATCATTATCGCATAGCAAGCATCTTACATTTAAACTGACACGACGTTTTCAGACCCCTTAAAAAGGAAATTCAAATGGGAAAAATTCAAACGTTTTTCAGCACCTTGCTAGGAGGTCGTCCCCCTCAAAAAACATTTCAACACAGCACTTCTGATTTTCCAGAGGGAACCATCATCAACCCAGGCCTCACCCCACAAGCCCTAAAACAGCAAGAATTGCTAAGAGACTTTCCTCTCTTTAAACCTATGGGTGCATATGTTGTTTCCCATCTACTTGCTGGACCACAAGACGGCTGCTCGATTTTCAGTTATTTCAGAGCCTATGACCAAATGACGAAAGCACATATTGGGAAAGGCGGATCAGCATTAAAAGAAGAAATGATCGTCAAGATATGTGATTTGGCAGAATCTCAAGGATTTTTTACTCCATGTGAGGAAGCCCTGCCAAAAAACAGCTTCGTGCGCGCCCTGATACAAGCAAGAGCCGAGGCAGAGCATGCAATGTTCAAAAATCGCAAAGACCCGAAACATCTAGCCAATGCGGTTAAATACTGCACGCTTTACAGCACATTGACCGCTGGGGCTCTAGAAATAAAGCCACCAAAATCCATGCGTCGAATTATGGCTTCCGCCGCGCGATCCTCGCCACCCGCGCCGTAGCGGGCACCAAGCTGCCAAGGGGTGGGTGAGGCCCAAAAACCTTCTGAAAGGGAAAGTCCTTGGATGGAGAGTCGGAATGCCGTTTTTAGCGGTAATAATGTCAGAATAAACGCACAAACGACCGATAGCCAAACCAAAGGGGATGCCAGCCGAAGCCCTGCTTGGGTGTTACCAATCCCTAATCCCTCCCCCCGATCCTCGCCCCTAGCCCGTTCATCAGCTCGACAAAGCTGGGGAAGCTGGTGGCGATCACGCTGCCATCATCGACGGCAATCGGCTCTGGCGTTGCGAGGCCTAGGACAAGGAAACTCATGGCGATGCGGTGATCGAGGGCCGTGGCAATCGTGGCTCCGCCGCGCGGCGGCTGACCGTTTCCGTGAATGATGAGGTCGTCACCCTCCACCTCGACCTTCGCGCCAACGGCTTCAAGCCCCTTGGCAACCAAAGCGAGGCGGTCGCTTTCCTTCACGCGCAGTTCAGCAAGCCCGATAAAGCGCGAGGTGCCGCTGGCGCAGGCCGCCGCCATGGCCAGAACAGGATATTCATCCACCATGCTGGGCACCCGGCTTTCGGGGATCGTCGCACCTTTAAGCGCACTGCCTCTCACCAGAAGATCGGCTACGGGCTCACCGCACAAATCGCGCTTGTTTTCCAATGTAATGTCAGCCCCCATTTCCAGAAGGCTATGCAGCAATCCGGCGCGGCGTTCATTGATCCCGACATTCATCAGGCGAACCTCTGACCCCTCGCGCAGCAAGGCGGCCACCATCGGAAAAGCGGCAGAGCTTATATCCGCCGGAACCTGAACTTCCTGCCCCGTCAGGGTCGGGCGGCCCGTCAGCGCGATGGCGTCCGCGCCATCGTCCGTCTTAGTCACGTCCAGCTTGGCCCCGAAGGCGCGAAGCATCCGCTCGGTCGGGTCACGGGTCGGGACAGGCTCAACCACCGTGGTGACGCCCTCCGCGCTAAGCCCCGCAAGCAGCACCGCCGACTTCACCTGCGCCGACGCGACAGGCAGGCGGTAGGTGATGGGCTGGACGCGCTCTGGCCCCGTGACGGCCAACGGCAAACGCCCGCCCGCGCGGCTCATGAAACGCAAGCCCATTTGCTCCAGCGGCACCGTCACGCGCCCCATGGGCCGCTTGCACAGCGAGCCGTCGCCCGTGAAAAAGCTGGTAAAAGGCCGCGCCCCCAAAAGCCCGATGAGAAGGCGAGCAGAGGTGCCGCTGTTACCCATATCCAGAACGCCGGACGGCTCGGCCATGGCCTCAAGCCCCACGCCGTCGATCTGCCAGACCTCGCCTTCCTTGGCAATTTTGGCCCCCACGGCCCGCAGGGCCGCGACGGTGGAGAGAACGTCCTCCCCCTCCAAAAGGCCGCGCACACGCGTGCGCCCCTGCGCGATACCGCCAAACATGATGGAGCGATGGGAAATGCTTTTGTCCCCCGGCGGCGTGATGGTGCCCGACAGGGGCCCGCAGGTCTGCGCCACAAGGGAAACGGAGGTGTGATGTGTCTGTGTCATGCCTTTTCCTATACCAGAGGCCCCGTCGAAAACCATAACTTTTCATGAAAACCGACGAAAAACGGCGAAGACTTATTTGCCTCGTTGACACAAAGCGTATTCTGTGTAACAGGACTACGCCTTAGATTAATCGGATTGATTCATCACCCGTGAGTACGGACAGGAGGAAAAAGTGGCGAAAGCAGAATGGGGTTTGAAGCGAATTTGCCCGCATTGCGCGACGCGTTATTATGACATGAAAAAGAACCCGCCCGTATGCCCAAGCTGCGGCACGGTTCTTGATCCAGATGTCTTGAACAAATCACGCCGCTCGCGCGCGGCTACCGAGGAAAAGAGCCGCAAGGCTGCCCCGACGCCTGACGACGAACTCGACGATATCCCCGTCGCCCCCGATGACGGCGAAGACAGCCTGATCGAAGACGTGGATGAACTGGGCGAAGATGAAATGGACGTCGAAGACGTCGTCGATGTTGAAAAGGACGACGACCTGAACGCCAGCTAAACCGTTCGCGTCATCCCTTCTTAAAAAAACCCGCCGACCATCGGCGGGTTTTTTGTTGGATACACAAACCGCACTTCAAAAGTTGAAGTCCCCTCTCAATTTTGAGTCATTCCCGCGAAAGCGGGAATCCACCTACTGAAGACATCCCATGCGATAAGCATGGATTCCCGCTTTCGCGGGAATGACTCCATTTTTTGGACAGTCCTTCCAGCTCTTCAAAGACGATGGGTGACTGTATATTTCTATTTCCGGTCAAACAGCTTGCGCAGGTCACCGAGGGTGAGTTCGACGTAGGTGGGGCGGCCATGGTTGCATTGGCCGGTGTTGGGGGTGTCTTCCATCTGGCGCAGGAGGGAGTTCATCTCGTCGGCGTTCAGGGCGCGGCCCGAGCGCACGGAGCCGTGACAGGCCATGCGGGCGCACAAGGCGTCCAGCCGCGCTTCCAAAGCGCGGGTGTTTTCATTTTCCAAAAGTTCTTCGGCCATGTCACGCAGCAAATCCTTGACGCTGGCCGTCCCTAAAAGCACAGGAACTTCACGGACCAGAATCGCGCCGATCCCGAAGGCTTCAATCGCAAGGCCCAGCTTGGCCAGTTCCGGCGCGGCGACGGCGAGGCGGCAACAGGCGGCGTCATCCATCTCGACCACCTCAGGCAAAAGCAGGCTTTGGCTGCGCACCCCGCCCTCTTTCACATCATGTTTCATCTTTTCATAGACGATGCGCTCATGCGCCGCGTGCTGGTCAACGATCACGAGGCTGTCCTGCGTTTGCGCGATGATGAAGGTGCCATGCACCTGCGCCACCGCCGCCCCAAGACGGCCATAGGGATGGCGCGGCACCGAGGTTTCCGTGGCAATTCGCGCGGCGGGCGGTGCGGCGCGGGGGGACAATATATGTTCGCTGAACCCCATCTCCGCCGACATCGGGAATGGCGTGGTGAGCGGCTGCGGGTTATGCGGATCGGGGCTATAGGCTTCCGTCGTGTAAGGGCCAAGACCGTGCGGCTGCGGGCGATAGGATTCCGGGCGCATCGCGGCGAGAGCCGTGGGGGCCAGCGAACTGGTTGTGAACTGCGCCGCCGTTTCAAGAGCCTGACGAATGCCTGTTACGATCAAGCTACGCACCTTCGCGCTGTCGCGAAAACGCACCTCGGCCTTCGTCGGGTGGACGTTCACGTCCACCTCGCTGACGGGCACTTTCAAAAACAGCACCGCCGCCGGATGCCGCCCCGAGGGCAGCACGTCGCCATAAGCCCCGCGCAGCGCGCCCATCAAAACCTTGTCGCGGACGGGACGGCCATTGACGAACAAAAACTGCTGGCGCGTCGTGGGACGGTGCCATGTCGGCAGCCCCGCATAGCCATACAGCTCGAACGCATCGCGCCGCGCGTCAAGACGCACGGCATTATCCATGAACTCCTGCCCCAACACAGCGGCCAGACGCTCTTGCTGGATTTGCTCTTCGTCCAGAAGGGTTGGGGAAACATCGAACCGCAGGGGGCGTTTGTCGTCTTCATACAGCGTAAAGGCAACGTGCGGATTGGCCATGGCCAGCTTTTGAATCACATCCCGCGCCGCTTCGGCTTCCGTGCGCGGGGCTTTCAGAAATTTCAGCCGCGCGGGCGTGGCAAAAAACAGATCGCGCACCTCGACAATCGTGCCATCAGGCAGCGAGGCGGGTTTGTGGGGCTGGACCTTACCGCCCTCCACCGCGATTTGCCATGCCTCGTCGCTGCCTTTGCGGCGGCTGGTCACATTCAGCCGCGCGACGGAGCCGATGGACGGCAGAGCCTCGCCACGAAAACCAAAGCTGTGGATGTTCAGCAAATCCTCGTCGGGAAGCTTGGAGGTCGCGTGCCGCTCGATACACAAGGCCAGCTCGTCTCGCGCCATACCGATTCCGTTATCGGCCACACGGATCAGGGATTGTCCGCCATCATGCAGGGTCACCTCAATCATCGTCGCACCTGCATCCAGCGCGTTTTCGACGATTTCCTTCAGCGCAGCAGCTGGCCGCTCAATCACTTCCCCCGCCGCGATGCGATTGACCAAATGTTCGGGCAAACGACGGATGGTCATAGGTCGGTTCCCTCGCTGCCGGAAACGATTTTACGCTGGGCCGCCGTCATGCGCGCACCTGTCATCTTTGCGTTTGTGAAGACGGCACTGGAAATCTCGCTTCCCAAAAAGTTGGCTCCCGTCAAATCCGCGCCCGTGAAATCCACGCTGGACAAGTTGGACGAAGACAAATTGGCAAACCGCAAAGAAGCGCGGGCCAACGACGTGACCATCAACCGTCCACCCGTAAGTTCAAGCGGCTGCATGCGGATGCCCTGCAAATTCGCGTTGTTCAGGTTGGCTTCGGCAAAGTCGCTGCCACGAATATCGGCACCAGAGAAATTGACGTGCCGCAAATCGGCACCACGCATATCCGCCGCCTGCATCTGGACAAACGAAAAATCCAGCCCGTACAAAAGCGTTTCTTGCCCGCGCATCATACTCAGGAAGGAATGCGCAAAAGAAGGTGCTTTACGTAAATCGAAGCGGTCCACTTCGAAACGACGGCCCTTCTTGCCGTCGCTGCTCAGCCACGCACGATGGACGTTCATGTATTCAGTAATCGGCAACGGCAAATCCTTGATCGTCGGACCTCGTGCCTCATCGGTCAGGGCGTCTTTGATAATCGCCTCGTGCAACCGCGTCATGGTGGTCGTGACATTCATCAGGATCGCGCCCGTCAGGTTCGCGCCCTTCACATCGCACATACTGAAATCCGCGCCTTCCAGATTGACGCCGGACATATTCACGCCCTGTAAATTCGCGCGGACGATATGACAGCCGCGCATCGTCGCATCCCTGAAATCGCAATTATTGGCGACCGCGCCAGACAGACGGGCTTGGGAAAGATTCGCGCCGCTCAGATCCGCAACACCCGATCCACCCTGAACAAGCTCGGTTTCCCCCGGCACGATATAGGTCCCGTCGCTGCGCGACATCATGCCCTCGCGCAAGTCAACGCCCGTCATATCCGCATTGGCTAAAATCGCGCCGCGCATGCACACGCCGCGCATATCCGCCCGCACAAGGCTGGCATTTTGCATATTGGCAAACCGCAAATCCGCGCCGAACAAGGTCGCGTAATCCAGCTTTGTGTCATGCAGATCGGCATAGCACAAAAGCGCGCCTGTAAAGTCCGCGTGACTTAAATCGTGCCCCGACAAATCAAGGCGGGTCAAATCATGATAGGCTAAAATCGCCCGCGCCCCACCCATCCGAGCCACCCGAAACATCACATGTTTCTGGATCCTCTCGTTCAGCTGTTGCTGGGTGATGCGGACAAGGCTCATTCACAAACCTCCATCCCGCACGCTTGTCCCAGCGTCACACGCACCTCGGCCCCGACAGGGAAAGTGGCCAAATGCCGCCCATGACCGCACGGCACGTTGAACGCCAGCGGCACATCAGGCGGCAAGTGCTTTATCACAATATCTTTGAAGTCGGTGCCATAGCGCGTGTGCTCCTTGGGATCGAGATCAGGCTTCTCGTCCAGAATGCCGATCATCTCGCCAACCAGAACGGCGCGAACGCCCTCGAACTTGCCCGCAAGGCGCATCTGGGTCAAAACGCGCTCCAGCTTGTAAAGCGGCTCCTCTACATCCTCGATAAATAAAATACCGTCCTTAACCGACCAGTCATAGGGCGTGCCGATCAGGGCCTGCAACAACGTCATATTACCACCCACGAGCCGCCCCTGCGCCTGCCCGCCGCGCGCGACCTGCGCTTCGTTCATCTGTAAACAACGCGGCCCTTCATGTCCCTGCGCAATCATCGTGAACAGATCGGCTTCGGTTTCGGGCGTGTACCTGTCCGCACCGAAACTCCGCGCCGTGGGTCCGTGATAGGCCACGATCCCCGCATGACTCGCCAGCGTGTTGATGATGGCCGTTGAATCCGAAAACCCGACATAGGGTTTGGGGTTGGCACGGATCATCTCATAATCCAGCCGGTCGAGCAGTTGCATCGCGCCAGCTCCGCCTCGCGCACAAAAGACAGCATCAATCGTGCCATCGGCAAACATATCGTTAATTGCCTCGGCCCGCGCCGTATCGCTGCCCGCCAAGGCTCCATTTTTCAAATAGCATTGATCGTGGATCACGACCTCATAGCCCCGCACCTCCATCCGGCGCTTCATCGCCTCAAGCCACGCGCTTTCCGTCAAGCAGCTGGGTGCCACAACACCAATCGTCCCTTTTTTAGGCAAACGCGGCGGGAAGGCGGCGGGAGAAACAAGCTGAGACATAGAAACACAAACTCCTGATTCAGTTGGCATAAGATTAAACGGCACACCCAAAAAACGTGAAGCGTATTGGCCTTACATTCTAAAAACCAGAAGGCCGCGTGTCCACGCAGCATAACTAAACTTACCTGAGGAAACTTAAAAAGTCATGAGATTAGCGAAGGTTAGGGCTCTTTTTCTTGCCAGAAGAATCGTTGAATAATCTGTAAAAATGTTTACAAATAATTGACTTTTGGCTCTTTCAACCAAGGAAAACAACTTATGACCACTCTTGCCGAAGCTTCTGCCCTTGTCGCCCGCGCCTTGATCGACGTCGGTGCCGTCGGCGTCCGCGCCGATAATCCCATTACCTTCAAGTCGGGTATTGTCTCGCCCGTTTATGTCGATAACCGCACCCTGCCCTTTCATCCGGTGGAATGGAAACCCGTGATCGAGGGCTTTAAGACCCTGATCGAGGAAAAGCAAATCGCGTTCGACGTTCTGGCCGGTGTGGCCGTCGGCGGCGTGCCGCACGCCTCGGCTTTGGGCTATATGATCCAAAAGCCCTCGCTGTTTATCCGTAAGGAAGCCAAGGAACACGGCACCGGCAAGCGCGTGGAAGGCGGCAAGATCGAGGGCAAGAACGTCCTGCTCATCGAAGACCTCGTCACCACGGGCGGCAGCAGCCTGTCCGCCGTGAACGCCCTGCGCGAAGAAGGCGGCACCGTCACGACGATTGCCTCCATCGTCACCTATGGGTTTGTCGAGGCCAAAGAGGCTTTTGCCAAGGCGAACATCACGGCCTATGCCCTAACCGACTTCCATACCATCATGAAGGAAGGCGTCGCGATGGGCCGCTTTACGCAAGAAGAGCAAGCCGCCGTCACCGACTGGCTGGCCGATCCTCACGGCTGGGGTGCCAAGCGCAAAGGCACTGCCTAATAAACATCACCCTTAAACAGGTTCAACAGCACAGGCCCGAGGCGAGAGAGAAAACCACTCTTGCCACGCGGCCTGTGTTTCTTTGAGGCGAAACAGCAAGGCGTGCAGCGCAAACGAGGTCAAGAGCGACACCAGCGCAGCACCGAGAATATCGCTCATGAAATGGGCCCCAAGGAACAGGCGGGCCGACGCAATAACGCTCCCCAGCCCCATCGCCGACCAGAACACCGCCCGGCGGCGGCGGCGCGCGACGACATAGGCGAAAGACGGCAGGAAAAACCCGAACGCCGCATCGCCCGACACAAAGGAACAATTATGCTGGCACGCGTTACTTACGACAAAGGCTGGCGTGAAGGGCTTGTCACCACCAAACGCGACGATTTGCTTGGGACGCGCCCGCCCCCAGTGATCCTTAAAAACAAAATTGACGATCAGGCCCGGCCCGATCAGTAAGGCGAGCAACAAAAACAACCAAGCCCGCGCCGAAAGGCCCGCAGCCTCCTTCCTCTGCCAAAGAGAAACGATCAAGGCGGCGACGAAAAACAGAGCCATGCCGCGTGAGCCGTAATAAACGAGGCGGGAGAGCAGCGTCAAAAACGCATTGCCCTGCCAATAAAAACCCGCCGTGCCATGGGCAAAAACACCCGACAACGCCAAATCCATCTCCGGCCAAAACACGAAGACTGACAACAACACGGCAAGAAAGAGAAGAAGGGCGGAAAAAACCAGACGGGCTCGCGTCACAAGCAGCTCCCTGTTGAACCTGAAATGGCGGTCTTGCCTCATTGTATGGCGACATCATTCACAAAAGGCAAGCCCGTTATGGGGAGGCCTTTTCAGGTTGGGCCAAGGCCCCTTTGGGCTCGGCCAGCAGTTGGCCAGAATCCATCATGAAGTTCAGGCGATCCGTCAAGCCAAGATCGCTGAGAGCCTGTTTCAGTTGCGCCAGAGTCTTGCGATCGCTTTCCATCTCGGCAAGCTGCTGGCGTTTATAGTCGGCGTAGGCTTTACACGCCTTGCTGTCGAGGTCGTCTTTATTGGCCTGCTTGGCCTTGTCTTCCTTGATCGTCTCCTTCTTTTGCCGCGCCGCAAGCGACTTGGCCTCAAGATCAAGACGCGAGGACCCCACGCGCGAAGCTGGCATCGAATGAACAGCCGGGCTGGGAAGCGTGCTATAGCGAATCGCAAAACCGCCCTCGCCGCTGCCTAGAATTTTGGGTTGGCCTTGCGCCCGCTGGTCATACTCGTCGATAGGAGTCCATGTCGAGGCCTCACTCAGCCCCGCTTCATGATCGTTGGGTTCAGAAGGATCGGACGAAGCGGCTATCCGCGACGGGGCCACAGGATACGCAAGAGGCCGCGACGGCGTGTCCGCCGTCCTTGTCTTTTCTTGCGCCTTACTGTCGTTGACCGTCGGGGCCGCTTGCTGGGCCTCTTGAGCTTTTTTGACCGCCTGTGTGGTAAACGCGTCGATGCTGACCCACTCGCCCTGCGCCGCGAACGAGTCCGAAATCTGGGCTTGAGCCATCGGGGCAAAAAGGGACACAATAAGCAAAACAACGGGCACGGACAAGGCACCAGCCTTACCGCACAGCCCTCTTCGACGCCCAATCCGGCCTCGATTACGCATCTCTGCTCCCTCTTTTACCATTTACCATAATCTTAAAACATCAAGACTAATAAATACTAAATGGTTTGCTGCCGTGCCAGAGCGTTTAAGAAAGCTTATTACTGGGCGAGAGCCTGTTTCTGTTTGAAAAAGGCCCTTACGGTTGCGATATTTTCATTGTTAAACCCAATAAAATTAGATAATAATCACCCATCTCGTTCCTACTTTTGTGTGAGGGTGTGTCTTGTCGTCGTTTGATTTTTCGTCTTCGGGCGGTGGTGAACAGGTTGAAGCCGTTGTTAAATGGTTTAATCTTTCGAAGGGTTTTGGTTTCGTTGCGCCAGCGGACAATTCGCCTGACGCTTTCATGCATGTCTCGGTCCTGACCCGCGCAGGCTTACAACAAATCGCCGAGGGCACCAAGCTGCTCGTTGAAATCGGCAATGGCCCCAAAGGTCGCCAAATTCTCCAGATCATCTCCGTTCTTGGTCAAGCCGCCCTTCCGGCGCAAAGCAGCGCACCGCGCGGCATGCCCCCCTCGGGCCCGACCGAAGAAATGACCGGCGTCGTCAAGTGGTACAAGCCCGAAAAGGGCTTTGGCTTCGTAGCCCCCGACGATGGCGGCAAGGATATCTTCATCCACAAAAGCATCATCGCGCGCCTTGGCCTCTCTTCCATGGAAACGGGCCAGAAGGTCAAGATGAGCGTCCACACAGCCTCTAAAGGCCGCGAAGCGGTGTCGATCGACCTGATCGACTAATCGCTTGCACGCTTGCAAAAATAAAAAGAGGGGCCTTGGCCCCTCTTTTTTTGTTCGATCTCTTATCTCAACGGGTTGATGAAATGACTCACGAGTCACGCCGTCTGCCGTCATTGCGAGCGACCGCAGGGAGCGCGGCAATCCAGTCCTCCTGCTGGAAACCTTGGGGACTGGATCGCCACGTCCCCCGCATCAAGTGCAGGGTCGTCGCGATGACGTTGTGGGTGTTTAAATCGGGCCGCTGATAAACTACCCCTCGTCCTCTTGCCCCTTGATCTTGGCGGCGAGGGAGGCGGCAAGGAACTTGTCGATGTCGCCGTTCAGCACGTCTTGCGTCTGGCTTGTCTCCACGCCCGTGCGGGCGTCCTTGACCATCTGATAGGGTTGCAAGACGTAAGAGCGGATCTGGTGGCCCCATGCGATGTCGGTTTTACCGGCCTCGATCACGGCGGCGGCATCCTCGCGCTTTTTCAGCTCCATCTCATAGATTTTTGCCTTGAGCATTTCCATCGCCTTGGCGCGGTTCTTATGCTGAGAGCGTTCCTGCTGGCACGCCACGACGATGCCTGTCGGGATATGCGTGAAACGCACTGCGCTATCGGTCTTGTTAATATGCTGCCCGCCCGCACCGGACGCACGGAACGTGTCGATCTTCAAATCCTTGTCCAGAACCTCGACCTCAATCGTGTCATCGACCACGGGGGTCACGGCAACGCTAGAGAAACTGGTGTGACGGCGGGCGTTGGAATCATAGGGGCTGATGCGCACAAGCCGATGCACGCCGCACTCGGTCTTGAGCCAGCCATAAGCATTGCGCCCGCTGATCTCGATGGTGGTGGATTTGATCCCCGCCTCGTCACCGCGCGATTCATCCAGCAAATGCACCTTATAGCCATGCCGCTCGGCCCAGCGCATATACATGCGAAGCAGCATCTCGGCCCAGTCCTGCGCCTCGGTGCCACCTGCGCCCGCATTGACTTCAAGATAGCAATCATTGCCGTCGGCCTCGCCGGACAGAAGGCTTTCAAGCTCCCTTTGCGCCGCCGTGGCTTGCAGGGCGAAAAGGCTGGACTCGGCCTCGGCCACCAGCTCCTGATCGCCCTCGGCTTCCGCCATTTCCAAAAGCTCCGCCCCGTCGCGCAGACCGCCTTCGATCTCGCGGTACGCGGCAACGTCGCTTTCCAGCTTTGTTTTCTCTTTCATCAGGGCTTGCGCCCGCTTGGGATCGTCCCACAGCTGGGGATCCTCAGAAAGGCTGACTAATTCATCAAGTCGGCGTACGGCTTGATCATAGTCAAAGATGCCTCCTTAGCAGGGCGAGCGACTTTTCCGTCGCGGCGACTGCTGATTGTACTTCTGCGCGCATGGCTGAAAACTCCTTTAAACGAGCCGCCTTTCTACAGCGAGGCAGCACCGGAAAGCAAGGGATTATGGTCTTAAAAACCCAAATCCTTGGGCATATCGATGGGGAGGCTCATCTGGCCACCACAAGCAGGCTTGCGCCCCTTCCCTGTTGTTTTTGTTGGCGGACGCTCTAGCTGATAGTCCGTTTCCATCAGGCTAAACAACGTCGGCCTCTGCATTTCTTTGAGGGCACTCTCGACCGCCTCGTCAGGAAAACGAATGTGCCGCTCGGGATGGAGCAGATACTCGGCTTGCACAAGCGTGACAAGGAAAGATATTTTCCTTTCCTCAGCACTGGCCTTTTTCGCTTTATCATTGAAAAAGTTCATACTGAGCCTCGAAAACGGTATAGCAACGCCCGAAGGACTTTTCTGTGTCCCATAGCAATTAAACGAAAAACCGAAGCCGCGGCCATAATAACGATGAACCGTCAAATCCATCGCCGCCGCCACAAATGACGCGATCCAAAGCATTTGGGATGTGTCTTCCCTTTTCGCGCAAAGCTGCTCGGCCCCCATTAATTCATCGATAAAGTCGTTTGGCTGGTGGGGGTTACAAATGAAACGGTTTTGGGAGCGGTTATAAATTTCGGCCATCACCGCAAGGTTAAAGGCTCTGACCGCTTCCAGCGCAAAAAGCGTAAGGGTCTGCGCCTGCGCGGCCTCGCTGGCCTTTCCGCTGCGAAAAAACCTCTCCAACTCGCGTTGTTTTGAGCTTTTCGCGACCTGCTGCTCCACGGCATCCTCTCACAGTCAAGATATAACGGTTTCAATATAACCTGATCCTGCCGCAACTAATAACGGAAAGTGGAGGCCTCCCCCCTCCCCTGGCTCTAAAAATAGGGGCAAAAGAGGGGGGGGGTTCGATTCGGAAAAAACCATTTAGAATCAACGAAACGGGCAGAAAAAGGGCTCTGTGACGCAGCTGAGGTCTAATTCGGTACGCTCGCAGGTCTGTTCGGGAGTCTTTTTAGGCTAACACGTTGATATATAACGACATTCTCAAAATCGAGGGCTGCGCCTAACCTGTTGATCCGTAACGGTTTTTCAAAACTTCTGTTTTACGAACCCAAAATCGAGAAAGTTTCGCCCGTCGCGCCGTTTTGTTTATGAGGCCAAGAACGCTGATACGATAGAATGCCCACACCCTCTTGACGGACTCCTGAAGGAAGCGATAGCGTTAAGCAACGCTGCAACAAGGAGTCTTCCGATGCCGCTTTATGTCTTTACCCCGAACAGATTTGGTCGGTGTTTTTGCGCCCCAGACAACGCCGTTTTCGCCAGCTTTGCTGCTGACGAGATTTCAACGCTTCTGGAAAGCACGTTTGCCCCGTACTTTCTTCAAACGGCGCAGTTCAATACGGACGAGATTTTTGGCCGTGGCAAAACGATGGGGACGCTGTCCGTTACGTGTCCCGCTCTGTCGGTGGCTCCCGCCGATTATGCGGCCCTGCGCGATGCGCAAGGACGCTATAACGGGCCGACACGCACGCTTGAAGTCGGCGAAATTCGCCTAAGCCAAACGAGAAGAGCCGAGCCCTGATCTAATACAGCCCGCCCGTTCCTTCCGTCGTGACGGGCTGGGGCAGCGGGTTGGATGCGCCGCCTGCCGCTGGTTGGCCGTCGATCAACAGGCCGCCTTCAGAACCATCGGGATTAACGGCAGCAGGCGCGTTGACACCGGCGGCAAATTCGCCCGTGACACTGCCATCCAAGATGGGGCGGGGTTCGCCTTCCTTCGGCTCGGTGTCGGGCACAAAGGCTTCCCAGATCGCGTTTTTGTCGGCGATGGAGGCCAAGGCTCCCGTCGCGGCATCGACACGCACAAGGCGCAGGCCCTCAGGCATACGAAACGGAATAGCTTGTTTATCTTTCATTGCCGCCGCCATAAAGGTCTGGAACACTGGAATGGCAACACTGGCCCCCGTCTCATGACTGCCCAGCGAGCGCGGCTCGTCAAATCCGACATAGACGGCGCAGACAAGATCAGGCGTAAACCCGACAAACCACGCATCACGGCTGTCATTCGTCGTGCCGGTTTTTCCCGCAACAGGAAAGCCCAAGGCCTTCAAGCGTGCGCCCGTGCCGCGCTGGACAACGCCTTCAAGCATCGAGGCCATTTGATAGGCCGTGCGCGGGTCTTCGACTTGCTCACGCGTATCGGGGATTTCAGGGGTCGGCAGATCGGGCGACCATGACGGGGAAAGGCAGCCCTCGCAAAGGCGCGTATCAGTGCGCCACAGGGTCTTGCCATCGCGATCCTGCACACGGTCGATGATCGACGGCGCGATCTTCTTGCCGCCATTGACGATCATGCCATAGGCCGCCGCCATGCGCAGCGGCGTTGTTTCCTTGGCCCCCAGCGAGAATGAAAGGAGGTTGGGCATCTCCTCGACAATGCCGAACTTCTTGGCCGTCTCAACCACAGCGTCCATGCCGATGGCGTTAGCCAGACGCACGGTCATAACATTGCGCGATTTCTCGATCCCGACGCGTAGCGGCGTGGCCCCGTAAAACTCTTGCGAATAGTTTTCAGGCCGCCACAAAGGCAACCCCGGCCCCTGCACATACTCAAACGGCGCGTCCAAAACGAGGCTGGACGGCGTGAACCCCTTATCCAGCGCGGCCATATAGACAAACGGCTTGAAGGACGAACCGGGCTGGCGATAGGCTTGAGTCACGCGATTATACTGGCTGATTTTCGGGCTGAACCCGCCCGTCATCGCCACCACACGGCCCGTGTGCGGGTCCATCGCGACAATCGCGCCCTGCACAACCGGCACTTGCCGAAGCGTATAGGTGCCGACGGGATAGGCCTTACCGTCAGGGCCCGTAGTCACATCGTCAACAAGAATGACCTCACCGACAGACAGCACGTCGGCGGGCTTGGTCACGGGCGGGCCAAACGTGTCATCCGCCAATTCGCGCCGCGCCCATTTCATTTCCGCCCATGGCAGATGGCCGCGCGTACCGTCGATGACGGCCAGTTCCGCTTCTTTAGCCGACACACCGATAACGACGGCCATCTTCCACGCCTCGCCACCGGCGGGCACCGCGATGTTCTTCAATTGCGCCAGCCAGTTTTCCAGCGAGGAAAGCTTGGCCACCGGCCCGCGCCACCCGCGATTGCGACGATCATAGTCGATCAGGCCATCGCGCAAAGCCTGCGTTGCCACGCGCTGTAGGCGCGGCTCAAGGCTCGTTTTGACGGCAAGGCCGCCTTCCAGAACGGGCTTTTCACCGAACTGGGCGATCAGTTGGCGGCGAACTTCTTCCGTATAATAATCTCCGCCGACAACCATTTCCGCTTCGTCGCGCGAGCGGGTTTGAAGCGGCTCCTGCATCGCGGCCTGCGCCTCTTCTTCCGTGATGCCGCCATCCTCGGCCATGCGCGAAATCACCCAGTTTCGCCGCGCCACAGCCGCGTCGTGGTCGCGCGCGGGATGGTAATTGTTCGGTGCCTTGGGCAAGGCGGCGAGATAGGCCGCTTCGGCAATTGTCAGTTCGTCCAGCGATTTGTTGAAATAGTTCAAGGCCGCCGACGCGACGCCATAGGAACGGTTGCCCAAGAAAATCTCGTTCAGATAGATTTCCAGAATCCGGTCTTTGCTGAGCGTTTTTTCAAGGCGACTGGCCAAGATCATCTCACGCACTTTGCGCTCGATCGACACTTCGTTGGTCAGCAGCATATTTTTGGCCACCTGCTGGGTAATCGTCGATGCGCCGATGGGCCGCCGATCGCGGCCAAAATTGCGCAAATTGGTCACAGCGGCCCGCGCCACGCCGAACACATCGACGCCCGCATGCTGGTAAAAGTTCTGGTCCTCAGCCGACATAAACGCGCCGGACACGCGGGGAGGAATCGCCTTGATTGGCACAAAGATGCGCTGTTCAGCCGCAATCGTCGCCATCATGCGCCCATCATCGGCATAAATGCGCGTCAAAATCGGCGGCTGATAGTCTTTAAGATAGGCGTAGTCCGGCAAATCCTTGGCGTAATACTGGAACAAGAAAAACAAAGCGACCACACCCGAAATCAGGGCAAAGAAAAACAGGGAGAAAAGAGCGGAAAGAAGACGCATGGGAACAGAAACTTTCGTTGAACGAAACGAAGGCGACAGAAAGACGCGTTCTTCATACCCCAAAGACGCTCTTTTGTAAAATCGGGAAGAGGCTCAAGCGTTCAGGAGGCAGGGGCCCTGAGTGAGGCGAAGAACGCAGCAAACGCCTCGCGGCGGGCTTTGTCGCGTTTGCGGCTGGGCTTTTCCCACTCAGCCTCGACATGGGTTGTGCCATACAGCATGCTGTGCAAAGCCAAAGCCGCGACCTTGGGCTGCCACAAGGACGACAGTTGGCCTTTATCATGAACAGCCTGAAAAATAGCCTCCAGCTTCACAAACAACCGATCACGGCAAGCATTGTTTCGCTTCATCAGCGGGGCCATTTCCTCGATATATTCGCACCGCTGGGTCAGGACCGTGAAAACGCGGCGATGGTGGATATTGTTGAACATCGCATCAAGACTGGCCATCGCCTCGGTATAAAGGAGGGTCAGCAAATCTCCGTCCTTTTGCTCGACCAGACGGTCCAGCAAATCCTCGTGCGGCAGGAAAATGTTGTCCGCAATCGTCCAGAGTAAATCAACTTTATCCTTGAAATGCCAATAAACCGCACCGCGCGTGACCCCTGCCGCCTCGGCGATTTGTTGCAGGGAAGTTCGCGCAACGCCGTGTGTAAAAAAGACATCCTCGGCGGCCTTTAGAATTGATTGCTTTGTTTTCTCGGCTTCATCTTTGGTCTTACGCGGCATAACCAAACCCTTCGCTTCAGTAAAGGCGGCAAAACGATGACTTTTTATACCCGGGAATGTCGCGCCTCGCAAGAAAAGGACGCGAGGGTCAAAAAAACTATTTACATTCACGATTGAATGTATATTCTGTCCCCCAACGACAACAAGAAAATGAGGCTGAAGCGCAACAGGGTTAATTTTTTATTAAAAGACCCTTGCTCGCTCGCAGCAAGCCAACCATAATGGGGGGCCTCCTTCGGTCCCTCCTCTTTTTCTTCTTGTCTCCAAAGAAAGAAATCGGTCTATGCGCCCCGAAAAGAAAATGACAAAACAGTACGTTACCTCCATCGCCCTCTCGGCCTTCCTTTTGGCTGGCTGCGCAGTCGGTCCTGATTTCGTCCCACCCGAAAAGCCGGCCGAGATTTCATACGTCCACGGGCTGAACCCAATGATAACGGCGCAGGCCAAGGGGGCCCTTGGCGAAGCGCAACGATTTGTCGCCGCCGATATTCCCGCCTCCTGGTGGCACCTTTTCGAATCGGCGGAACTGAACAACATCATCACGCGGGCCATGACGGCCAACCCCGATCTGGACGCCGCGCGCGCCGCGTTGCGCGGGGCGCAGGAAACCGTTCTGGCCACACAGGGCGGCTTCTGGCCCGCGCTGGACGGCAGCTCGTCCGCGGGGCGTAACAAGACATCGAGCTCCAGTAAGCCGTTTGCTCTCTATAACAGCTCGGTCGCCATCGCCTACGCCCCCGACGTGTTCGGGGCCACGAGCCGCGCCGTCGAATCCAAGGAAGCCGCCGCCGAAGCCAAATCTTTCGAGCTTGAAGCCGCCTATCTGACCCTGACCGGCAATGTTGTCACCACGGCTATTCAGGAAGCCTCGCTGCGCGAACAGGTCGAAGCGACCCGCAGCATCATCGCCGATGAAACCAAACAGCTTGACCTGATGAAGCTGCAACTGGAGGCCGGAGCCATCGCCCGCCAATCGCTTTTGTCCCAGCAATCGCTTTTGGCCACCACGAAAGCCTCGCTGCCCGCACTTGAACAGCAATTGACCGCCACACGCAATCTGATGGCCGTTTTGATGGGGCAGCTCCCGTCACACGGCGTGCCCGCCAGCTTTACGCTAACCTCGTTCAAGCTGCCGACGGCTATTCCGCTGTCTCTGCCCTCCAAGCTGGTGGATCAACGCCCCGATATTCGCGCGGCTTTAGCGAACCTTCACGCGGCCAACGCCGATATCGGCGTCGCCACAGCCGCCATGTTCCCCCAAATCACCCTGTCCGCCAGCTATGGCATCAGCGCGGCGAGTGCTGCCGACCTGTTTTCGCCCACCACAGCCCTTTGGGGTCTGGCGGCAGGGATTTCCCAGCCACTCTTCCATGGCGGCGAGCTTTTGCACACCAAACGCGCCAAGCAAGCCGCGTTCGATCAGGCCGCCGCGCAGTACCGCAGCACGGTCCTGTCAGCTTTCGAAGATGTCGCCAATACGCTCAAGGCATTGGAAAGTGATGCGCAAGCCCTCCAAGCCCAAGTCGAGGCCGAGCAGGCTGCCGCCCAGTCGCTTGAGCTGACCCGTCAGCAATTCAATGCAGGTGCGATCAACGCCATCGACCTGCTTTCTGCCCAAACGACCTATCAGCAAACCAAAATAGCCCTGATCAAGGCCAAGGCCGCCCGCTTGACGGATACGGCGGCCCTGTTCACGGCTCTTGGCGGCGGCTGGTGGAACCGCACTGAAGACAAGCTGGCCGCTCGCTAAAAAGCCAGTCAAAGTAACAAAACGAGAACCGGAGTTTCCCATGATTAAGCGCATGATCGTCATGCTTTTGTGTTTTTCTGTCGTCGCCGCAGGCGTGGCCGCCTTCAAATGGTATGGCAACAAAATGATGATGCAGGCCATGTCCGCCATGGGCAATCCGGTCCAGACCGTTTCCACCATGAAGGCCATAAGCCTGACATGGCAGGACGAACTGAAGGCCGTTGGCACCTTGCGGGCCGTCAAAGGCGCGGATTTGTCCAGCGAAGTTGCGGGAACGGTCGAAAATGTTTTTCTTGAATCAGGCCAGGACATAAGCGAAGGCACCGTCCTGCTTCAACTGCGCAGCGCGGAAGATTACGCGACGCTGCAATCCCTGATCGCCAGCACCCGTCTGGCCGAACTAAACGTCCAGCGCGACCAGAAAATGCTGGAAGCCAAGGCGATCAGCCAGGCGGCCTATGACACCGATATAGCGACCCTTGAAAATCTGAAGGCGCAAGTCGAGGCTCAAAAAGCCAAGCTTGAGAAAAAGACGATTGTCGCTCCTTTCTCTGGCCAGCTGGGCATCCGCCAAGTCGATGTTGGTGAATATCTGAACGCCGGCACGCCAATTGTCACGTTGCAACAGCTTGATCCGATCTATCTTGACTTCTTTGTCCCGCAACAAAAGCTGGGCCAACTCAAGATCGGCCAGAAGCTCTCGGCCAAATCGGATGCCGCACCAGACACCCTCTTTGACGGCGAGATCACGGCCATCGAATCCAAGGTCGATGAAAACACCCGCAACGTCGAGGTTCGCGCTCTCTTGCACAATCCCGACAAGCTTTTGCGCCCCGGCATGTTCGCCACCGTCGCCATCGCCAGCGGCGAGCCGCAAAGCTTTATCACCCTGCCCCAAACGGCTATCACCTTTAACCCGTATGGCAGCACCGTTTTCATCGTGAAGAGCGAGACAACCGAAACCGGTGAAAAACTGACCGCCAACACAGCCTTCGTCACAACAGGCCAGACGCGCGGCGATCAGGTGACGATCCTTGCCGGCGTTGCCGAAGGCGACGAGGTTGTGACCGCCGGACAAATGAAACTGCATAACGGATCGACCGTTACCATCAATAACAAGATCCAACCGTCCAACGACGCCGCGCCAACGCCAAAAGGCTATTAATATCTTGTCCCAGTCAGGTTTTTTGCGAGTCCAGTCATGAACTTTACCGATATCTTCGTCCGCCGTCCCGTTTTGGCGATGACCATCAGCTTGCTGCTTCTCGTCTTGGGATTGCGCTCGGTCTTCACGCTGCCTGTTTTGCAGTATCCGCGCACGGAAAACGCTGTCGTGACGGTCTCGACAACCTATTACGGCGCAGATGCCGATGTCGTGGACGGGTTCATCACCACGCCGCTTGAAAATGCCATCGCGCAGGCGAACGGCATCGACTATATGACCTCGGAAAGCAAGAACAGCGTCAGCACCATCACGGCCAGCCTGCGCCTGAACTATGATTCCAACAAAGCAATGTCCGAGATCAATACCAAGGTGAACTCGGTCCTCAACCAGCTGCCGCCTCAATCCCAGCAACCCGTCATCACGATGGAAGTCGGGGAAACCATCGCGGCCATGTATATCGGCTTTAAAAGCGGCACACTGGACCGCAACGCCATCACCGATTACCTCCTACGCGTCGTCCAGACACAGTTGCAAGCCGTCGAAGGCGTGCAGACCGCCGAGCTTTTCGGTGCCCAGAAATTCGCCCTGCGCGCGTGGCTCGATCCCGACAGGCTGACCGCCTATAAACTCACGGCGGCTGATGTTTCCGCAGCGATCGCCGCCAACAACTATATCTCAGGCCTCGGCACCACCAAGGGCCAGATGGTCCAGTTCGACCTGAACGCTTCGACCGACCTGAAATCGCTGGACGAATTCCGCCGCATGATCGTCAAGGAACAGGACGGGGCCATCGTCAGGCTTGAAGACATCGCCAATGTCACGCTTGGCGCGGACGATTATGAATCCCGCGTGGCGTTCGACGGCAAGGAGGCAGTCTATATCGGCATCAAAGTCGCCCCGTCGGCTAACCTGCTTGAGGTTATTGGTCGCATTCAAAAACTCTTCCCGCAGATTCAGGCGGCCCTGCCCACCGGGCTTGAAGGTGCCATCGTCTATGACTCGACAAAGTTCGTCCGCAGTTCGATCAATGAAGTGATTTCAACCTTGGTAGAATCCGGCCTGATCGTCACCTTCGTTATCTTCCTGTTTCTTGGGTCACCGCGCGCGGTGTTCGTTCCCGTCATCGCCATCCCGCTCTCGCTGGTCGGCACTTTCACGATGATGATGCTCTTCGGCTTCTCGATCAACTTGCTTACCTTGCTCGCGCTTGTTCTGGCCATCGGCCTTGTCGTGGACGACGCCATTATCGTTGTCGAGAATGTGGACCGACATATGGACGAAGGGCTTTCGCCCTTCGAGGCCGCGCTTAAATCGGCGCACGAGCTGGCCGCACCGATCATTACCATGACGATCGTGCTGATCTCCGTCTTCCTGCCCATCGGGTTCCAGACAGGCCTGACGGGGGCACTTTTTACCGAGTTCGCCTTCACGCTTGTCGGCGCGGTCACCATCTCGACCATCGTCGCTCTGACTCTCTCGCCGATGATGTGCTCGCGCATCCTGAAAGCAGGCTACAGAGAAGCCGGCCCCAATATCTTCTTTGCCGCCTTCGAATGGCTCTGCTCGAAACTGGATGCCATCTTCCTGTTCTTCACCAAGCCGCTGGTCAGCCTTTACAAATATATGCATGACGAGAACAGAAGCTTTGTCACGGCGGCACTCGGCTTCGGGTTTGCCCTCATCTATATCGTCACGCTGTCGCCGCTTTTCCTGCCGCTGGCGGCCATCTATTTCCTGCGCAACCTGCACCATGTCGAGCATGCCTATGCCTTTATGAGCCGTCCGATAGAGTGGCTGTGGACCTTCGGCTTCAACCATCCGTTTTATTCAGCCCTGACGCTGTTCATCTTCCCGTTCGGCGTGATGCTGGTTTACATGGTGCTTTTCAGTTGGGCTCTGGTCCCGCTGATGGCCATCCATTATCTGCAACGCGAGAATTACGAAAAGATTCTGGATGCCAGCTTCAACTATCTGCCTGTCACGGCGATCTTTGCGCTGCTCGTTCTGGCCAGCAATGTCGGGCTCTATCTCTATTCGCGCTCTGAACTGGCCCCACAAGAAGACCAAGGGGTTGTCATCACCATCGGTTCGCCCGCGCCCAATGCGACGCTTCAGCAACGCCTGATGTATTCGCGTGAAGCCTTCGATATGTTCTCGGCCTATCCTGAAATGGACCATGTGTTCCAGATGGATTTGCCTGGTCAATCCATCGCCGGTGTCGTGCTGAAGCCTTGGGATGAACGCGAACGTACGGCCACGATGATCCAGCCGCTGATCCAGAAGGACGTGTCATCGCTGGCGGGAGTCAACTCAACAGCGATCCAGCCCTCCTCGCTGCCCGGCAGCCGCGGCATGCCCGTCCAGTTTGTTATCAAGACAACCGACGATTATGAAAAGCTGCTGAGCATTTCCGATGAGTTTCTTGCGCAGGCGCGCAAAACCGGCAAGTTCATGTTCATCAATAACGACCTGAAACTCGATCTGCCGCAAACGACGGTTCAGATTGACCGCGACAAGGCCTCGACACTCGGTCTGAGCATGAGCGAAATTGGCGGCGCGCTCAGCTCCATGCTCGGCGGTGGCTATGTCAATTACTTCAGCTTCTCGGGCCGCTCCTATAAGGTCATCCCGCAAGTCGAGCAAAAAAGCCGCCTGAATGCCGACCAGCTGGAGAATTATCACCTCCGCGCCTCGGACGGCAGCACCGTGCCACTCTCGACCATCGCAACGCTGACGACCAAAGCAACGCCGGAGAAACTGAACCACTTCCAGCAGATGCGCGCCGCGACGATTTCCGGCGTGATGCTGCCAGGTATCGCACTGGGCGATGCGATGACAACGCTTGACGATGTCGCCAAGACCAGCCTACCCGAAGGCTACAGCATCGACTATGCCGGACAGTCGCGCCAGTATGTTCAAGAACAAAGCGGCTTTCTTGGCATCTTCATGTTCGCGCTGATCATCACCTTCCTCGTCCTCTCGGCCCAGTTCGAAAGCTTCCGCGACCCGATCACGATCTTGATCTCTGTCCCTATGGCGACGGCGGGAGCCCTGCTCTTCATTTGTCTCGGCCTTGGGCATGCGACGATGAATATCTATACATGGGTCGGCCTCGTGACATTGATGGGCCTCATCAGTAAACACGGCATTCTAATCGCCGAGTTCGCCAACAAGCTGATGGATCAAGGCATCGGCAAGCGTCAGGCGATTATCACCGCCTCTGGCGTGCGCCTGCGCCCCATCTTGATGACAACCTCGGCCATGGTGCTGGGCGTTATGCCGCTGATCTTTGCCAGTGGCGCGGGGGCCGTCTCCCGCTTCAATATGGGTCTTGTGATCGCCGCAGGTCTTGCCATCGGCACGATCTTCACCCTGTTCGTCCACCCCGCCGTCGTCCTGATGGTCGGCGAAGACCACAGCAAGAAGGTCAAGCACTAAGGCTTTACCTTTCCAGCCACAAAAAAGCGCGGTCACCTTTGGTGATCGCGCTTTTTCTTGTAAGGAACAAAGCCAAATGGCAGAGGGAGGGGGTTACCCCTCCAACGCTTTTTGAGCGGCATCGATTTTGGCAATCATGCTGCGGGCGTTTTCAAGACGCTCGCGATGCTCGGTCAAAACATCTTCGGGGGCGCGGGCGACGAAGTTTTCGTTGGCGAGTTTCACTTCGACCTTTTTGATCTCGTCCTGCCACTTGGTCTTTTCTTTGGTCAGGCGGGCTTTTTCGGCCTCAAGGTCGATCACGCCTTCAAGCGGCAGGATAAAGGTCGCCTCGTCAATCACCGTCATCGCTGCGTTTTTCGGTGTTTCTGCAACGCTTTCAATGGAAACGAGCCGCGCCAGCTTTTTGATAAGCGCGTCATGCGTGGCAAGACGCCCTTGCGTTTGCGCAGACGCATCCTTGACCAAAACGGGGATCACCGCGCCCGCCGGAACGTTTAACTCGGCGCGAACATTGCGGATCAAGCCAATCAGGCGGGTCACCCAGTTCATTTCATCCTGTGCTGCCTTGTTGATCGCGACAGAAGTCTCCGGCCACAAAGAGGTTATCAACAGCGATCCCTCTCCGACCAGCTGCGCCCACAGCTCTTCGGTGATATAGGGCATAAACGGATGCAGAATCTTAAGCATCTGCACCAACGCCCACGCCGTTGTTTTGCGTGTTTCCGTCGCGGCAGTGGCATCCTCGCCAGAGAGGACAGGCTTCGTGAACTCCAGATACCAGGCGCAGAAAGTGTTCCAGATAAAGTCATAGACCGCGTGTGTCGCCAGATCGAAGCGATAGGCATCAAGATGCGCGGCGACCGTGTCGGCGGCGGCCAGCGTCTCGCCAACAATCCAGCGATTGACGGTTTGCTGAACCGAAGCGGGGTCGAACGAAGCGTCCCACGCGCATTCGTTCATCTGGCAGTACCGCGCCGCGCTCCACAGCTTGGTGGCGAAGTTGCGGCTGCTTTCAATGCGCGAGGTGGCCAGTTTGATGTCGCGTCCCGGTGTTGACAGGTTCGCCAGCGTAAAGCGGAGCGCGTCGCATCCATATTCGTCAATCGTCACAAGCGGGTCGATAATATTCCCCTTCGACTTCGACATTTTCTGGCCCTTCTCGTCGCGGACAAGGGCGTGGATATAAACCGTGCGGAAGGGCACGTCCTTCATGAAATGCAGGCTCATCATCATCATGCGGGCGACCCAGAAGAAGATGATGTCAAAGCCCGTGACCAACACGTTCGTCGGATAGTACCGCGCTAGCTCCGGCGTTTCTTCCGGCCAGCCCAGCGTCGAAAACGGCCACAGGCCTGAGGAGAACCACGTATCCAGAACGTCTTCGTCGCGGGTTAGCTCCACCGTTTTGCCATAGGCTTTGGCTGCTTGCTCCATCGCTTCGGCTTCGTCATGCGCGACAAAAACCTGACCATCCGGCCCGTACCATGCCGGAATCTGATGCCCCCACCAAAGCTGGCGGCTGATGCACCATGGCTCGATATTGCGCATCCATGCATAATAGGTGTTGGTCCATTGCTCTGGCACAAACTTGGTGCGGCCATCCTCAACGGCTTTGAGCGCAGGCTCCGCCAGCGTCTTGGCATCGCAATACCATTGCTCGGACAGCCACGGCTCAATCGGCACGCCAGAGCGGTCACCATGCGGCACCGTGTGGGTGTGCGCTTCGATCTTGTCGAGAAGGCCCAGCTCCTCCATATCCGCGACAACCTGTTTGCGTGCAGCAAAACGCTCCATCCCGCGATATTTTTCGGGCGCATTTTCGTTGATGTGCGCGTGCTTGTCGAAGATGTTAATCATCTCCAGATTGTGTCGCTTGCCCACTGCGAAATCGTTGAAGTCATGCGCAGGCGTAATCTTCACCGCGCCTGTGCCTTTTTCGGGATCGGCGTACTCGTCGCCAACGATGGGGATCAAACGATCCGTCAGCGGCAGGCGCACGCTTTTGCCAATCAAATGCTTCAGCTTTTCGTTTTCCGGATGCACCGCGACCGCCGTATCACCCAGCATGGTTTCGGGGCGCGTCGTGGCGACCACAATCACCTCGTCGCTCCCGTCAATAGGATAGATGAAATGCCACAAATGACCTTTGATTTCCTTGGACTCGACTTCAAGATCCGATATGGCCGTCAGCATCTTCGGGTCCCAGTTCACAAGGCGGTTGTCCTTGTAAATCAGTTTTTCGTTATAGAGCTGCACAAAGACTTTGTTCACGGCGCGGTTGAGCGCAGGGTCCATGGTGAAACGCTCGCGCGGCCAATCCAGCGAGGCCCCAAGGCGGCGCAGCTGGCGCGTGATCGTGCCGCCGGACTCGGCCTTCCATTCCCAGACTTTTTCAAGAAATTTCTCGCGCCCCATTGTGCGGCGGTCAAGGCCTTGCGCGGCGAGTTGACGCTCCACCACCATTTGCGTGGCAATGCCCGCATGATCCGTTCCAGGTTGCCACAGCGTGTCGCGCCCGCGCATGCGGTTAAAGCGGATCAGGATATCCTGAATCGTAAAGGTCAGCCCATGCCCCATATGAAGGCTGCCCGTCACGTTGGGCGGCGGAATCATAATGCAATAGGGATCCTCCTTTGCCTGAGGGTCACAGCCAAAAGCACCGGACTTCTCCCACTTATCGTAAAGACGCTGTTCGGTCGCGGCGGGATCATAGTTTTTATCAAGAGTCATAGGGGCACCTGCTTGTTACCTTTTAAAAACACAAAACTTCTCTGTCGTCTTTCCGAAGAAACTTGCTTTTCGTCACGACTTGGCGGCGAAAGAAAACCGTGTGGGAAGACGGAAAGGGACAGGGTCAGCCTACAATTTGACCGAACAAATCATCCCAATTCTGGTTTTCTTTTTCGATCAAGGCTATTTTCCACGCCCTTCGCCACTTCTTCAGTGCTTTCTCGCGTGCAATCGCCTCAAGAATATCGCCGAAAACCTCGAAATACACAAGTCGGTGTACGCCATATTCTTTAGTAAACCCCTCGCGAAGATCGATCTTATGCTCGCTGATCCTTTTCCTGAGGTCAGAGGTGACACCAACATAAAGCGTGCCAGCCGTCTGGCTGGCCAAAATATAAACGTAACCGCCTTTTTCCTTCTGATCCGGCATGAAATCCTGTTGAGAAGCCCACCAAAGATGTTAACTATAGCCGAACAAAATAAATTCCGTAAGCCGTATGTTTAAAGCTCCCTCGTCTTTCCGGAGAAACTTTCTCTTCGACGCCTCTTTGCGGCGAAAGAAAGTTTAATCCGGAACCCAGCCGATCTCTGAAGCAGTCGCTGGATTCCGGATCTGCGCACCTCAGCCCTTACGGGCTTCGGCACTTGTCCGGAAAGACGAAAGTTTGGCCCCCTTGCTCTAATCCCCAGAAAGGCCTGCCTATGCCCTATACCGACCCAAGCCATGAAGAGATGATCGCGATCTTGCAGAGCGTTAAGACAATTGCGCTGGTCGGGGCCAGTGACAACCCGCAGCGCGCCAGCAACGGGGTCATGCGGTTTTTGCAACGGAACGGCTTTAAGGTCTATCCCGTTAACCCTGCGCTGGAGGGGCAAGACCTTTTGGGCGAGACGGTCTATGCGGCGTTGGCACAGGTACCCCAGCCCGTCGATATGGTCGAGATTTTCCGCAATAGCGAGGCCGCAGGCCCGCTGACGGACGAGGCCATCGCCATCGGGGCCAAGATCGTATGGATGCAGCTTGACGTCATTAACCATGAGGCCGCCGAACGCGCCCTCGCCGCTGGCCTGAAAGTGGTGATGAATCACTGTCCCGCCATGGAATGGGGGCATTAGGCGATAAGAAGAAGGGTTTTTGTTGCTTTCATCCCGTTTGTGCCTACAATGAGTAAAGTCAATGCGCTTTTCTTAAAGGAGCCTTTAGCCATGTTTGCAAAACCTATCAAAAACTTTCTTTACGCTGCCTCTGCCGCCACCGCACTGGCTGTGGCCACACCGGCCTTGGCCACAGAAAGTGCTCCAGCAAAGCCTCCTGTCGGTCTGACCATCACAAAGAATCCTGCCCCTGTCAAAATCACCCCATCCGGAACCAAAATACGCATCACAACGCCCACACGTCGCGTTGTCGTCGATATGACCGCTGCGGGAGCCAAATTCGAGCCGACCCCATAATCGCAGAATCATCCCCAACACCCCTTGCGGCCCAGCCCTCAAGGGGTGTTTTTTTGTGGACAACGCCGCCTTCCCTCTTTCCTTTGGGGGGCGTTCCTTTTATCATTCACTTTCACGATTTTAACCGCCCTTTGCAAAGCGAAACCATGAACGCCAAAACGCCCAAGACTGCTATCTCGCCCACGCGCGCCGAAAACTATAGCGAGTGGTACCAGAAAATCGTTCGCGCCAGCGACTTTGCCGAGCTTTCGGGCGTGCGGGGATGCCAAATCCTCAAGGCGTGGGGCTATGGCGTGTGGGAGCAGATGCAGCGCGATCTTGACCGCCGCTTCAAGGAAACGGGGCACGAGAATTACTATTTCCCGATCTATATCCCGCTCAGCTATTTTCAGCGCGAGGCCGAGCATGTCGATGGCTTTGCCAAGGAAATGGCGATTGTCACGCATCACCGCCTGACCAAGAATGCCGAAGGCAAGCTGGTCCCCGATGGCGAGCTGGAAGAGCCGCTTGTTATCCGCCCGACGTCGGAAACCATCATTGGCGAGGCGATGAGCAAATGGATCCAGTCTTACCGCGATCTGCCGCTTTTACTTAATCAGTGGGCAAATGTCTCGCGCTGGGAAATGCGGCCCCGTATCTTGCTGCGCACCGCCGAGTTCCTTTGGCAAGAGGGGCACACCGCGCACGAAACGCACGACGAGGCGATGGCCGAGACGAAGAAGATGCTGGATGTTTATGCCGAGTTTGTTCAGGACTACATGGCCGTTCCCGTCATCAAGGGTGAAAAGATCGCGGCCGAGCGTTTTCCCGGTGCCGTCACCACGCTATGCATCGAGGCGATGATGCAAGATGGCCGCGCCTTGCAGGCGGGCACCTCACATTATCTGGGGCACAGCTTCGCCAAATCCTGCAATATCCAGTTCCAAAGCCGCACCGGTATGCTTGAGTTTGCGCACACAACCTCGTGGGGCATGTCCACTCGACTTCTCGGTGCCCTCGTGATGACACATGGCGACGATAACGGCATGAAGGTGCCACCTCGCCTTGCGCCCTATCAGCTCGTGATCGTCCCGATCCTGCGCGACGATTCGCCCAAAGACGAGATCATGGCCTATTGTGAACAACTGAAAGCCGACCTGCTGTGCGAGACGCTGGACGGCAACCCGCTGCGCGTCAAGCTGGATGGCCGTGATATTCCCAGCACAGATAAAAGGTGGGACTGGATCAAGAAAGGCGCGCCGCTTGTCCTTGAAATCGGGGCCAAGGACATCGCCAATCACAAGGTCTGCTTCACCCGCCGCGACAAGATGGAAGACGGCAAAAACTTTGAAGACCGCGCCACCTTTATCGGGAATGCAGGCGCGATTCTGACCGACATCCAGCACGCGCTGTACAACGCCGCGCTGGCGTTCCGCACACAGCGCCTAGTCACCGACATCAAGGACTGGGCCGCGTTTGAAGCCTATTTCTCCAAGGATGCCGACAACAGCTTTACGGGCGGCCAAGGTTTCGTCCGCGCCAAATGGTGCGGCGACGATGCCTCGCTGGCCAAACTGGAGCCGCTGGGCGTCACCGTGCGCTGCATCCCCTTCGATCAAGATGGCCAAGAAGGCACCTGCGTCCTGACCGGCCAACCTGCAACGCAAGAAGTGATTTTTGCGAGAGCGTATTAAGAGGGGGGATCGGGGGTCGGGATTCGGGGGTCGGGGGACACGAGCTAAGTTTCAAGGAAAGGCTCAAGGAGCCTAAACTCCCAAGGGAGGAGCTCGCGTTTTTCTTTGTATGCTTCCCCGCCCCCCGAATCCCGACCCCCGACCCCCAAAGTCTCAACCCCTGACCCCCTAGACCGCCATGCCCTTCTTCTCCCCCTTCGAACGACTGGTTGCTTTTCGCTATTTGCGGGCGCGCAGAAAGGAAGGCTTTATCTCGGTCATCAGCTGGTTTTCGCTGCTCGGCATTGGGCTTGGCGTGGCGACACTGATTATCGTGATGTCGGTGATGAACGGCTTTCGCGAGGAGTTGTTTAGCCGTGTTTTGGGCCTGAACGGCCACCTGAATGTCTATAGCATCGACGGCTATCCCCTTACCAACTATGACGCGCTGGCGGCGCGGATTCGCACGGTGGCGGGCGTGGTTGATGTTTCGCCCTCCATCGAGGGCCAAACGCTGATCACCAGCAACGGCGCAGCTTCCGGCGCGATGGTGCGCGGGGTAGTGCCAGACCTTTTCCAAAAGCGCGAGATCATCGCCAAGCATATTGTCGAAGGGTCGCTAAACGACTTTGGTGGCGACCAAATCGCGATTGGCGCGCGCATGGCGGCACGGCTGGGGATTCATGTCGGCGAGGGTCTGACGCTGATTTCCCCGACGACCAAAACCACGGTGTTCGGCACCGCGCCGCGCATGAAAACCTATACCATCGCCGCGATTTTCGATGTCGGCATGTATGAATATGACAATGGGTTTGTGTTTATGCCGCTTGAGGCAGCCCAGACCTTTTTCCGCACGCAAGGCGGCGTGACAACGCTGGAGATTTTTATCACCAAGCCGCACGATTTCAAGAACACCAAGATGGATGTGATCTCCGTCCTTGGCGACACGCATACGCGCCTTCTGGACTGGCAGCAAAACAATTCCAGCTTTTTCACCGCGCTTCAGGTTGAAAAGAACGTGATGTTCCTGATCCTCACGCTCATCATTCTGGTGGCCGCGTTTAACATCATCTCTGGCCTCATCATGCTGGTCAAAGACAAGGGACACGACATTGCGATCCTGCGCACCATGGGTGCGACGCGCGGCATGATTATGCGCATCTTCTTTTTGACGGGAGCCAGCGTCGGCGTGCTGGGCACCAGCTTGGGCTTTCTGCTCGGTGTCAGTTTTGCCAAGAACATCGAGTCGATCCGCCAGCTTCTCCAAAAGATGACGGGAACCGACCTGTTCTCGGCGGAAATCTATTTCCTGTCGCACCTGCCCGCCCGTCTGGACTGGCACGAAGTAACGCAAGTCATCGTGATGGCTTTGCTCCTTTCCTTCCTTGCCACGCTTTACCCGTCATGGCGGGCGGCAAAGCTCGACCCCGTGGAGGCCCTGCGCTATGAGTGAGATTGCCCTTCGCCTTCATGAAATCCACCGCCGTTTTACTCAAGCGAATGGCGGCACACTTGACGTTTTGCGCGGGTGCAGCCTGACCATCGCCAAGGGCGAGAAAGTCGCGCTGATCGGCCCTTCGGGCTCTGGTAAATCCACGCTGCTGCAAATCGCAGGCCTTTTGGAAAAACCCGACGAAGGCGACATCATGATTGCCGAGCACAAGGCCTCTGGTCTTGACGATGGAGGCCGGACCGCGCTGCGCCTCAAAGAAATCGGTTTCGTCTATCAGTTCCACCACCTGCTGCCAGAGTTTTCGGCGCGCGAAAATATCATTCTGCCTCAAATGATCGCCGGCACCGCGCTGGATCAGGCCGCACAACGCGCCGATGAACTTTTGGCCCTGATCAACCTGTCCGCCCGCGCCGATCACCGTCCGACCCAGCTTTCTGGTGGTGAACAGCAACGCATCGCCATCGCCCGGGCCCTCGCCAACAAGCCTGCTGTCCTGATCGCCGACGAACCAACCGGCAACCTCGACCCGCACACGGCGGAACATGTTTTTGCTGTTTTACAGGAAATCGTGGCTCATCAGGGCCTCGGCCTGCTGATGGCCACGCACAACCACGATCTGGCCCAGCGGATGGACAGGATCGTCAATATAAAAGAAGGTCTGTTGATCGAGTCGTAAAGAAAAACCCTATTTTCTTTGACGAACGGAAATAGTTCTTAGGATGGCTTGACAGGAATCGTAGAAGAAAGCATATATTCGGCCTTCAAACTGCGCTCTTTTTGCGTTCAATCATACTATCGGAGTTTCACTTATGCCAGACAAGCACCTAACAGACAAAACAGCCATCGAGACAGCCTGTAACGACTACCTTTTGTCCATGGCAACCCAGATCATTTCTTCTTATGTCAGCCATAACATCGTCAGCACAACGGACCTGCCCGCTTTAATGGCGACGGTTTATCAGAACCTTTCGCGCCTTGGCTCCATCCAGACAACACCCGAAGCCCGCCCCGATCCCGCCGTGCCCGTGCGCAAGTCGGTGATGCCGGAATATATCGTCTGTCTTGAAGACGGCAAAAAGCTGAAGATGCTTAAGCGTCACCTCAAGACCGCCTATAACATGACGCCGGAACAGTATCGCGAGCGTTGGAACCTGCCCGCCGATTACCCGATGGTGGCCCCCAATTATGCACGCCAGCGCAGCAAGCTGGCCAAACAAATCGGGCTTGGCACCTCGCGCCGCACAACCTCCGGTCGCAAGGCTGCGTAAATCCAGTGGCTCACGTCAGGAAATAAAGCAAAGGGGCGGATAAATGTATCCGTCCCTTTTGACTTTGCACAAGTCCCCCTGCCCGTGATAGAATGGCGAAACCAACCCGCAAGGAGACGCATATTATGCGAGCCCCAGAAGCCATCATGGCTTTGCTTGAAAAGGATTTAACTTCCGGCTCTCTTCAGGTCAGATTAGCACAAAATGAAGCCGAAGTCCGGCAGGCGCAAGCCCTACGCTATCAGATATTCTATGAGGAAATGGGCGCACGCGCGACACCAGAGATCGCGGCGCAAAAGCGCGACTTCGACAGCATGGACGATTGCTGTGAGCATTTGCTGGTCGTGGACACAAAACAGGAAGAAGGCCACCGTATCGTTGGCACCTATCGCCTCATCCGGCGTGAGGCCGCTGCCAAGAACGGCTCCTTTTACTCGGCCAGCGAGTTCGACATCACACCGCTTATCAATTATGACGGCGAGATTTTGGAACTAGGCCGCTCGTGCATCCACAAAGACTATCGCACCGGCACGGTGATGAACATTCTGTGGAAGGGCCTTGCCGCCTATATGTTCAAGTATGACATCAAGATCATGTTCGGCTGCGCCAGCTTGCACGGTACCAATATCGAAGAACATGCTGTGCCGCTATCCTATCTCTACCACTACCATCTGGCTCCGCCAGAGCTTCGCGCCCGCGCCTTGCCCGATGTTTATGTTGATATGAACCGTCTGCCCAAAGAAGCGTTTGATCCTGAAGATGCTTTCAACAATCTGGCTTTCAACAATATCAAGCTGGACGAAAAGGCTGGCAAAGACAGCCTACCGCCGCTTATCAAAGGATACCTGCGCGTGGGCTGCACCATCGGGGACGGGGCTTTTGTCGATCACCAATTCAACACAACCGACGTGTGCATCATCTTCCGCACCGAGCTGATTACAGGCCGCTATCTGCGCCATTATGAGCGGATGGAAGAGAAGTAGCCCCTATCCCTCATTCACGGAAGGAATGATCGACTCGCCTTCATCGGGCAGGCCAGCCAAGCTGCGCAAAATGTCGATCCGGTCTTGAATTGGCGGGTGCGTGTCAAAAAGGCTCAAGAAGGATGGCGGATTGTCGATCATCATCGCCTGCACACCGCTGGGCAAATGCGACACATCCGAATAACCAGCTATTTTTCCAAGCGCACGGATGAGCGATTCAGGCCGTTTGGTCAGCTCCACCGCGCCCGCATCGGCCAGATATTCGCGGTTGCGCGATAAAGCCAAGCGAAACAAAGTCGCGATTATAAGCCCCGCAACAAGCACAAATCCCGCCAGAAACAGCATCGGCAACCGCGCCGCGCCGCCACGACGTGCGCCGCCTTCAAACCCAGAGTATTGCATGCTACGCCACACCATTTCGGAAAAGAAAGCCAGCATGCCCGTGAACAAGGTCGTGATAACCAAAAGGCGCACATCGCGGTTGATAATGTGCGTCAGCTCGTGCGCCAGAACAGCCTCCATCTCGTCCTTTGTCAGGCTGTCAAGAAGGCCTCGCGTCACGGTGATGGAAAAACTGCTGGGCCCCATGCCGCTGGCAAAAGCGTTTTTCAGCGGCAGGTCCATCAAATAGAGCGCAGGCATCCGAATCCCGCACGAGATACACAGATTCTCGAGCGAATTGTAGAGTTCTGGATGCTCCGACCGTTCCACGGGGATGCTTTGTGTCGCCATGCGGATCATACTGTCATTGAAAAGAGAACCAACAAACAGCCACAGCAAGGAAAAAGCGAAGACAATCGGGACGAACAGGAAACAGGCCTCGACCATGAAATCATGCGGAGTCAGCGCAGATACGCCAGACCCCAAAAAATCCTTGACCAGCTCAGGATGAACAAACCCGTCCGAGCGCACATTCCATGATCCAGCATAATAGAAAAAGACCGCGACCAGCCCCATCAGAAGACAGGGAAACGCCGCCATCAGCAAGATGGATTTCAGGTTATTGTTCCACCGATACGTCGAAAGCCCAAGGGCAGGCGGGATAGTCATGAGGGTGCCTTTTGCAGAAGAAGACCGAACAAAAAACGGGGGAACATCGCGATTTTTTCTTTATAATCAGCCAAATGAACCGCAACCGCTCACAAAAAGATGCTGTTTTTCTTGTGTGAATCGAAACAGCCATGGTATGCAACTTGAGTGATAACTATAGGGAATAACATGTTAAATCTTTCTGATCGTCGAAACTGTTTCTATTGGCAAACCGACAGAAATTTAAGCCCCGAAGATTACGCCCGATATTTTCTGAACCGCCAAGCCGTAAGCAATGACGTCCTTGTGACCATTCTTCGTCACGGAATAACAGGGCTACGCGATACGGCCAAAATTGAAATTATTACGCCCGATGAAAATGTTCTTAAGGGAAACGTCAACATTGTGCGTAAAATCCACATTGATGACAAACCCTTCATCGCCCGCTTCCATCCACAGGGGATTATAAACGGCTATTTCCATGCGGAAAAACTGGCCCTACAAAAGGCCAAAGAACACGGTGTTCCTGTCCCTGAGGTCGTCGATATCCATCAAGCTACACAGCCAACAGATATGGATTTTATGTTAATGACAGTCAGCGAAGGACAAACTTTGTCCATCGCGCTTCAGAACAAAGCAGCAAATGAAGCGGTCATACTTAAAGAATGTGGAAGGGTTATGGGCCAAATCCATGAAATTTCTGTCGATGGATATGGCTCTTTCGACAACGATAAGGCCAAGCACGAAAAACTGGTCGGACTGCACAACTCTTATCACGACTTCATTCATGCCGGGCTGGATGAAAATCTTTCACGCCTGACACATTTCAATATTCTTTCACAAGATGAGAAACAGGATATCTCGTCAATCTTCTCGGAAATGGATTTCGAACCACAAGGCAAGCCTTGCCTGATACACAATGATTTTGCCGATTGGAATCTTCTAACCGATAATCTTCGGGTAACAGCCGTTCTTGATTGGGATGAATGTCATGCAGGTGACCCCATTGCGGATTTAGCTTGCTGGTCAACCTTTTTTCCAAAACAGCGCTACGCCTCTTTCCTTGAAGGCTACAAATCACAAAAAGCTCTTCCGCTAGATTATGAAGAGAGATTTCATTTTTACCGTCTACGTTACTCCGTTTCAAAAATGGCTCTACGTGCCAAACGGCGGCTAGTTGACGATTGTGCCTCACTAAACGAACTTATACGCAACGGGACGCTAGCTCTTGCAGAAGAACGCGCGTGGTTTAAATCACTAAACAAACCCAAGGCTATAAATCCACAAAGCTCTCAATGCAGATGATTGTTGAGGAAAAGCGATTTTAGGTTTGCTGTTAAGCCCGCCCTAACGTTTCAACCTCATACCATCACTTCCCAAAAGAAACCTTGGGGGCTTCTTCAACCGTTGCCCTTTTGTCGGCCAGATCGAACAGGCCGAACGGTTCGTAGGAAAGCAGCTTGGCGACGATGATGCCGGGAATCTGTTCAATCGCCGTATTATATTCGGTCACGGCGTTGTTGAAGAAGCGACGGGCAGCGGCGATTTTGTTTTCCAGATCACCAAGCTCACCTTGAAGCTGTTTGAAGTTCTCATTGGCTTTGAGGTCGGGATAATTTTCGGACACGGCCAAAAGCTGCATCAACGCGCCAGAAAGGGCCGTTTCGGCGGGGCCGCGTTCCACAACCGTCTTGGCCTGCATCGCGCTGGCACGGGCTTCGGTGACTTTTGTGAAAATCTCGCTTTCATGGCCCGCATAGCCTTTGACCGCCTCAACCAGATTGGGGATCAGGTCATAGCGTTGCTTAAGCTGAACATCAATATCGGCAAAAGCCTTGCGACACGCTTGCCCGAGCGCGACCAGCCGGTTATAGACGACGATAAAGAACAGAACGACGGCAAGAAGGCCGATAAGAAAATAATCAAAGGATGACATAAGCAAAACTCCTTTTCGTTTCAAGCCCGTGAAAATGACTCGAAAAGCCTGTGGGCAATGGACCTTGGTATGCTAAAGAGGAATTATGAAAAAATCGGAAACGACATCCCGCGCGATTGCGCTTGAGATATTACAGATCGTCTTGCGCAAGGGCCAGCCCTTGGACGACGGCTTGGCCCAACATGAAGACCTTAAAACACTGGAAAAGCGCGACCGCGCCTTCGTCCATGCGCTTGTTGCCTGCACCCTGCGCCGCCTTGGCCAGATTGACGAGGCGATCAAGGCCTGTCTTGACAAGGCCAGCGACATCAAAGCTCCCATCCACGATATTCTGCGCCTCGGCACGGCGCAAATCCTGTTTCTTGGCACCCCTCCCCATGCTGCCGTCGATACAGCGGTTGAGATGGCCTCTGCCTCAAACGCGCTGCGCCCCTATAAAGGGCTTGTCAATGCCGTGCTGCGCCGCCTGACCCGCGAAGGGGCGGAGATCGTCAAGAAGCAGGACGAAGCGCGCCTCAACACACCGGACTGGCTATGGCTGAGCTGGCGACAAGCCTATGGCACCGCACGGGCGCGGGAGATCGCCTTGGCCAATCTTACCGAAGCCCTCACGGACCTTTCCGTTCAAGGCGACGCGCAAGGCTGGGCCGAAAAACTGGGGGCCAAGCTGCTGCCCACGGGAAGCTTGCGCCTTGCTGCTGGCTCTGCGCCGATCCCCGAACTGGAAGGCTTTGCCGAGGGCGCATGGTGGGTTCAGGATGCCGCCGCTGCGCTTCCCGCCACACTGCTAGGCGACGTGAAAGGCCGCCGCGTGATGGACCTGTGCGCGGCTCCCGGAGGCAAGACGCTGCAACTCGCCGCCAAAGGCGCGAAGGTCAGCGCGGTGGATCGCTCGGCCAAACGGCTGGAGCGGCTTAAGGAAAATCTGGAGCGCACGGGCCTTGAAGCCGCCATCTTCTGCGCCGATGCGCAAAGCTGTAAGCTGGGCGAGAAGGTTCATTTTGTGCTGCTCGACGCGCCTTGTTCGGCCACAGGCACCATCCGCCGCCACCCCGATGTGCAACGGCTGAAAACCCCTAACGATGTCGCCCGCATGGCCGCCCTGCAAGCCCGCTTGCTCGACCATGTCGCCGCCGACGTGCTGGCTGAAAACGGGATGATGGTCTATGCCGTCTGCTCGCTTCAACCCGAAGAAGCCGAGCAACAGGTTGAGGCCTTCCTTGCCCGCCACCCGACCTTCAGCCGCCAGCCCATCGACCCGTCCGAGGTTGGCAACGAAGCCGACCTCATTACCCCCCAAGGCGACCTGCGCTGCCTGCCCTGCCATTGGCCCGAGCTTGGCGGTCTGGACGGCTTTTTCGCCGCGAGGTTGGTTAACAAGGCTGGATAAACCACCATTATGAGTTGATCGTGCCCTCGCAACTAATAAAGTATGAAGAAAATCATGCTAATATAAAATCATGGTCGAAAAAGAATTTTCAGATAAAGAATGGCTTTATCAAAAGGTGCCTGTCCCTTTGCCGCCTTGCCACCCTGCTCTCCCTGAAGACGCAACCGTGGCAGAGGCGATTCATAGGGTCAACACCTGCTTTGATGAAGCCATCGGCGTCTATGCCCCTTGCGTTCAAGAACGCTTGAAAAAGATGTATTATCATGATGAATCCGTATTTTTCAAAGACGATGTTCAGGAAAGAACGGACGGTCCTGCTGTTTTTCATTTTCCAGTGAATGTCGCTTCCAACGCAACAACAGGCGAAGTCTTGAGTGTGGACTATAGCCCTTCCATAGAAATTGACAGCGCATTTAAAGATTCCCCACTCTTCGTTGCTTTTGTAAAAGTTCACGAAATTGCCTGTCATATTGGCCAATGCTTATCATGCATGAACAAACCGGATGTTATGCGTTATCAAAATCTTGTTTCATCCGGTGACATGTTAAATTTCACAGAGCTTTCTGCCTCTTTTCTCGAAAAAGCTCTTGTTCATGCCATTCCTGAGAAGGTTTGGGGTCAAGACTTATTGGGGGAGCCGTTCGTAAGGCTCATGCTTTCGAATGACCCCGACAAAAAACACAAACAAGACCTTCTTTTCGACTATCACCGCAAGATGACCGGTTATGTTCAATCAATTCCGGAAGAGGCCTATTGGCATCTGGAGCACAGGAAAGACATCAGGCCAGACGGCTCGGCTCACGTCATTGGGGGTACGACTGTGACTTGCGATGATGTCGCCTTGTTACATTCCAGAGCAGATGTAAGAGATTACATCTCTCGACAAAAACCTCGGCTTCCCGTCTCGCCGACAAGACAAAGGCCTCCATCTCCCTCTTTGGGCACGAGTCCTCAATAATCAGTCAAATAAATCAACGCGGGGTCAAAACTTCGCCACTATTTAAATAGGCGACACAAAGCATTCCCGTTGCGCTTTGGGGCTGGGGTTGGTAGGGTCGCGGGTGAAATTTGTTTTATTCCAGCCCCGCTTTTCGCATGACACAGACCATTCGCATCGCTCCGTCTATCCTTTCCGCTGATTTTGCCGCTTTGGGGCAAGAAGTGCGCGCCATTGACGCGGCGGGGGCCGATTACATCCATATCGACGTGATGGACGGCCATTTCGTGCCCAACATCACCATCGGGCCCGCCATCGTCAAAGCCCTGCGCCCACACAGTGCGAAGGTCTTTGATGTCCACCTGATGATTTCGCCCGTGGATTTATTCATAGAGGGATTCGCCAAGGCCGGAGCCGACATCATCACCGTCCACCCCGAAGCTGGTCCCCACCTGCACCGCACGATCCAAACGATCAAGAGCTTTGGCAAAAAGGCTGGTGTCGCCCTGAACCCCGCCACCCCCATCGCGGCGATTGAGCCCGTGCTGGGCGACCTTGATCTGGTCCTCGTTATGTCGGTCAATCCCGGCTTTGGCGGGCAATCCTTTATTGAAAGCCAGCTTGAAAAGATTACAGCTTTGCGTAATCTCATCAACAAGATAGGAAAGAACATTGATCTTGAGGTTGATGGTGGAATCAACACCGAAACGGCCCCACGCGTGATCGCCGCCGGAGCCGATGTGCTGGTCGCGGGCACCGCCGGTTTTGCCGGAGGCCCCACCCAGTACGCCGCCAATCTGGCCGCGCTGCGCGGCTGAACGGAGGGGCGATGGACAGCCCGACCCGCCTTTTGCGCCAGATCAAACGGCACGTTCAGTCCGTAACCTATAGCAGTCCTTTTTATCGGCTGATGCTGGATCAGGGCGAAGTGCCGGACAAACTGCGCCTGTCCCTGCCCGATCCATGGCCCGGTGACTCGGCACGCGGGCAGGCCCTGATCGCGGGCCATCCCGAATTATTCGATTCCGAGGCCCTATCCTGCGACCTCGTCAACCGCTGTTTCCTGACCCACGAGTGCCTGCGCGACTTACGCGCTGTGGGCACCGAGATCGCGCGGCGGCGAGCCATTGCCCTGATCCATGAATGGATTGAAGACAGTGCCGAACAATGGGATGAGATAAGCTGGTCGCCCGCTGTCTTGGGGGCAAGGCTGGCGAACTGGATTGCTTTTTATGATTTCTATAGCCCCGCCGCGACGCATGATTTCACGGGCCAGATTATGTCCGCCGCCGTGCGCCAGCTTCGCCATCTTGAAAACACGACCCAAGCCAGCCTTTTTGGCCTTGAAGCTACGCAAGCGATCAAAGGGCTTGTTTATGGGGGCCTTGCCCTGACCGACAGCGAAAAGGCCGTCGGGCTGGCTTTGGATTTGCTGCTGCGGCAAATCGAAACGGAGATTCTGCCCGATGGCGGGCATATCAGCCGCAACCCGTCCGTGCTGGCTGATATGCTGCGGCTTTTCATCGACATTCGCGGAGCCTTGTGCGCGGCCCGCATTGATATTCCCCACGATCTTTCTTTGGCCATCACCCGCATGATGCCCGCCGTCCGTTTTTTCCGGCACGGGGATGGCGGACTCGCCCTTTTCAACGGCAGCGAAACAGGCCGCACCCTGACCTTCGAGGCCACGCAAACGCTGTCCGGTGCCAAGGCCCGCTCGATCAAACAGCTCTCCCAAATGGGCTATGAGCGACTCACGGCGGGGCGCAGCCTGCTTCTGGTCGATGCCGGAGGCCCGCCCCCGCGCCCGCACGATGGGCAAGCGCATGCTGGCTTAATGTCGTTCGAGTTCAGCGTCGGCAAAGAGCGTCTTTTCACCAATTGCGGCGCGGCCCCGCAGACGCACAACCAATGGTCCCGCGCCATGGCGGCGACGGCGGCGCATAATACGATCGTCCTGCAAGACACGAACGCGTGCGAGCTGCTTCCCGACGGGGGCATCGGCCAGCGTCCTCACCATATCCAGAACAACCGCTATGAAGTCAACAACACCCAGTTCGTCGATATGGTCCATGACGGCTATTGGCCGCGCCACAAGGTCAAGTTGCAACGCCTGATTTCGCTGGGTCAAGAAGGGGATGAGCTTCGCTGCAAGGAAAGCCTCTTCGGCCCCGCCGGACGATCTTTTGCCATCCGCTGGCATTTGCATCCCGATGTCAAAGCCCTTTTGGCGCAGGACGAAGGCTCGGCCCTGCTGCGCACACCGTCGGGCACAGGCTGGCGGCTTCGCCTGACAGGCGCGGGCCGTTTGTTTTTGACGCTGGAGCCCAGTATCTATTGCGGCGAGGGCCAACCGCGCGGGACACTTCAACTCTGCCTGAGCGGCAAGATCGGACCGCAAGGCGGGCGCGTCGAATGGAGCCTGACCCGCGAAACAACCAGAAAGGTCTCTTAAGCCATGGGCACCTCTCCTATGAAGTGGATAAAAAGACTCAGAAGCCCTCTGCCGTCATCGCGAGGAGCGCAGCGACGTGGCGATCCAGCCCCCAAGGGCATGACCCTCACCGAAGTCGCGATTGTCCTTGGCATCGTCGGGCTCGTTGCCGGAGCCATATGGGGCACAGCCACAGCCGTCAAAAAACAACAGGCCATCTCCGACACGGCCCAAACGATCCTTCAAATCGCCAGCACGATCAAGGCCACCTATACCGGCCACGCCACAACGGCAACGCCACCGACGACGGTTGCCGCCCAGATCGCCGCAGGCCTTTACCCGCCCGGCATCATCAATGCCGCCGGTAACGATACCCTGAATGCATGGGGCGGCACGGTTTTCATCCAGTTCCCGCCCGCCTTGGCGGTCAGTGGCTTTTCGCTGATATTCACCTTCCCCGCCAACATGGATCGCATCGACCGACGCGCGGTTTGCGCCGCCATCGTATCGCGCTATCCGGGCTCGGCCACCTCTTATGCCGGAGGCTTCGTCGCAGGCGTCCTTCCGGCCGCCACAATCCCCCTTATTATGAGCGAAGACGGCATGCCCACCCTCACGCTGATCGATCGCGGTGGCTGGACGAACGTCACAGGAGTCAACCCGACACAACTCTTCCCCGCCGCAGCCGACAACTGCACGGGATTCGCGGTTTACTTCAAGCTGTAAAAATCAAGCCTTACGATCCACGACGAAGCGGGCGACTTCTTCAAGGTTTTTGGCGCGGCCATCGAAGAGGCTGAGATGCTGGGTGGCTTGTTCGCACAGAAGCTTGGCTTGCTGACGGGCGCGGTCGTGACCAAGAATGGTCACGAAGGTCGCCTTGCCGGCTTCCTCGTCGCGGCCAACTGGCTTGCCGGTTTCCTCGGCGGTGCCTTCGGCATCCAGCAAATCGTCGATAATCTGGAACGCAAGCCCCAGATCATGCGCATAGGCACGCAGCGCGTTCAAATGCTGGGGCGAGGCCTTACCCAGAAGACCGCCCATTTCAGTCGCACAGGCGATCAGCTCGCCCGTCTTCATGCGTTGCAAACGCGTAATCGCACCGATATCAAAGTTGGTGTCCTCGGCAATCAAGTCCAGCATCTGGCCACCGACCATACCGTTCGCACCAGAAGCCCGCGCCAGCGAGGCCACCAACGCACAGCGAATCTTCGGATCTTCATGGGTCCGTGGATCGGAAAGAATCTCGAACGCGATAGTCAGCAACGCGTCACCAGCCAAAATGGCCGTCGCCTCGTCGAACCGGATATGCGTTGTCGGCTGGCCACGGCGCAGCTCGGAATCATCCATCGCGGGCAGATCGTCATGCACCAGCGAATAGCAATGCACGCATTCCAGCGCGGCGGCGGCGCGCAGGGCGCAGTCCTCGTCCACGCCATAAATCTGGGCCGTGCTGAGCAGCAGGAAGGGCCGCAGCCGCTTGCCACCAGCCAAAACGCTATAGCGCATGGCATCGAAAAGCTTTTGCTCCGCAAAGTCGGACTTGGGCAGAATGCGCTCCATCGTCTCGGTCACAGCGGTTGCCGCCTGCGCCATCGCGGCGGAGAGGGAGGGGCTTACAGAAGGCATGGTGTCTCTTCCTCGTTAAGAAAATAAGGGTCCGGCTTAGAACGGGACGGCGGCAACCGAGCCGTCATCGCCCATGGCAATCTTCTCGATCCGCGCCTCGGCCTCGCGCAGCTTGGCCTCACAGTGCCGCCGCAAAAGGGCACCGCGCTCATACGCGCCAATGGCTTCGTCAAGCTTGGCGCGGCCATCTTCAAGCTGGCGGACAAGCTTTTCAAGCTCACCCATCGCTTCCTCGAAGGTCAGGGCAGCAATATCGGCGGGCAAAGCCGCACATTCTGTCTTTTCTGTCTCAGTCATCCCGCGACAATAAGGGCCCGGCCGCGAATCCGCAAGAGGAGATCGACTCCATGCCGAGACTCTTGCCCCCGCCCTGCCGCGCGGCTATCCTTGCGCCCATGCTTTTGATCCGCAGTCCTAAACGCCGCCGCACGGTTGCCCTTGAAGTCCAGAGCGACGGAACGCTGAAAGTCACTGCGCCGATGCGCACCAGCCTTGCGTGGATCAACGCCTTCATCACGGAAAAAGCGGGCTGGATCGCGCGGCGTCAAAAGGCCGTGCGTGAGCGCACCACCCGCAAGCCCACCCCACTCGCTGAGGGAAGCCTTGTCCCGTTTATGGGGCACGACCTCACCCTTCACCTTGCGTCAACAGATCAAAACGAACCCCCAAGCTGTTGGCATGACAAAGAGAAGAACGAACTTCACTTAAAGCTTCACCCCGCCCTGCCGCCCCAAGCCCTGCAAGCCGAGATCAGGACAGAACTTGCCCTCTGGGCCAAGAAACAGGCTCGTGCTCATCTTCAGGAACGGCTGGCTTTCTGGGCCGAGCGGATGGAGCTGGCCCCCACCCGCCTGATCCTGACCGACCCACGTAAACGGTGGGGCAGTTGTAACGCCAAGAACGAGATCAGAATCAACTGGCGCGTCATCATGGCAGCCCCCGAGGTCATCGACTATCTGCTCGTCCACGAGCTGGCCCACATTCCCCACAAGAACCATGGCCGCGCCTTCTGGGCCCTCGTCCGCCAGTATATCCCCGACCTCGCCACCCGCCGCAGCACCCTGCGCCGCTTCGAGAAGTCGGCTTTCTTTGATCGGGAGGGTTAACGATGAGAGGTAAGCCCTCTATACTTTTGGGATATTAAGAACTGAGCACCCACTCCAAAGAAAAGGTCATACCGGCGAAGGCCGGTATCTAGTCACGCTATCGGGCCTGTTTTCACCCCTCTGCACGTAGGCCCCAAACTCGCGCTTCCCCCAACCAGTGTGTGGATTCCGGCCTTCGCCGGAATGACATTCCCTATAGTGTGCCCCCTAACCTTATACAGGATGAATGGTGTAATTGAGAACAAAACGTGAAATAGCGATTTCGCGCGCCTGAAGGGGGTCTACAGAGGTTTTAGCTTTGGGCGTGTAGGGGGATAGCGGACAGGTACGAACAACCCATTCTAGGCTTATTGTATCGCATTCTGGAGGTATTCCCGAGGGCGAGTCTCGGACATGGTCCGCAGGGCCTCATTTCGACGCAACTAATACACCCGACCCCACTATTACTTTCGTAACCATTTTATGCTATGATCCCCACCATAATCGCCCGTTTTAGGGGACATTAAGAATAAGGATTTTGGCCATGCGTGTAAAAATGGAAAAGAAAAACGGAAACCGTTTTAACTCCGAAGCGGGAAAGATCAATTCGCGCAAGAAGTTGCTTATGACGACGGGCCTTTTCGCCCTCGGTGCCAGCATGCTCGTTGTGACAGGAATGTGGCATGGTGCCCGAACAAACCCTGACAATCCCGACGTTCAATCAGCCGAGAAAATTGCAGAAGTCCAAGAGGCTTTGAACAGCGGCAATGTGATGTATCGCGGCGGAACCGTTAAAGGCATCCTGAATCCACACGAAGATATCTGCGATAACGTAACCTTCAAGCTTCAAGAGGAGCTTAAAGCCAACACTCCCAATCAGGTCGGATGCGAACTTACGGTAATCACCGTTGCCGAGGGCCCGCACAGACAATGGGTCTGGAGCAAAGAGTATGCAACCAGACACCTTGATATTCAGAAAAGAATAGCCGGTACCGCAGTGGCGGCCCGTTTCCTCCCTGATAGCGATCTGGCGAAAACAGGTTTGCTCTTACCAGAGTCTTCGCAAAACACTGCCAGAAGCGGAAAGCGTCAGGCCCGAGTTGACCGAATCGCGAAACAATACAGAAATGATCTCGACAGATAACCGCCCCTAGACAACACCGCAGGACCCCTTTTAAAATACGGCGTTCCTTTGGTGCGATTCGGTCGGGCCAGAGAGCGTTTTCTCGTCCGTAACACAGGGCCAGCTCAGATGGGCCCGCAAGACAGGATGGCACCGTGCCCGCTTTTCAGATTATCGAAGACCTCGCCCCCAAGGGAAAAACCGCTCTTGTCCGCGTCGATTACAATGTTCCGATGCTGGATGGCGAAGTCAGCGACGACACGCGGCTTCAACGCACCCTTCCCACCATCCGCGCCTTGCAACAGGCTGGAGCCAAGATTGTCCTTCTCTCGCATTTTGGAAGACCCAAGGGCCAGCGGGACGATCATTATTCCCTGCGGCCTGTTGCCAAAGCTCTGGCGCACATCCTGGGTGAAGATGTTGCCTTTGCCAATGACTGCATCGGCCCCGAAGCTCAACGAGCCGCCCGACAGCTGAAGGAAGGCCAAATCCTGATGCTGGAAAACACGCGCTTTCACCCCGAAGAAGAAGCCAATGACGGAGACTTCGCCCGCCAGATTGCCGAGCTGGGCGAGATTTACATTAACGATGCTTTCTCCTGCGCCCACCGCGCCCATGCGACGACAGAAGGGTTGGCCCACCTACTGCCCTCTGCCGCCGGTCGCCTGATGCAGGAAGAGCTGACGGCTCTCTCCAAGGCCCTTGAGCATCCCCAGCGTCCCGTCGCCGCCATCGTCGGGGGCGCGAAAGTCTCGACCAAGCTTGACCTGCTGGGCAATCTGGTGCGCAAGGTTGATATTCTGGTGCTGGGTGGCGGCATGGCCAACACCTTTATGGCGGCCAAAGGCCTGAACGTCGGCAAATCCCTTTACGAGCCCGACATGCTCGACACCGCGCGCGCGATTATGGAAACCGCCGAAAAAGAAGAATGCAACATTGTCCTGCCGCACGATGTGGTTGTCGCGAACGAACTGAAACAAGGCATGACCTTCCGCATCTTTGATGCGAATGAAGTTCCCGACGACATGATGATTCTCGACATCGGGCCCAGCAGCCGCACACGCCTGATCGAAACCATCACAATGTGCAAGACCATCGTCTGGAACGGTCCCTTGGGCGTTTTTGAAATCCCGCCCTTCGACAAAGGCACCAACGAGGTCGCCATTCATGTGGCTGACCTCACCAAGCGCGGCAAAATCCTGTCAGTCGCAGGCGGCGGGGATACGCTGGCCGCCATGGCGCATGCGGGCGTGACACACGGCATTTCCTATCTCTCGACCGCTGGTGGTGCCTTCCTTGAATGGCTGGAAGGCAAGACACTTCCGGGTGTCGCCGCCCTGTCCGCCAGCATCGTTCCGGCGAAAAAAGGGCATGTGATTATTTGAGCATGTGGCATATGGCATTTTGCATTTAGGGAAGGGGGCTTTGTTTAAGTCTTCCCCCCCTAAATGCTAAATGCTAAATGCTTCTGATCACCTCATGCACGATCCGCATCCCGTTTGTCGTTAGAATCGACTCGGGGTGGAATTGCAAGCCCGCAAAAGACGGTCCGCGCAGCGCATGAATCTCGCCGGTTGGCGCATCAAAGCTGATTTCAACGCCAGCCCGTTCCTTGCCGTCCATTTTTCCGGCAAAGGTGTTGTAAAAGCCCACGCGCTCGGACGCACCAAAAAAGTCGATAAGCTCCTGCGCGCCTTGAAACGGTCTTTGCTTTTTCGCCAAGGGAAGTCCCAGCACGTTACACAGAATCTGGTGCCCCAGACAAATGCAGAGCAGCGGTTTCTTCTGCGCCAGAAAATCCCTGCACAATGCCGTCGCCTTGGCGATACGCGGATCACTTTGATCGCGCGGATCGCCCGGCCCCGGCCCCAGCACCACCATATCGGCCGTGTCCTTTTGCGGGTCATAGGCGGCGTTCGGCACGATGGTCGGGATCATCCCCAGCGGGCGGATCATATGCGCGAGCATCTTGGTGAAGTTGTCTTCATTGTCGATAATCGTCACCCGCTTGCCCGCCAGCGTTTTATCGAAATGCACGGTGTCGCTTTGATCCTCGATCCAAAAGCGAGAGAGTTTCGCATTCCGCGCAGCCAGCTGGATCATCGTGTCTTCGCCATAGACCTGTTCGCCCAGATGATAGACAGGATCACTCCCGCTGCCCGCAAGCCCAAGGACCGATAGCATGCCCCGCGCCTTGGCCGCCGTCTCTGCCGTCTCACTGACAGGATCGGAATCGCGCACGATGGTTGCGCCCGCGCCGATCTCGAACGTGCCATCCGGCGCGATTTCCGCCATGCGAATGGTGATGGGCGAGTCCAAAGTCTCGTGCCCCTGCGCATCATGCCCCAGCAACGCCAGCGCGCTGCCGTAATAGCGGCGCGAGGTGGTGCCGTGACGCTGGTTGATGCGACAGGCATTCTCAATCGGCGACCCCACAACCGTCGCGGCAAACATGCTCTTGCGCAGCATGTCCACAACATCACCGTCCGACTGCCCCGCCAGCACATATTCCGTGTGAATCAGCTTGGCCATTTCCTTGATCATCGGCCCGACAACCTGCCCGCCAGATCTGCAAATCTCGGCCATCATTTTCAGCTCTTCATCCACGACCATCAGAAGTTCGAAGATTTCCTTTTGGTCTTTCAAAAAGCTGCCCAGCGCGGGAAAGATTGACTCTTGCGTCTGGTCCACCTTGCGCAGCGTGCCCGAAATCGGGTTCATCTTCACGCCGCTGGCATCACACGACAAGTGACGCTCTGGTGTCGCGCCGATGAAGTATTGCTCGCCCGTAAAATAGAGGAAGGTCCAGTACGCGCCATATTCGTTTTCAAGCAGGCGGCGATAGATGCTAAGGGCTTTTCTGAGCGAAAAGGCCGCGATCTTGCCGCGATAAAAACGCGGGACGACAAAGTTGCACCCCTCACCATTGCCGATCTCTTCATCAATGATCCGGCGCGTCAGGACCTCAAAGCCCGCATCGTCGGGCGTAAACGCGCCCTCACCTTCCATCGCGATTTCTTCGCACGGCAAAGCGGCGATCATCTCGTCCAGCGGCACGTCGCGCTGCTCTTCGATGGAGAGGCACAGGATTTTCTCATCCCCGTGATTGGCGACGAAGCCAAGCTCCTCCACCTGACGGAACGGCAGGATCGAGAGCGTGTCAAACCGCGCCGCGCCCGCTGTCGCTTCCCCGCGCGGGATATCAGCCAGCCGCTCCCGCTCGCTGACCGAACCGGAGAGGACCAGA